>Ga0307377_10000974_pt1 | contig 37956 bp, 50 predicted proteins | sample TR3MG_FD_202535 | JGI IMG/M metagenome (GOLD analysis project Ga0307377, IMG submission 202535) | Soil microbial communities from Risofladan, Vaasa, Finland - TR-3 | ecosystem: Environmental > Terrestrial > Soil > Coastal area > Acid sulfate soil | place: Finland: Risofladan, Vaasa | collected... | reverse complement strand
CTATCTGACGCAATTCATTATCTTAAAGATCTTGGTTTCAACGTTCGCTTAAGTTTAAATATGTTAAATACTTTTGATGGCATTGATCCTAAACGTATATTTGAACACGCTAAAACTCTTGGCGCTGATCAGATTTCGTTCAAAAAAATGTACTATAACAACGAGTTTGAGTATACTCAAAATGATTGGATTCGAGATAACATGTGCTCCCAAAAAACTCTTAATGACATAAAAGATTTTATCATTAAGAATGGTCGTCATATGTATACTTTGCTTTTTGGCGCAAAGGTCTATTCATTATACGGTCTATCAACTGTTGTGGTTGATGATTGCATGGCAGTTACAAACACAGACACTCAAAGATATATCATTCTTAGAGAAAACGGAAAACTTTATTGCCATTGGGACGATGAAGGAAGTTTAATTTTTTAATATTAAAAATATGATTTTATGATTTGGTTACCTATTATTGGAGTATATTCATTATCATTAAAATGCGGTACTAATATTACAATAACAAAAATATTAGCCGCAGTTTGGCAAGGAATGTGTTTAACTGTTTTATTAATTATTATCTTATTTTCTTTGGTAATTAAAATTTAAAATATGGAATTTACAAAAGAAGAAATAAAAATTATTAAATTATGAAATCTATTATTAAATCTATCAGCAGATCACGCCATCAACCACTAACTAATAATATGTTTAATTACATCCATAAAATTAAATCAGTTAAAGAAATAAGTGATGAAAATATGTTAGTTATTCCTGAGTATGATCACTTTTATTATGAATTAAATGAACTTCAAAAATTTAAAGTAATTGTAGATTTTCGCAAATTTAATTATATAGAAAATGTAAATAACTATGTGTATGCATTAACAAATATAACGAAAACGGGAACTTATTTCTTCGGATGTTTTATTAATAACAAAGATTCTAAGAAATTAATAAATAGACATAAATTTTTTAAATTTATAGAAACACTTTTGTTTATTTTAAACTCAAAAACACCACATGCTTTATCTAAAATAGATATAGAATCACCCTTTAATGCGCATGGATTTAAAATTATTAATATGAAAAAAATTCATGATATAACTTATTTTTTAGCACAAAAAATATAAATATGGGATCTATAATTAAAAGTTTATTAGATGATGATTTGTATAAGTTTTCAATGCAGCTTGCCGTTTTGAATAAATTTCCTAATGTAAAAGTTAAATATACTTTTATTGACAGAAATAACTTGACATATCCAGATAATTTTCATTATAAAATTCAAGCTGGAATAAATAACATGAAATGGTTAACCTTATATGATCAAGAAGAAAAGTTTTTACAATCAATAAAATATTTTCCACAATCTTATATTGATTTTCTTAAAGGTTATAATTTTAACCCAAATGAAATAAAAGTTTCTATGGATGAAGAAAATCATCTTAAAATCGAAATTGAAGGATATTGGTATCATGTAATTCTCTGGGAAGCGCCGCTTCTTGCATTAATTTCAGAACTTTATTACGAAGAAACGTGTCAAACCCCTAAAATAAATATCGAAAGAGATTTGCTTAAGCTCAATGAAATGATGAATCATAATGCTTATTTTTCTGATTTTGGAACAAGACGAAGATTCTCATATAATGTTCAAGATACATTAGTTAATGTCTTCAAACAAAACGGCAATCATTGTTTTGTAGGAACTTCAAATGTTCATTTAGCTCATAAATACGGATTAAAAGCAATAGGAACAATGGCTCATGAATGGATAATGGCTCATGCTGCTCTCTATGGATATAAAATGGCTAATTATCTTGCACTTGAAAACTGGGCAGATGTTTATAGAGGTGATCTTGGTATTGCACTTTCAGATACATTTACAACTGATGTTTTTCTTCGTACATTTGACATGAAACTTGCAAAGCTTTTTGATGGAGTTCGTCAGGATAGTGGAAATCCTTATGAATTTACAGATAAAATAGTTGCTCACTATAAAAAACTTGGAATTGACCCAATGTCTAAAACAATTGTGTTCTCAGATTCTCTTGATATATTTAAAGCATGGAACATAAAAGAATATTGTGCTGGCAAAATAAAGTCATCATTCGGAATAGGAACTCACCTTACCAATGATGTAGGAGTTACACCCTTGAATATCGTGATTAAACTCTCAGATGTTTTAATTAATGATGTATGGAATCCTATTATTAAACTCTCTGACAGCAAGGGAAAGCACACAGGTGACCCAAACGAAATTGAACTTTGTAAAAAAATACTTAAACTATGAAAGAAATTGAAGGTGATTTAATTAAATTAGCCAACAAAGGCGTTTTCGATGTAATTGGACATGGATGTAATTGTTTTTGTACAATGGGTAAAGGAATAGCTCTATCAATGAAAAATGCATATCCTGAAATTGTCATGGTAGATAACTGCACGCGAAAAGGAGATAAAAATAAACTTGGAGATTTTTCTTATGTTGATTATGGAGAATTAATTGTTTTAAATTTATATACTCAATATAAATATGGTTCTGATGTACCTGATATTGATTATTCGGCAGTTCGTGGGTGTATGCAAAGAATAAAGAAAAAATATTCCGGAATGCGCATAGGATTACCACTCATTGGCGCAGGATTAGGCGGTGGAGATTGGAATAGAATAAGCAAAATCATCGAAGAAGAACTTAAAGACGAAGACGTAACTATTGTTCATTTCAAAAAATAAATTAAAGATAAGTTAAATGCACTAAGTTAAAAAACTAATAGTTTTTTAAACAATATATAATATATAAATAGTTCTTTGAATTTTAAAACTGTAGCGATTTTTTGCGGTACTTCGAATCCCGTAAGGGCCAGGATCGGATGATCTAAAAACAATGATAACTATAGATAAGCAAAAACGGCAAGGGTTTGCGGCTTCGGCCAATAAAACTGAGTGTAGGACGCCTGATATGACGAACAAAAGAAATAAGCATATACCTACAAGGCATAGTGGAAGACAGCCTTAAATCTCCGGAGAATAGAAACTCCTAAACATACGCAAAAATGATTTTTCTCAGTTGTATTTTTAACATCCCGTAGTAAAGAAAGTGATACTTCGCAAAAACACTGTTATGGAAACATAACACACTGATAACTATATGAGATGGTTATTGAATTCGAAAGAGTTCTTTTACTAAAGTTTTCTTAAAACTCAGGTCCCCGAAGACTGAGCGAAAACAATGAGAGAAAACTCATAAAAACGCACTTTCTGTTATTTCTCGGCATAACATCAAAGAGACTGGTCGCATAGCGTCTGGTCTCTTTGACATTTAAATATATACTATATATGAAAATTGTAAGAGAAAATATAAGTGAAAAGTTTTCTGAAGATTCAGATCCTATAGTTGATATGGGTATAGGTTCAAAATGGAGAAGAGTGAAAAAGGGAGATATTTTAATAAGTAAAACTAAAAGAGATATATCTTTAGAAGATTCAAGATTCTTTGACTCTGGCGGAACATATCAAACTCATATTATAACTTCAAGATTAAATAATTCAATAATAGTCAGCAGTAACTATGATGCAGATATTATATCTCTTAAACTAATTATAATTGGGGATATTAGATATGCATTAAGAATACAAAATAGAATAGGAGATAATAGTTTTCTTGAAGAAGGCTGGATATTTACTTTACTTTCAGCACCTATAAAACTTTGGGATAAATATTTTGATATTTATAAAGAAAATAACTAAATAAAAATGAAATCTAAAGAATTTATAAAAGAAGGATTTTCATTAAAATCAAAATCATTTTTCGATGGATTTGTTCCTCTTAAAGAATTAACTTATTGTGTCGTAATAATCTTTGATAATAATTATCGAAAAGAAATTTATGGCATAACTAATCCATGGAAATTTATAAATTCATTAAAAAAGAACCCACGAGTTAAAAATGCATATGTTAAAGATGAAAATAATCCATAAAATATTTTCTTAATTCAGAATTTATTGTTATATTTATACTATAATCAAACAATAATATCATGAAAGCACGAAAAATTATAGATGAAAAACTTACATTTCCTATAAAAAATGGATTAGATTACAAACCATCAATTTTTTGTACATGGAAAGAACTTATTGAAACAGAGGGAATTCTCCCAGATGATACATTAAATGATCTTATTTATAGAAAAGATGAAGAATCTGGCTTCATGAATATGGATTATGATGAAAATAATCCTAAAACTTATTTCGTTCCATGTGTTGTAGTAATTCGTCCAAGACCAGAAACTGATGAAGAATATTTCAAACGCATGAAGGAAGAAGAAGTTACAGAAAATCAAATAAATGAAAGAGAAAAACTTGAATATCTCAGATTAAAAGCTAAATTCGAAAATTAATAATATCATGAAAAATAGGAGTTTTAAACTTTCACAAACAGGTTCACTCTTCAATTATCTTATGAGTCATAATGAATCTGTACCTAAAGTTGGTGAAGGCGCTACCATTTTAATGTGGTCAGATCGTCATGCATATGAAGTAATTGAAGTTGATGAGAAAAAGAAAAAAGTAATTATTCAGAGATATGCTCCTGCCAGACTTGATAAGTTAGGAATGACAGATTCGCAGCAATATGAATATAAAGAACTCACTGATGAAGTTATTGAACTTTATTACAAGTGGAATAGCTGGAAAAATCCAGTAAAAAGAGTAATTTTTACAGATGAAGCATATAAAAAATACGGATACGAAGATTTTGGTAAAAAACTTCATAACGCATATAAAGAAGCAGGAGGAGAATATAATGATAACGGAGCCTTTATTAGCTCAATTATTCCGGATATTACAAAGGAAATTATTGAATGGCATACAGTAAATATTATCTTTGGTGTAAAAAGAGAATATTACGACTATTCATTTTAAAAATATAATATATAATAAATGAATACTAAAGATTATTATAATACTTTTGCCGCATCTTTTGATGGATCACGTCTAGTATATTATTGTTATAATCAAAATATAACAACGATAGAAGAATTTATTCATCTACAGCAAAAAGCTTTTATGTATGAAATAAAAAAGCAACATCGCCTATTTAAAAAATATGAAACTAATAAAACTGATCTAGAATTGATAGTTTCGTTAAATTAAAATTATTAGTTATGAATGTTTGGTCATAAATATTTTTTAGATACAGATCTTTTATATAAACGTATAAAGATAACGAGAAAACAAAGATTTTCTCGTTATCTTTTAATTTTTCTTGTATCTATTGTTGTAAGTTACTCCTATAATTTAATTTATATAAAAACGAAGGGTTCTATAAAAGAAAAAACTTTAATAGATAATATTAATAAATTAAAATACAATTATTTAGTACTAAATAAAAAATTTAATAATTCATTATATATTCTAGAATATTATCAATCCTCAGATAAATTTTACAGAACAGTTTTAACTATGGACACTATTCCTAATTCATTTTTAAATTTGGGTTATGGTGGAACCAAGAAATATGAAGAATTAGAATATTATGATAATTCTAAGTTAATGATAAATTCATTAGAACAATTACATTTAATAAAAAATAAAGTTTTAATACAATCAGAATCTTTTAGATCTATACAAGAACAAACAAAAGAATGGATTCGAGAACTAGAATATCTTCCTCTTATAAGCCCCGTAAATATTATAATAAAAAGGGGTGATGGAATAAAGTTTAGAGAAAAACACCCAATTTTAGGAACTCCCGCATGGCATCATGGACAAGATTTTAGCGCTCCATATGGAACTGAAGTATATGCAACTGGAGCAGGTAAGATTAAAATTACAGGATGGGATAGAGGTTTGGGAAATTTCATTATAATTGAACATGGATACGGATATGAAACAATCTATGGCCATCTTAGTAGTATAAACATTAAAAAAGAAAGCAAAGTTAAAAGAGGAGATTTAATAGGATTAACCGGATCGACAGGATATTCAACCGGCCCGCATCTTCATTATCAAATAAATTTATATGGAAAATATCAGAATCCATTATATTTTTTTAACGATGATTTAACTGAAGATGAATATTATGAGATGATTGAAATGTTGAACTCTCAATTTAAAATTAGATAAAAAATAAATTGAAAAAAGTATAAAAATATTTTTTTATTTCAGAAATTATTGTTATATTTGTTTAAACTTATAAAATATGGAAACCATTAATTTTGAACTCATGACTAAAGAAGAAGCATTGGAATACTGCTATAAACATGAAAATGAATATAAAGCAGATGCATATGCTTCTGGAGAAAACGGAGAAAGACAGTTTGATTGTTTGATTGATATATTAGAATCAGAAACAATTTCTCCAAGTGAACTTCCTAGTTATGGTATGGATTATTAAAAATTTAAACAACTTTTATAAAAATAATCCTTCAAAAATTTTTTTATTTCAGAAATTATTGTTATATTTGTCTTAATTTAAAATCAAAATGAAAACCGTTAAATTTGAAGGTATAGAATATAATGTTATAAAAGAAAAATCCGGTGAAACTGAAAGAGGATTTTGGGAAGAAAAAATCACCGATTATTCAAGAGTAAGAAAAATATTTGCTTATAGACCATGGTGGGTTGGAAAAAAATTCAGATGGCTTAAAACAATTAAAATAAAAGAAACTCTTATTTTTACAAGACATACAACATTTGATGATGGATGGAATTACCAACATTATTGGTTACCTTGGAAAAAAGAATGGGAAGCAATAGAAATTTTATAAATTTAAAATATCTTTATACATGAAACGTAGATTAGGCAAAAGAAATAGAATAAGAAGTGCTTATTCTTTATTAGAAGAACAATTAAAAAGAGGCACGAAACCTGAAAAAATAAACGGAAAAACAACTAAAAATATGATCCCATTATCTGAAGTAGATAAAAAACGAATAACAACAGAAATAGAGATACTAACAAAGAAAAAACTTTAAATAAAATTTATTATTCCGGCGAAAAAGGGGCTGATGACACCAGGTAGTGCTGGCGACAACTCACGGAATAATTTTAATAAAAATAAACAATTTAACAACACAACAATATGAATGCTCTTAATAAATTTTTAGAATTTGACACTGTAGAAGAAGGAGAAAAGAAATTACAAGAAGCTTATTCAATAAGAAATCAAATGGGAGGAGAACTTTGGTGGAATGTTGTAAACGATGATTGTAAAGAAATAGCTCAAAAATTAGAAGATTTAAAAAGAAAAGAACAAAAATAAATATTATGAAAAAACTTAACTTTTTGTTTATTACTTCTACTGGAGCAGGACTTATTGCACTTACACTATGGACTATAAGTTTCTTTTTCAATATAAATCTACTTTATCCTGCAGGGTTTAACGTAATTCAATTTTTATTTTTATTTTTAATGATCAGACATAATAAACGTAACAAAGTAAATTTTACAATAACTAACAAATGAAAAATTGTAAGCATAAATTTAAAAATGATATCTGCATTAAATGCAATAAAACTATTAAAGAATGTGTTATAGAAGCCTGGGATAAAGGTGAAGCTCTTGCCTTAGAAGCACAAGAAAAAAATATTCCTGCGGATAAATTAATAGAATGGGTTTTTAAGAAATTAAAATAATTATAACAATAAGTTAACAAATCGAAAACTTTTTACTTGATATATAATAAAAGAATTAAATAAACAACTTAACAACACAAAAAATGATACGCTTAGCGCGACATATGAAAGTGGATAATTGGAATGCCAATGATAAAGGCATTAGAGGAAAACTTACGCCCGCGTACCATGATATAATTGATTGGTAAATTAGATAAAACACACACAATATCTAAAAAAGCGGGCACTCCTCAAAAAGTTCCTGCTTTTTTAATGATATTTTTTAAGTTCTTTAAAGTAGTAAAAATTTAAAACAATGCATCATTTAATGCATATAATAATAAAAATGAATCATCAAAAAAACTATGAATCAATAATTCAGAAAGCAAAATCTGAAAATAGAAAAAAAATAAGAAATAAAAAAGATAATAATTATGTTTATTACGAAAATCATCATATAATTCCAAAATGTTTAAAAGGAAGTAACGAAAAAGAAAATAAAGTTTTATTAACTACAAAGGAACATTATGTTTGTCATAAATTACTTACGTACATATATAAAGGAAATAGAAAAATTGCATATTCTTTTCATAGAATGACATATAGTAAAAATGGAAAATATATTAAATCTTCAAGAGATTATGCGCTAGCCATAGAATTAATTAAAACAACTTCAGTATCTAAAGAAACGAGAGAAAAAATGAGTGGTAAAATTCCTTGGAACAAAGGTTTAAATAAAGAAAATGATAATAGAATAAAAAAACAAGCGAAAATTTTAAGTAAAATAAAAAAAGGAAAACCCCCAAAAATTAACAGTATTAATATAGAATGTGAATACTGTCATAAAATTTTTAATTTAGGAAATTATTATCACTGGCATGGAGATAAATGTAAAATGCACAAAAAGATTTTATAGAATAGCCAGCATCCTACTTTAAGACAAACGATCTTTGACATGTTGATAACAGACCCTATAATTTCAATGGTTAGAATCCCATCCTTTTAAGATGGTTGTCTCAGTTCGACTCTGAGTGGGGTCACATGCACGGTTCGCCCTATACGCGGAATTGATAGGAAGGGCAATTGCAGGTATAGCACAATGGCTAGTGTTCCAGTCTTCCAAACTGGCAATGTGAGTTCGATTCTCATTACCTGCGCTCTCGATTCTGTATCTCAATTGGATGAGTACCGCACTCCTAAGGCGGTGGTTATCGGTTCGAATCCGATCAGAATCACTAAGTAGTAGTAATGGATAGAGTTACTTCGTTCTGAATGGTTCAGAGATTGTCTTCTAAACAATAGATGCGGTTCAAATCCGCCTGTTATCTCTTCCGCTTTTTCTCTACTTTAATGGTCTCAGGGGCTGCTTGGTGTGGCCGCCGGGTTGTCACCCCGGAACAGAGAAATCTGACAGGTGGATTCGAATTCCACTGGGACCGCATATGCAGATAATAGTTTAACAGCAAAAACAGCTAAGTCCCGAGCTAGATAAGGATTTAGAAGATACCGGTTAAAGTCCGGCTAATGCTCCAATAAGTCCACAGTGGGCTCCGGGACTCTAAATACAGCTCGCCTCTTTAGGTCGTTAGCCTCAATGGTAAGGCACTGGTCTCCAAAACCAAGGTTAGAGTATTCTATGGGAGTTCGAATCTTCCACGGCCTGCAAATTATTCTATAGGAGACTCTATAAATGGAAAGATACTACATTTAGAGACGGTAGTAAATGCCTATAGAAAATTAGGGTCGTTGGTATAGCTGGCTAACACTTGTGCCTTGCACGCACAGATCGGGGGTTCGAAGCCCCCACGATCCACCAAGGTTTTTTAGTTCGGCCTTACCTGGGAATCGCTAGGTAGCTTAACAGCGCTTAGTATAAGGCCGACAAAAATCCTCTGTATCCGTAAAGGCGCCGGTCCTCACTCTTAATGAGGTTTGTATGTGGGTTCGAGTCCCATCAGAGGAACGATATAAAAACATTAACAAAAATTTAACACTTATAGGATCAATTCATCTATATATCGTGAATATATAAAATAAAAGACTATGAATAAATGCTTAACCTGCGGAAAACCTGTTAAAAATAAATATTGTAATGTTAGTTGTCAAAACAAACATCAACAAAAAGGTAAAAAAAGAACTAAAGAACAATTAGAAAAACAAAAACAAACTATTAAAAATAGATGGAAAATCTTTACAGTTAAATGTTTCAAATGTAATAAAGAAATACAGATTTCTGAATATGATACAGATGAACCTAAAAAGGAAAAATATTATTGTTCAAGAAGTTGTGCAAATTCTCATATAAGAACAGAAGAATCAAAGAAAAAAACAAGTGATAGTATAAAAAATTTAATAAAAATTGGTAAAGCGCCTGGTTTTATAAAAAATCAGATGAATTATCAACCAAAAGAATATAGAATTTATATAAAAAAATGTTTGCTGTGTAATGAAGAATTCAATACAACAAATATAAAACAACAATTTTGTTCAGTATTATGCGCCAGAAGAAATAATAGTAAAATGGCAAATAAAAAATATCTGGAAAATGTTAAAAAAAATCCTGAAAAATATTCAATTATTAATAAAAAATCATATGCAAATGGACATAATTATGTAGCAGGCGGTACTACAAAGTGGTTTAATTATAAAAATATAAAAGTTCAAGGAACATATGAATTAAGAACATGTTTTATACTTGATAAATGGAAAGAAGAACAAAAAATTAAAGATTGGGAATACACAAATGACAGAATACAATATATTGGATTAGATAAAAAAGAACATTCTTATCTTTTAGATTTTAAGGTTTTTGAAAATGCGGGAGAATTCTATTATATTGAAACAAAGGGATATAAAAAGAATGATGATGAGTTAAAGTGGCAAGCAACAAGAAATAAAGGCTATAAATTAGAAGTATGGTTTGATGAAGAAATAAGAAAAAATGAAATGGAGTACGTAGTGTAATGGTAACATATCTCACTGTCTATGAGACGTAGGGGTTCGAACCCCACGTATTCCGCCAAATCTGTAGTAAGTAGAAAAGTTACTTCGTGTACACTTTTGGGCATAACAATATCTTTTCTCAAGTTTCTTAGATTCTGGGGATTTAGCTCAGTTGGCCAGAGCAGTAGACTGTATAATAGGTGATTCTATTAAAAAAATCTGAATGAAGTCTTATGAAGTTAAAGAGTTCAGAACTCTCTTCATTCACTAATCTATTGGTCGTGGGTTCGAATCCCTCAATCCCCGCAAATTGTTTCCGTTGCCTTAGTTGGTCGAAAGGCACTGCCCGTTAAGCAGACGTAGAAATACCATCGTAGGTTCGAATCCTACCGGGAACGCAAATTTAACAAAAATTTATCCAAAATGAAATTATTTAGAGAACAATTTAAAGAATGTTGTATCAATGATACACGGACTGAAAAAAAATTAGAAAAAAGTGAAACAGTTTATCCAGCTTGTTTTTCAAAAAAGCCAATAACATTTAATACAATTGGATGGTGTAATAAATTTAATGATAGATGTAATTCTGAGACATGTAGAAAATTAAGAGAATCACTTTAAATAAAAATTTGTTAGATAATTCAACGGTAGAACACTAAAAATTAATTCACTTTTTATGTGAATATATAAAACAAAGAAATTATGAAAAAAATGGTAAGTGAATCTCTAAAAAACTATTTATTAGAAACTGGTCATAAGCATAAAATACCTGAGGCAGAAGAAGATTGGATTTATATGATTCATCATATGCACAAACCTGATGATATTGATGATATGGAATTTCTTCATCATTGTCCTATGTTTTTAGAAAAAGATGAAAAGGGAAAGTCATTTAAAACTAAACATGTTGAAGATAAAAAGATATTATATCATGTTCTTGATATTAAAGATCTTAAAAAAGCTCCGGATTTTGTTTTAGATCATTTAAATAATAAATATCCTATTGAAATTCAAAAACTTGGAAAAGAAGAATGTGCAGTAATTATGAAACCAGAGAAAAAAATAAAACATGACGATTAATATTTTTATAAAATGATAATTCAAAAATTAGAAGACATAATTATTCAAAATATAAAAAAAATTCCAAAAGTTCCACTCTCTTTTTTTCTTTCTGGTGGGCTAGATAGTTCACTTGTATTAGCACTTCTTAGAAAAATCTATCCTGAAATACCAATTTCAACATTTTGCTTAGCAAGAATAGAAAATCAAGATACAATTTCTGCCCAGGAAATTGCAAAATTATTTAAAACAAAGCATAATGAAATTATTATTTCTGATACAGAATTTAATAAATTTCTTAATAAATATAATAAAATTAAAAAATATAATCACGAAGGAAATATTAACTGGTTTATTTTAAGTAGTTATGCAAAAAAATTTAGTGATATAATAATTACTGGTGATGGTGGAGATGAATGTTTTGGTGGATATTGGCTTCATAAATATCCTTTAGGACATAAAGAAAATGGAATAATTAAATCTTTTAATGAAATACATCCAAGACCAAAAGAGCATTTACAAGAAATGGCTGATATGGGGTTTAGAGATTTTTTATATAAAGAAAAATCACAAGAAAAAGATTATAATGCTGTATGGGAATATTATATTGAAACTATAAATTCAAAACAAATTGATCCATTGTTATATATTGGAAAGATTTTAAATGTTAAATTTTATAGTCCTTTATTTTCTGAAGAATTGATTGATTTTATGAGAAAAATGTCCTTTAGAGAAAGAATTGATAAAAAAATGGAAAGAGAATTGGCTTTAAAATATTTGCCTAAATCAATCATAACAAGAAAGAAAATAGCATTACATGAAGCATTAAAAAATAAAAATTGTTAGATAGTTCAACGGTAGAACACTCCGGCGCTGCAGCTTAAAAGGGGAGAAATAAGAGTTCGAATCTCAATCTAACAATATACCGGCAGATATCCAGCGTGTCTGATACACACGACCAAGGTAACTGGTTGCAAATGTGGGTTCGACTCCCACTCTGCCGACAAACTGTAGTAAACCAGCGAGTTACTTCGCCTTCCATGCGAGTAGTTGAGGTTCGAATCCTCAGTCCCCTTCCAAGTTACATAGGGGATTAGTGTAATGGCAGCACGCTAAAAATACTCAAGGTAATTTTCTCAGTTTATGATGGAAATTGGTGAACAATGCGCGCAGTTCGGAGAGGTTCGAATCCTTTCTCCATCACTAGGTCTTACTGTTTAGAATTTTCATAGATGAACCCTGCAATCAATGCGTAGAAAATTTAAAATGGGGACGCATGTACCAAGGCTATGGCGGTAGACATTTGCAATGTCCACGTGGAGGGTTCGATTCCCTTCGTTTCCACTATTAGAGTAAGGTCCCTTTAGTGTCTAAAGAGCTTATACGGCCGTGGTAATCTCTGAGTATCCACATGGGTTTGCTCACTTACTTTACTCTTATGCTCCTTTAGCTCAGCTGGTTCAGTAGCACTCTAAAAGTCATAAGTTCAAATTTTTTCATGAATATATAAAATAAAACAACCATGAAAAAATGTGAAAATTGCGGAAAAGATCACGACGGAAATTATGCGTCAGGCAGATTTTGCTCTAAAAAATGTTCTCGAGGTTTTAGTACAAAAGCTAAAAGAAAAGAAATAAACGAAAAGGTAAGTAAAAAAATTCAAGGAAATGCCCACAAAGATATTGAAAAAACTTGTGTTGAATGTGGAAAAACGTTTACAATTCGTTGGAATAAAAGACATCAAAAATGCTGTTCTGTTTCATGTGCAAGAAAATTAAAAATGAAAGATCCCGAATATATTCTTAATTTAAGTACTGCGTTAAAAAACACATATAAAGATGTAGAAAAAAGAAAACGTCTAAGAGATATTGGACGTAAGGGTGGATTTGGAAATCATGGCATAACAAAAAATGGAATAAAGTTTCAATCTAATTTAGAAAAACAATGTTTTGAATGGCTTGAACAAAATAATATAAAGTTTATTGCTCACAAACATATTCCTAATAGTTCCAAAGTAAGTGACATTTATATAATTGAAAAGGATTTATGGATTGAATTAGACGGGATAAATAGAGAGAAGAAAAAAGAATGGTTAGGAAATGATTATCAATATTGGTTAGATAAATTAAAAATTTACGAGAAGAATAATTTAACCTACAAAATAATTTATAATTTAAAAGAATTAAAACAACAGGGTCTATAGTGTAATTGGATCAACATCCCACTCTTACAAAGTGGAGACGTGAAGTGTAATCTCGGTTCGAGTCCGAGTAGACCCACATTTACATCGGAAGGTGTACTTACATTAAGAAATAATTACGTAATAAGACTTAATGTTCTGCGACTTAGCTCAGAGAAAGAGTGTCCCCGTTGAAGGGGAGGGTTGGTGGTTCAAGTCCATCAGTCGCTACCAATGGAAGGTTCGCTTAGTTGGTTTTAAAGCACTTGTGTTACATACAAGAGATCGGGGATTCGACTTCCTCACCTTCTACATATGCGGGGTAGAGCAGTTGGTAGCTCGTTGGGCTCATAACCCAAAGGTCGTAAAAAACGGTTCGAATCCTACCCCCGCTTCTAACATGCACATTCCCCTTCTCATAAGAACAGGGCGCTTAGAATGTGCCTTTTATACCGATGTGTCAGAGTGGTCAATCGGAGAGGGCTCATATCCCTTGGCTTTTAGCCTCACAGGTTCGAATCCTGTCGTCGGTACAATTTATAGCAAAACATTTTTATTTGTCAAGTATTTTGATTATATTTGTATAAATATAAATATACCATGATTTCGAAAAGAAAATTTGATAGAGCGCTTAGAAGATTTAAGAAAAATCAAAAAATTATTGCTGATTATCTTCTTGAACAAGAAAATATTAAGAAAGCTCAAGAACAAGTAAAAAATGAAGATAAATAAAGTTATGAAAAAATTATCAAAAGATGGAGAAATTTTATTTTTGAAAGGTCTTTTAGAAATATTAACTAATAAGAAAGCTATTCATAAAATAACGTTAAAAGCAAATAAGTTATTAAAAAATGAGAAAAAATTAAAAAAATTCTTAAAAGAAAACAGAAAAAAATAATGGAACTAAAATTGTCTGAAAAAGTTAAAGCGGCTGTAGAATTGAACGGTGAAATAGTTATTAACATGGAAAATAGTGCAGTATATGAAAGTATTGAAAAAGAAGAAGCTTTTATATACATTAAATCTAAAACTGAAGAAGGAAAAGAGATTAAAATACGTTTTTTGAAAACACAATAGAATATGGTGGTTGTAACCGGTAAAGGCACCCGACTTGACTGTGAATCAAGGCTCTAATGAGCATACGAGTTCGACTCTCGCCTTCCACCCAAAATGCCCTTGTAGTTCAATGGATAGAACACAAGACTACGGATCTTGAGATGGGGGTTCGAATCCTCTCGGGGGTACAAAATTGTATCATATATGATACATTAAACTGCTTGAGCAGCTTAATGAATTCTTTATGATACAAAAAGTATCATTCGTGATACTAACATATGCCTCGGTAGCCGTACCAGTCTTCTAAACTGGAATTCGTAGAAGGAGCTGTAAAGATGGGTTCGAATCCCATACGAGGTTCAAATTTGGCCCGGTAACTCAATTGGATAGAGTAACAGCCTTCTAAGCTGTAAGTTGAGAGTTCGAGCCTCTCTCGGGTCACTAAATATTTATAATAAAATAAATATATAAATATTTTTTCTTGATAGATATTTTTGTTATATTTGTATAATTATTAATTAACCACATAAAAATATGGCACTTTCAAATTGGGATTTATTAGCAATAGACAAAAAAGGAAAATCTTGTAATGGAGTTATTAAAAATAAAATTGCATCTTTAACGATATATAAAAATTGGGCATATATTGATTCTACTAAAATGTGGAATGATGGAACCGGATTTGTTAAACCTGTAATAGCACAAATAAACAACGGAAATCTTCACATAGCTGGTTTAAATATTACTGCTATTCGTCATTCATTACAAAATTCTATATTCGTATTCGTAGATGCATCTACATATGATAAAAATTCAAAATGTAATTCTAATTTATTTGCAGGAATAGGATGTTATGGATATTATTCTAGAATTGATGAATATCTTAGATGGAAAGGAATAAAATTAAAATATGCTGATTATACTACAGGAAGCAGAAACTATAAAATAGGAGAGAATGAAGAAATAATTCTGTTAAATAAATTTATTGATATAATATCTCTTTTTGATGAAAAAGACAATTTATTAGCTGAATATGAAGTTGATACAAAATTTGGAGAATTAACCGATTTTGTAGGAATTATGCCTGAAACATTTAAAGCTTTTAAAAATTGGATAACTATTGAAATTGTTGAAGAATATAAATATAATAAGTATTTTGAAAAATGGTTAGAAAGCATTAATTGGAATGAACTCATGAGATTCAATCAAGGTGATACATTTTTTACAAACGTTGATAATGTTAGTACACTCGTAGGAAAACAAGAAAAAGACACTCTTTTAATGAAATTATTAAAATAAAATTTATTATTATGGCATGGTTTAGATTTTGGAAGAAAAGCGGTTCAGCTCAAATTTATTCTGAAGATTTTTTTGAATTCAGTGATGAAGAATACGAAACAGATGAACATATAAAAGAATATTGCGCACACTGGGCAAAAACGCGTAGCGGAGGATTAAATACTCATTATTCTTGTGGATATAAAGAAGTTTTATCTCCTCCGGTTAAATGGTTAAAAGAAAAAATACAAAAAATCCAAATAGACGTAGATTTTAAGACTAAACGTATTGAACGTTATCAAAAAATTTTAAGTAGAGCAGAAAGAAAAATAACGTGAAATCTTATCATTCTATAGAAAAAAATATAAATGATTATATAGGTCAGTATGTATATGGATTCGATAAAATTGATGGATCTAATTTTCGTGCTGAATGGAATCAAAAACTTTCGAAAAAAAGTCATTTTACAAATGGATTTAAAAAATTCGGAACTCGTACAGAAATGATTAAACATGCTTCAAATCCTTTTTGTAAAGCAATTGATATTTTCGAAGAAAAATATTCAGAACATTTAAATAAAATATTTCGTGAAAATAAAATATTTAAAGGAATAGATATTATAACTGTATATGGAGAGTTTTTTGGAAAAAATTCTTTTGCCGGACAGCATAATTGGAATGAAGAACTTGATTTGATTATTTTTGATATGTTCTTGTACAAAAAAGATTTTCTTAAACCGGGAGATTTTATTGATACCTTTGAACATTTAGATATTCCAAGAGTTATTTATCAGGGATTTTTAGATAGAAAAATAATTAATAACGTGATATCTAATGAATATAAATTAAAAGAAGGAGTAGTATTTAAGGGAACAAAAGAAAATAAAGTTTTTATGGTTAAAGTTAAAACTCAAGAATGGCTTAATAAAGTCAGAGAATTATATGGTGAAAATAATAATATAGAATAAAATGAAACTTCTAAAGATTATTAATAATTTTATGATGCTTTTATATCTTACTGGATATCGTAAATCTAAAATACATAAAACATATATACATTATCTGAGACACGCATGGGAATTATCGGAAGAAATAAGCAAAGATGATTTGGATGAAAGCAAAGAACTATAAACAGAAAAGAAAAGATCTTAAACGCGAAAAACGAGAGGGTATGAAATCAGATTTCGATGATACGAAATCTCGTAAAAGATTTGTTGAAGGAATTAAGCGCTCTTATCGTTCTTTAAAACGAAGTGAAAAACAGAATCTAACAAAAGAAATAAATAATACAGTATGGGGTACCGATGATGAACAATACGATCCTACTGAAGATGAATTACAAAATTAATTTAGGTTAATAATATAAAAATGAAACATACTAAAATACTTGATGGTCTTTAGGTTACGTAACCTAAAATAAAGACCATTATGAAAGAAAATTATCGTAACACCCTTAATCGAAGAGTGTATAAACATACTCGATTTGAGCTATTGAAACTTATAAGTTGCCCTCGTTGCGCTCCACATAGAGGATGCAACAGTTGGTTTAAGAAAAGACGTTCTTGGAAAGACACTGCAAAAAATCGTAAGCAGTGGTCATGAAAAGAATTCATTTTCTTAAGAAATCTCAAATAATCGAGAAAACTACGAATAGAAGAGAGTATAAGATACTTACTATTGTAGATGATGATCCTTATAATGACAGGTGTTTAATTTGTCCAATGTTTAATCATTGTAGAAAACATAAACATCTTAAATGTAAACCAAATCGAGTTAGAGAAAGAAATTGGAAGTCTCAAAGAAAAACTCGATGGAAATAATGATATATAAAATATATTAGCGCCATTGGTATAAATGGTATTATAGGGCCTTGCCAAGGCTCAGATGGGGTTTCGATTACCCTGTGGCGCTCTAATTTTGCGGTATTGGTGTTCAACGGTAGCATATGACCCTTCCAAGGTTGAGGTCTCGATTCGAATTCGGGATACCGCTCCAAAATTACTTCTATATTATGAAGATACGTAAAATGGGTTGGTTTCTATCTTTATTTCCCATTTCTGGTATTTCTTTAGCTCCCATTGCAATATATTTTAGAAAAGAAGAATATTTTAATGATGAACGTAGAGTTAATCATGAATCTATTCATTGGCACCAACAAATGGAAATGTTGATAATCTTCTTTTATCTATGGTATCTGATAGAATTTTTAATAAAATTTCTTTATTATTGGTCTTGGTATAAAACGTATATTAATCTTTCGTTTGAAAGAGAAGCATATAAACATGATGATAATTTAGATTATCTTTTACATAGAAAGTGGTTCTCTTGGATGAAATATATTTTTAAGAAATAACTTAAATATATAAAACAAATAAGATGTTCATGAGAGTTAGAGAATCTTTATATGAAAAGTTTGTTCAAGATTCAGATCCTATAGCTGATATGGGCATTGGCATGATAAATAAAATAAAAGAATGGATAAAATCTATTGGTCGAGAATTTATAGAAGAAGATCTTTTATGTATTTGTGCTAGACACGGAAAAACTGAATTTGTTAAGTATCTATTAGATGCTGGAGTAGATGTGCATGAAGATGGTGATAGGGCTTTACGATTTGCAAGTGAAAATGGACACACTGAAATAGTCAAGCTCTTATTAGATGCTGGAGCAGATGTGCATGCAGATGGTGATTATGCTTTACACCTTGCAAGTGAAAATGGACACACTGAAATAGTCAAGCTCTTATTAGATGCTGGAGCAGATGTGCATGCAGATGGTGATTGGGCTTTACAATTAGCAAGTTACTATGGACACGTTGATGTAGTCAAGATCCTTAAAGATCATATCGCTAAAGAAAAAAAGAACAAAGTTGTTAAAGAAAGCCTTAATGAAAAGTTTGTTCAAGATTCTGATCCTATAAAAGATCTTGGAATAGGTATATTTGGCCCAAATAATTTTAATAATAAAGAAGAATTCTATGAATTTTTAAATAGAAATTTAGCTTATATATTAAAGAAAGATGAAATTCCAAAAGTGTTTGTTATGGCTAATGATACGTATACTCAAGGAAGTATGAAAACATATTACTATGATGCTCTTAAAGATTATGTAAATAAATATGTAACAATTAATGGAGAAAAACTCAATCCCAGAAATTTAGTAGGTTCGCTTGAATTAGCTCAAAATTTAAAAAAAGGCGTGCGAATATCTGCAAAAGAAGAAATAGGAAATGCAAAAAATATTTTATCTGAAAAATTTACAGAAGATTCAGATCCTATTGAAGATATGGGAATAGGTATTATTAATAAAATATTTCAAGTGTCAAAAAAATTTTATTCATTTGAGGCAGAATTATATTCTGAAAAAGAATGGAAAAAAATTATCAATTGGATGCTTGAAGAAGATCATAAACCATGGGAGATTTTAGCTATTTTAGATAATACAATTATGAGATATGCCTCTGATGAATCCGGAATGGATAAAGCTACATTAGATGATTTTCAAGATTATAACGCTAAACGTAGAACAATTCGCGGAGAGTTTGAAATTGATAGAATTTTGAATAATTATAAATTATTTCAACCTGATTATGTTGATGTTTATAAGGCTATAGTAAAAAGACACGGTATTTTCAATGAAATTCAAGAACAAAATATATCCGAAAAGTTTATACAAAACTCAGATCCTATACGTGATATGGGAATTGGCGGTGTAAATGGTATTTTGCAAGAACTCGGCATTAAAAAAGAAAATAGAGAGAAAAATATTTTTTATAACGTATATGAACATATTATATATACTTGTATAGATCAAGATAGAGATGATTTAATAAAACTTCTTTATGAAATAAAACCCAACCTCAATGAAAAAATACAAAAAAACATATACGCAATATTACATAAAGCACTTCATAAACACGATAAATGTCTTAAAGCACTATTAGAAAACGGAATTGCAGATAATATCAAAAAAGAAGATTATGAACGTAACTTTGATTATATGATAAGCAACAAACATAGGCGTTTATTTTTAAAATATATTAAAGAATCTATAAATGAAAAATTTACAGAAGATTCAGATCCTATATCTGACATGAACATTGGTCTTCCTAAAATAGTTTATGTTTGTGGTAATTGTGGTTCTTTATTAGATGAAGATCATAATGAATTATCCGAAGAAAACGAACTTGAATTAGCAAAAAGAGGATTTAACTATTATGGTGCATCTAGTGATAAAGTTCGTTTTGTTTTGTGCGCACGATGTGATTCTGAAATCGCGCAAGAAGAATATGAAAGATATATGTATGCACAGGAGAAAAGAGAAAGAGAAGAAAGAGAAAGAGAAGAAGATGAACAATGGAGAAGAGAAAATTTATATTATTAAAAACTAAAATTTATATTTGCCATTGAGATAATTGTATTCTTTTCCATCGATTTTTTACCCAAATATATAAGTAATTATCATCTATACACATGTGCACTCCAGTTAAAATAGATGCATCTTTAGGAGGCTTATAATATAATATATTTTGATCAATAAATTTTTCACCAAAAACATTTGATGTGATAAAATGTTTTACAGGAGCATCAATTTTTAATGTATGTGGATCTATAGATATATTATCTAATAAATTTTCAAGAGATATTTTATATGGAAATCTCCAAGAAGGAGAATCTATTGCAATAAATACATCTGATTTATTTACGTCTTGAACATTAATTATTTGTAATTTATTTAACTTTTCCATTTATATCTATGGTTTTATATCATTTATTCGGTTTCTATTAAATTACCATATTTATCGTAACTTTCAACTATAAATCGATAATATCCACTAGAATCAAAAATAAATGGAACCGATTTATTGAACACTCTAAATAAAACTCTATCTGTTTCAGCATATCTAACTGTCCAAATATTTTTTTGGTTTAACATATAATTAGACGGATCATATTCTGCTCTTAATATTACAAATGTACTTACATCAATATCAATATATTTACTATAATAATAAAATGGTGAATTAATTAAATTTAATGACGGGTCATACCATAAATTATTTATATTATCGTAATCAAATAAAACATTAGTATAAATAAATGTGTTATCTAAATAGTATTCATGACAATATGAATCGTTTAAATATACTTTAAACACATTATTTACTTCAGTTGCGCTTTTAGTTTCTATTGAATATTCTGCATATGTTGAAAAAGCATGTTTTGCTTGTATGATATACTTATTTGGATTATTAACAAAAAATGCAGGAAGTACATTATCAAATGAATGTGTGCTTCCATCAACATTAGTTACTCTATATGATGCGCCCCAAGTATATCCAGTACTAGCATTTGTTACTATTACTCCTACCAATTGATTATCGTCAAATACATATCCACTAATATCTAATGTAAGATATCCACTTCCATTTGATGCGTTAAGAGTCGTTCTGTGTGTATTATTAAGAATGTATATTTCTGTTGAAGAATCTATAAGAAATGATACTGGAATTTGATCAAGTGTTATAGATGTAGGTTCAGATCCGGATGCAGTAGTAATATAAGAACTAACTTCTTCAATTAAAGCATATTTTCCTTTATCAAATTTAATTAAATTAACATCATCTCCTGTATAAAATTTCTGAAAATCATCATCAACTGTAATATCGGTTCCTGAAATTGTTAAAACTCTTTCTGTCATATTAATAAATCTATTAATAGATCCAGGTTCGGGAACATCTTGAAAATATGTAATTGAAGGAACTGATATATAAGGATTTTGCGCAGAATCTGTTTCAAATGTTAATTCTTGTAATGGAAAATATCTATCATATATCGGATATAAATTTTCATTAACTAATGTACTTACTTCTGATATAGACATATGTGTACTAGCTTCATATCCCATTAAAGATGAATTATCTATTAAAGTATAAAGATATGGGTGTTTTATCCAAATTGGATATTGCTCTTTCGCTGGATTATAAAACATTGTATTAAATGAATTCCATGCAAATAATTCAATATTATAGTCACCTATATGATTAACATGCATTTTATATATACTATTATCAAATATAAAAACACTTGGATCACTAGTTCCAGACATTGCCGAAGGATCTGCCCAATAATAAATGCTTGGATCTATTTGAAATAATAACATACGAGGAGAGTCATAAATCGCATTAACAGTAATCATTTGTTCTTCTAAACTCGTATCATAATTCCAATTTATATAGATCATAAGATTATCTGAAGAATTTACAGAATCAAGTATTCCGGCATTCATTTCAATTTTTCCATCTAAAATATCTAAGTGATAAAGTTTATTAATTGAAACATCAAACGTTATTCCACTGGCATCTGTATAGCTATAATTTTTGAAACTTAATAATGGAACTTTATAATTATCATCTATTGCATATTGTAGCAAACTACTCGATTCTGGATTAAACGTAACATAATCATCAAATCTAGCAACAATATTTCCCAAAGAAGACTCCATTATAAATCCATATTGAGAAGTTTTTATTACAGTATCCGTTGTAACATCTACACATACAGATGTATCTACAATAAAATCATAAGGATTAATTAATTCATTAAAATCTATAGATGTATCTTGACTATAATTATAAATTATTCCTGTTCCACTAATAATTGTGTAAGAATCTTTTTTTGTTAATATCTTTGAAGTAGATGCAGGAATCTCAATATAATAATTAGGATATATGCTGTATGCTAATGAATTAGACCAGCCATCAATGGATGCATCTCTTAGATACGCCCTTTCAATATATATTGTTAAATTTGTTGATGCATCATGAAATATTGAAGATGAATCAAAAATTTCGTAAAAACGAATATCATTTTCATAAATAAATAAAGGATTTGTCACTAATTCTTCTCCAACAACACCAGCATTATCTTTTTCAACAGATAATCTCCACATTATATCCGTTATATTTACAAATGGATATTTAAATGTTGCGCCCATAAGTAAAAAACTACTTGGATCTGCAAGATATGAAGGATCTTCAAGTGAATAATAAACTGAAGGATCATCCGGATGCCAGGCACATTCAGCCATATCAATAAAACGATAATTTAAATCATCTAATTTAGTTTTTGTTAATTCTAAAAAAGTTAATCTTATACTTGCGTCTCCTCTAACTAATTCTGAATTTTTATCTATACCATAGGGGGTTAGTGACTGTGATAATGTATAATCATATCCGATATTATCTGTTGCATATATAAGATTTTGAACTCTTTCAAAATAAATGCCTTCTCCTGTAATGTCTACTATTCTGCAGTTAACACCTATTATATTTCTTTCTAGCCAATGTTTTAAGCCTAATAATTTAATAAATATTTCTTTAATATTGTATGGATAACAATTTTCTGTTATAGGTGTTCCCCAATCATCAAATTCTCCTGATTCTCTTGTTAAACAATAAACTAATGTTAATTGATTAAGTTTCTTAAGAACTTTTCGTTGATCAGCATTAAACATTAAAATAGTTTGTGTTCTGTCTGCGGCATTAAAAGGAACAATAAAAGAAAGTTTTTTGTTTTCTTTAACGTTTAAAAACCATTCACGAATATAAATATCTTCATATCCCAACCATTTAATTGCATTAATTAAACCTTTATAAGTTCCAACATATGGCATGATTTTATCATATTCTAATATCATATGTTTAGACTTATAGTTTAAAAATTCCCAATCAGGCAAATCTTCATTAATATCCGTTTCTTTAAATATTTGAGGTATATCTTTAGGATCTGGTAAACCGAAGTTTGCTATAAGAGCTCTAAATCTCTCATCTTCTCCAATAGCTTCTGCATTAACTACAATATCTCCTACTGTATATAGTGTATTATCTATTAAATGATATACACGAAGAATTCTTTCAAATACACCTTCAACATCAGATTTAAATCCAATATTAACTTGAAGAGGCGTATCAGAAATTAATATGCTTGTATCAAAAACCAATGAATCTGACCATATAATTTCTGACTTTGCGTCGTCAACTTCAAAAAACTTAATTTCGTCATTATCTCCTATAAATTCAAAAACTAAGAGAAAATTACTTGCATCATAAGGACGAATATAGCCAATAGATGTTTCTTCAAATATATATATGTGTTCAGTTTCAATTAATCCCTGTGAAATGGGATTTAAAAAAATAGCGCTAGCATAAGTTACAGAGGGGTATACAAAACTGGCATCCAAGGAAAGGGCAAGATCACTAATACTTTTAGTATTTATGAGTTCAGGATTGAATATTGAAACATCTGTGAAAAGTATTGATGCGTCAGCAGGAGTCAAAATCACAGATTCATTTTCTAATGAATATACATATGACAAGGTAATATCATCATTATCATATAAGTAACCTCCATTAGTGATTTCAGTATCTACAACTAATCCGCTTGAATCTGTTATTAAAAATCCTTCTGCTCCCTTTCCAGTTGGAGACTCAAAAATAAGTTTTATTAAAGAATCGGGAGTCCAACCAAGATTTGACCCACTTTTATCAAATATTTTCCATTTGTTTATTTGCATGCATTAATATAATGTAAGTTAGTTTATATATTTAAGAAAACTGCACTTTAGTTTATGATATATTCATATTATCTTTTGAATGAGCTACACTGAACCATTTTTTTATAATTTTAGTATGTTCTATTAAAAAATTTAACATTCCTTCTAATAATCCATAAAATGGAATTTGAAGAGGATTTGCCCATAGTTCTGGTGATGTTCCTTTTTTTAACAATTGTCCTTTATAATTAAACCCCATATTAAGAAAAACATCATTTAAATGTTTTGCTTGAAAAAAATATGAAGATCTAACGGTATATAATTTTCTTCTATTTGGATATTGTGTTGCCATAATAACTATATTAATTTTTATTTTTTTCGTTAGCAATATGATATTCAAGAAGCTTAACTACATCAGTATGTCCATTATCACTTGCACATCGTAAAGCATCATCATTAACTGCATGAACATCTGCACCAGCATCTATTAAGATCTTAACTATTTCAATATATCCTTCATAACACGCCCAGTGTAAAGCATTATCATTTAATGTATGAACATCTGCTCCTGCATCTAATAAATACTTAACAAACTTAGTTTTTCCGTAGGCAGAACAAATAAATAAAGCTCGATCTTTATCTGTAAATTCTATATGTATAGATTTCATCCATTCCTTTATCTGTTGCATCATACCTATACCCATATCAGTTATAGGATCTGAATCTGTGACAAACTTTTCAAATATTATATGTTCTCTAACTAATTTCACTATAAGTTATTTAATATTGCTAAATTATTTTCAGAATTTAGGCCTTTTCTGGTTATTCCTCTTACTTGAATATTTAATGATGATAATTTATTTTTTACTAAATTATCTTCATAATAAGTTCCTTGTGCGTTTTCAAAGTCTCCGCGTATTAAAGGATAAATATCTTTCACGGGCACATTATTTCCAAATGCATCTTTAACGTATCTCTCTAAAATAATATCACCATAATCATCTAGACCATAATGTGTTTTATAAATATCTAGATTATTTTTATCTGCGTCAAACCAAACATTTACAGAGTCTACTCCATTAATATCTTCAATAACTTTAATTAAATCTGATGCAGGTATTCTATCTCTTCTTGTATTTGTTAAAAAATATTCTGAAGTTTGTGATATTATATCCTGTCTAACTGTGTCATAAACAGTTCCTTCCCATAATATTAATGACATGTTCAATGAAAATTTTGGAAATTGTAAATCTAAAATAGCGTTATCAACTGTTAATATCCTTTGACCGCTTTGTTCGATTAAATCTAAAATTGAAAGTTTTTCACTATCAGATAAAATAAATGAATTAATAGGGCATGTATAATAATTATCATTTGTTGAAATACGCTTTGTAACATCAGGAACTAAAAATAAATAAACTGTATTATCATCTTTCTTTTGTTCTTCAAGTTTTTTTGTATAATAATATAATTGTTGTTCAGCATTGTCTAATTCTTCTTTTTTATTAATTGCATGTAAAGAATCAACTCCATAAGTTGCAATTAAATTTCTATACTCAATAAGAACATCTTCATGTATTGATTTTGCCTGATTATATTTGTCAAGAACATATTGATCTTCAAATGTCGCAAATCCGGGAATTGCATCAATAAGAGTAAATATGTTTAATTTTTTAAGAAAATAAATGTAATTATTTTCATTTGCAAGAACAAAACTTCTTGATACACGTGGTGCTAAAAGTCTAGTTAGATAAAGAGGTTCTTCTTGAGCGCCGAACATTATTTCATTTTTAATTGTTACATTAAGATATTTATTAAGATCTATTTCTTCTCCATTAAGCAAATATCCTGATGTTGAAAATTCCCATGTATTTTTTATGCTAGTATTCATTGCATTTAAATTTCCCGCCGCACCATCAGTAATTAAATATTCTACTAAAATTGTTGAGCCCATAGGTGGCGCTTCACCATTATAGCCATTTCCAAAAAATACATCAATTCCGCCGGTTTGACCAGTTTTAACCATAACTGCCTGTTGATTAAGAGTCATATCTAAAATAGAATTAACAACTTCCCATTTAACTCCATTTACAAAAACATTAATATAATATTGATCTATAGCCGAGCCTTTTTTATTTTGAAAATTAAATGATTGTAATGGATCGCCGGTTCCGGTTGCTTGTTGATACTCCATTTTTCCTTGAACTATATTAACATCAATGCTATCTGTTATATCTGTTAAATCAAATAATGCTTCTTCACCTGGAAGAATTATAGTATATGTTAATCCGTTTTGACTATTTGATATTAATGTATAATTAGGAATTGTTATTATTTTTGTTCCTGGTGGTAACTTAGTTCCATTATATTGAAATGTTAATGTTCCTCTTGCAGACATTGGTCTCGAAGGATTGTGCCCTGTTAAACTTGCTAATCCCTTTATATTTTGAGAACGCGTTGCAGTATTAATATTTAATTCTGTAACTGAGTCTTCATTATAAAATAAAATCATACGTCCATAGTGCAATAATATTTGAAGTAACTGCCCCATTGGAGATGCTAATGTAAAGTGTTGTCCTAAATCACCATAAGTATTTTTGACAAAATTTAAGGCATCTTGATAAAGTTCTGAAAATCTGATGCGTGAAACGTTAAATATTTCCATTGTTTTTCTTTATTATTTTACAATTATTACCGTGCCATCTTCTATGATTAGCTTTATCCACCATTTTGCCACAGTAATTTCATATTATTTATATCATTTTAATATCATATCCAAAATAGCTTTCATTATCTTCAGAATTATACCATTTATAACAAGTCTTATATGTTTCATTTCCATTCTCATCATAAACTTCATCGTCATATTGATATTCATAGTCATCTACATAATTTTGCGCTTCTTTTCTTGTATAAAATTTTTTATTAACAACAACTTCATCGTCACCATATTCATAAAAAACAACTTCCCATTTAGGTTGTCCTATTCCCATATCTTTTATAGGATCAGATTTTTCGATGAATTTTTCATTTATAAATTTTGCTCTCATTAATAAATTTCTTTTTCCCAATAATCAGTAGTAAATTCAACACTATCTGGCCATACTATTTCATTTCCCATATCTACAGCATCTTCATAACATTTGAATATGCCATATTTTATTTCCCCGGTTTCTTTTTCTTTAAATGAATATAATGTTATTTCTATAAAATCTTTTTCTCCTTCTTTATACCAACTATTTATAATTTTAACATCTTTATATCCATATTCTTCAATTTCTTCTTCATCTACGAAGTCTGAACGAAGATTGAATTTAAATCCGTTTTTACTTGCTAATTTTTCAAGTGTTTGTTTAATAATGTGGCCTTTATCTCCAATACCCATTTGTTTTATCGGGTCTCCATCTTGCGTAAATTTTTCACATATAAATTTTGCTCTCATTATCGATGTTTCTAATTATTTCACTAAAAGCCCTAAAATTTTCTGATCTTCAATGTATATATCGATTATAGCATAATCATATCCATCTGCTCGTCCAAATGAAACTTGAGGAGTTATTCTATAATTTGCTGATTCAGAAATATATTGATCAAATTGTGTTTTAATTTTTTCTTCTAAAGCATTTTTATTAATTCTTGTTTCAAAAATTAAATCTTCAATGCCTAAACCAAATCCTAAATTTGCAAATACTTGCCCAGGACGTGTACCTAATATTACTTTAATTTTTGTAATAATAGACTCAATGATATCTGAATGTTCTAAAATTCCGTATTTGAAATTAGGATCTTCTACATCACGAATATAAATATCTTTCAGCATCTATTTTTTATTTTATATATCTTTAAAAAACAAAAGGGAGTTATTGCTCCCTTATTTATTTCTTAATCATTATAAATTATTTATATTTTACGCCATCATATGAAACCAATCAGGTGGGCTATCACTTTTGATTTTTTCTTTAAGTTCGTCTAATTCTTCTTTACCTTCACTTCTTATATCTGCATAATTTATTTGAATTCCGCCAAGAAGTGTATAATTAAAAGTTCCAAGAATTCTTGCTAATTGCATTTTGCTTTTTGCAATAACCCACTTTAAGAAAAGAGGATCCTCATATAAATCTTCTAAAGGTATTTCATTTAGAGTGGTTACCCATAATGATTCAGTGGGGTCTCTACCTGTGATAATTAATCTTTTTGTATTAATACTAAAATGATGATTAATGTCTCTTAGATTAAATTGCTTTGCAAGATCCCAAAAACTCCATTGAATTGTTCTATAGGTTATCTGATCTGATGAAAGCGGTGTCAAATAAAGATCAGCAGCCATTAATCTATCAAAGGTTAAATCTGGATCATGAATACCAAAAACTCTTTGACCAGATGTCATTTCATAAACATATTTAACTGCCATAACACACTCGGGCAATTGGAACGTTCTTGTATTATTCCATTCAGTAGTGTTATAATAAGTTTTATCTAATACATACCAGGCATCTTGAACTGCGTCTCGATATTCGCGAAACATCCATTTTTGTTCGAGATTAATTATTCTTTCAATCTCAACTGATGGTAAAGAAAAAGGTATTGCACACGATGCTGTAATTTCTCCGTTTACTAATGATATAAATTCTTGTTTAGTCATTTTTTATTTTAAATATTTATTCTTATTATATTCCTTTTTGGCCCAATGTAATTTTAAAGCGGCTGATCTTTTCTGTTTTGATTCTTCTGTTTGTTTAATTCCCTTATGAGCCTCAGACATATTTTTCTTGGAAATTTCATTATGTTTATACCCTTTAAATAATCCTTTATGAGAATTACTCATCTTTTCTTTAGTTTCTTCCCTGTGAATTTTTCCTAAATTGGATAATCTAAGTTTTTCTTTTTGTTCTTCTGTCATTATCTTTCCTTTGTTTTTGCCTATCATTGATTTTCGTTGTTTTTCACAACGTTCTTCAGTATGTTTTTTTCCTTTCATAGATTCACTTATTTTTTTTCTTGATTCTTTAGAATGATTTCCTCCATTCAAAAAACCACCAGATGGACTTATATTATATCCATTGGGCGTTAATGTATTATATTTTTGAATATATTTTTCTTGCGCGTTAAATGCAATTTCCTTATTTTCAAAGTGTTCTACTATTTCTTTATAAAAAAAATCTTTTCCATATTTTTTAATTGCATGTTTTATATATGTTCCACTTCCTAAATAATTATCATTCAATTCATCAGTAGAATGATCACCAACATACTGTTTTCCATTGACTTTATTAGTAATAACATAAACAAAATTAAATTTCTTTTCCATTATTTTAAATATGTTTTTCTATTGTATATATTTTGAAAGCCAAGATCATCAGATTTTCGCATACCTTTAATATATGAATAGTCTTTAATCTCGTCAACTTCTACATGATCAGTCCTTTGTGGTAATGGCATTTCTTTTACAATTACTACACTTTGTTCATCAACCTTTAAACTTTTGCCCGGTGTCGCAAACTTAATAACGCTTTCAGTAACTTCACAATTTACAATTTCTTCATCATTCACAATATATGATTTTGCAACTGCGTTTTCTTTATTAATACTCGCCCCCTCTAAATATGATTCACTTATTTTATTATTTCGTATAAATTTAGAATTATAGATTCTTGCTTTATTAATATTGCATGAAACATATGCGCAATTTTCCATAACTCCGGTTACATTACAAGAAACAAAATCCATATTACTAATCATGGTTCCTCCTACTTGTCCTTTTCGTAATTGAAATCTTCCTATTTCAGTATCATAATTAAATTGCCCTTCTCTTAATCCGCCGTTAATAATCATTTCAAATAATGGGGTGCGAATTTGATTCCAGTACGTTTTAAGAATTTGTTGTGATGTTTGAAGATCTATGTAAACTTTAAGATTTTGAAACTCTTTTAAAAAAATATCCGGATCCCAAAATGACATTTGAATTCTATCAAAATTTTCAGTTAATCTTTTTAACTCATATCTTTCAAATTCATTTAGTTCTTCTTCATTAATACTCTGATATGCTTTAATAATAAAATATTCTAAAATATCTTTTATTTCTTTCGGCTTACTTGCATAATCATCACCTCCAACATAATTACACTTAAGTATTCCTCTTGTGTATTCTTTAAAATCGATTCCATAAAATTCAGCATATGGCGTATTAAGTACTTCTTTAATATGATTTTCTAATTCTGATTCATTAATATATGATGTTGTTGGTGTTAAAGATTTTATTGAAATTGCATAAGGCGAATTTCTTTGATTAGGAAATCTTGAATATACAAAGTTCTCATCAAATTTTAATATTAATCGAGCAGGATTCATTTGAGAAATGCTCTGTAGTGTTTCGAGATGACGATGATTGAAGGATAAAGATATCCTTAATCTTGTATCATAAGTAGTCTGGCAGTTTTCAGAGATCCATGTAGTAACTTCTTCGATAATAGGAAGTATTGAATGATAATTTTGAGCAGCAAGATGAAGTTGATATCGAGATTTAGCTGCTTCATATTCTTTTAATAATATTGCACTAGTATATGAAGGATTATAATTATTTTCATTTGTTAAAATTATATTCTTTCCTGTTAAACGTGCTAAATCTTCAACAATAAAATTTGATTCTTTAGTTGTAAAAAATTCAAAACAAAGTCCAACGTCAGAAAAATTTAAAACTTCTAAAATTGAATAACTTTTTGGGCGTTTACAATTCATTATGATACATTTTTTTAGTTTTATATTTTCCTCGTTTTTTTCCTAAACGAGTTGCAGCACTTTTTGCGCCATTAACCGATTTACCTATGTGAGCAAGTCTATTTTTTTCTTTAGATTTTTCCGAATGTGTTTTTCCATACATTCCATTTTTTTCTCCTTTATGTAATTCTTTTTCAATTATACTTTTGCTTAAATTATTACAATGTTCTGGTGTAAATTTTTTACCTGTTAATGATTTACTTAAATTTTCTAACATTTCTTTAGAAAAAGGAGTGGTCATAAATTGTTCTCTTGCATAAGCATAATCTCTTAATGAAACATTATATTTTCCTTTTTTATTTATTGACATGTAAAAAAATGCATAGCCAATTTTTTTATTATTGGGCCATATCTTTGTTAATAATTTATGGGTCATATAATGTTCTTTGGGAGTTAATATAACTAAATTACTTTCATCATTTGTCCCGCCTATACATCTTGGAATAATGTGGTGTTTTTCATAATAAACATATGATGGATTAATTTTATCCAATTTACATCTATTTTGTATTTTGGCATTTTCAATAATATTATTATATGTTTTTTTATAATTCATGTTTTGGTTTTCTCATATTAATCTACATTAGAATCTTCATTTCTGTCGTAAATATCCTGATCTAAATCAAAAGTTTCTCCGGGTTGTCGTGAACGAAATCTTTCTGAATCATCTTGAGGATCAAATAAATCTACTCTCATTTTATCTTCATCGAAATCGTCATCAGGATCTTCATAATTTTCTTGATCAAATTCCATAGCATACTTTGCAATTTCTTCACAGCTTAAATCATCTAACTCTTCTCCGATTGTAAAATCTTGAAGTACGTGATAGGCAACTTCAGCATCGTATCCATATTTATCAACCAAAATATCTAAAGTTTTATTCCATTTAGACGCAGATAAATTTTCGTTAATCAATCTTGCTCTCATAGTATTAAGATTTATTTTATATATTCTATAAAAAAGAGACAATAAGCCTTTAATATAATTATGTTAAGATTTTTAATTAATTAATATATTATATAGGTCCAATCATTTTTATATGAGCATAAAGCTCCTGTAATAAGATTTGCCCATGCAGTGTTATCTGTTATATAAGGTATACTATTTCCGTTGCGATATTTTGTTTCTGCAAGGTTATCAGCTAACCATTCTTGTGTACCAATACAAATTGTTCTATAAATTTTGCCATCATTACCTGTGTAAAATGCTGATTGTCCATGTGAAAGAGTAGTAGAATCCTTTATAGGCCTTATAGCAGATCCGTATTTTTTATTATAATTTAGCACTAATACATCATCTTCTTCATGTCTTAAATTATAAATTACAGACTTATCAACATCATATTCAGTAGATGACAAAAGAAAAGAAGACATTTTAAGTGATGTAAATACTCCAGTATCATATCTACGATAGCCGGCTCCTCTACCATTAAACTTAGCTTCATTTGTTGCTCCGTCATTGGGAAAATTCCAATATATTAATTCAGTTTCCTTTAATTTACCGCCTGCAATATTTGTTCCACCTAAATAATTAATCATTGTCATCCAATTTGTTGATGACGGCACACTCCATCCGTTTGCAGTAATATTTCGTACATCTGTTGCAGCATACCAATTGTATAAATATCCATACTTAATACCCGTAAAATATGACATACGTTTACTGTTGTGTCTTATTATTTTCCCGTTAAATGATAAATTATATGTTAAATTATATTCCATGTTTTATATATTTAACATTTTTTGAGAAGCTTAAAGACAATTTTTTCGTTTTCATAATTATCAAATACTACATTTATTTTATCGCCTACAATAAAATTATTTGCCATAATTTTATTCTTTTTAAAATCAAAGATGGGAATAAGTCCCGTTACATCATTATCAACTGTAACAATTATTCCAAAATTCATTACAGCGGCAACTGTTGATTCTAGAATTTTATCTTTTGACTCTAGGATAAACATTTGTATTTTTTTAAGTTTTTCTTCAGGATTTTCTTTAGTTAATATTATTCTATTATCTTTTGTAATTTCTGAAATATAAAATTCAATAAATTCTCCGGCTTTAATATTTCTTGAGTTAAATAAAAGTTTTGTTTCTTCGTCCATTTTTGATGTATGCAGTAATCCTGTAAATAATTCATGAAATTCAATAAAAATTCCATATTTAGAAGTTCCTGTAACTAAACCTGAATATTTTTTCATTAAATCTAATTCTTGTATTTTTGCGGGTAATATATGCGTCAAATATTTTTTATGAGATACTATAAATGAATTCATTTCTTTTAAATAATCTTCAATCATTACTATGATTTCTTTTCCTATATATGATTGAAAGTCTACAATTTTATTAGGAGCTGCAAGTGAGCCTGGCATAAATGCCTCAATACCTTGAACTTCAACAAAAAATCCTCCCCTATTTGCTTCGATTACTTTTGCGGTATACGCGTTTATAGGATTTTGAATTTGTTGCATAAATTCATCTCTTACAGATTTAAGATGACCTTGCCATAATGAAATTTTAACAGAAGGCGATGACTCAAGAATATATACGTTAAGTCCCTTTTCAATTATTGACTTTATAACTTCTTTATTTTTTAAATTTATTAAAAAATCTTTATAAGAACTATAACCATATACTTGAATAAATTTTTTTTCTCTAGTTAAATCAACTGTTACTACTAATCCGCCAGTTAATTCAATATCAATATGTTGTTCTTTAATATTGAATATATCTGTGGCGCGAACTATGTCGCCCTTTTTTAAATCTTTTTTAATTAAATTAGTATCTTGATTAGTAAAAACATCAAAAAGTTTTTGAGCATAAGGTTCTCTAGAGAAACATTTATTTTTTTGATTATTACCGTTAATTGATTTGTTTGGAGTTAATTTTGTACTCCCGTTGTATCCATCTTTATACATTTCCCAGTTAAAGATGCCGAATGTCTGTTCACTCATTTTTATTTTAGTTTAAGGGTTTAATGACAATTTTATATCTTATATATTTTAAATAAAAATGTTATTTTTTAATTTTTTAACTATAGCGACTTTTGTTGAAAAAAAAAGATATATAAAATAAATGTAAATCAAACATTTAATATGAATTTAAAGAATATTTATTTAAATACGTTAATTCCTCAATTTCCAGTAATTTATAACTATAATAATAAGGAATTAAAACGTTATCTGGATGTTTTTTATGATGAAAATACTGGTGTAATCATTGCTCCAATAAATACTCCCGGAAGAGTTAAAGCTAGTTCAGGAGAGTTTGTTACAGTCACCGTTGATAATTTAATAGTTAAAAGTCAGTATACAAATTTATACGAAAATATTACTACTGCAAATTATGACTATTGGGTAACATATACAGGTATATTAACAAGTGATCTAAGAGATGCTTGTACTTTTCTATTTGAAAATACTAACTATAAATATATTGATGCCAAAAAACCATATTATAAAATAATACCGTCTTTTGATAACTCTACTCTTATAATAGGAAATAATTATGCATTTCAAACTGATAATAAATCTCAATTAATTCAAATTATCTTAGATCCATCTGGAGTTGAAGATGGGTATTATCGTATTTTAATAGATCCTACAGTAACTCCAGTAACATACTTAGATATTTATGTTGATCCAAGTACTCTTCCTACAGAACAAACAAAATTTGTTACATTATTTTGCGTAGATTATGATGCGTCTTATGGCGCTATATGGGAAATATATGAATACGGAGCTGGTGCACCTACAGCAGGAGGCACAGGCGGAGGAGTTACTACAAGTTATGTATCAGCAGAAATATTAGCAGCTTTTAATACAAATGTATCATTAGGAAATGTTAGTCAATTAACCTATGCGCTTAATTCATCAATAGGTAATTATACACTAAAAACTCAATTAAATTTAACTGATACTTCGTTATATAAATTAACCTCTAGAGTTAATGTAATAGATACATCTATTTCTTATATTAAAGCTCAATATATTAGAAATAGTTCATTGGGCACTGATTTTACTTGGAATAGTGGATTATTAGAAGTAAGTTTAGGTTCACTTACGGGTTTGGGTATATACGCAACTAATTCTTCAGTTAATTTAGCAATTGCTTCAAATGCATCATTGGGAAATATTAGTCTACTAACATACGCACTTAATACTTCTACTGGACAGTATGCAACCAATGCATCAGTAAATAGCGCTTTTGCTTCAAATGCATCATTAGGAATTCTAACACTTAAAACAAATTATCTTGATGCATGCTTAGGACCAACATCTGCATTAACTTATGCAATAAACTCATCTATTGGAACTGGCTTAGGAGATTATGCAACCAATTCTTCGGTTAATTTAGCAATTGCTTCAAATGCATCATTAGGAATTCTAACACTTAAAACAAATTATCTTGATGCATGCTTAGGACCAACATCTGCATTAACTTATGCAATAAACTCATCTATTGGAACTGGCTTAGGAGATTATGCAACCAATTCTTCGGTTAATTTAGCTATAGCAGACGTAGATGCATCAATAACCAATTTAATAAATTACAGTTCTAATGTAAGCACAAATTTATCTAATTTACGAAGTTATACAGATGGTTCTCTTAATTTAAAAATTAAAGAAACTTCTATAGGTTCTGATTTTATGTGGGATTCTTCGGGATATTTGGCCATTGTAACTGATGACTTAATAATTTCATCTTCTGAAAATACATTGGATATATCTTCTGACTCAAGTTATCTTTATATTGATGTTAAAAATTATGTTTCAAAAACTTATACTGATGGTTCATTAAATAAGTTAAGAGCTGTTCCTATATCAGATGCTTGTTTAGGTGGAGGTTTATCTTGGAGTGGTGGATTATTATATGTAGATATTAGTACAATCGCCGGTGGTGTAACATTAGTATATGTTGATGGTTCTTTAAATATAAGAGACGCTATAATATCTACTTTAGCAACAAATGCATCAGTTGGCTTAGCCTTTGTTTCAAATGCTTCACTGGGAAATTTAACATTAAAAACAAGCTACATTGATGCTTGTTTAGGCCCTGTATCCAAATTGACTTATGCAATAAATTCATCATTAAGTTATTATGTACCGGTATCTCAATTAAATATAACAGATACTTCATTATATAGTATACGTCAATTAACGTATACGCTTAATACTTCTACCGGGAATTATGCAACCAACGCATCAGTAAATAGCGCCTTTGTATCAAGGGACTCTTCAATTTCTTGGCTTTATACGTATAAGCAACCAATTGCCGATTATATTAAAAGCACTTCAACCGGAGATACACTATATTGGCAAAACGGTATTTTAAATGTTAGTACAGGAACGTCTTATACAACTTATGAATATGTTGATGGATCATTAAATAACAAACAAGCTCAAATTAACTCTCTTAATAACAGAGTTACTACATTAGAAGCATCTACAGGAAATGCAACATTTGAGTATGTTGATGGATCATTATTAACTAGAGACGCTTCTATAAAAGCAATTTATCCATTAGTATTTAAAATTAATTCTTCATTGGGAATTTATGCAACTAATGCCAGTGTTAATGCCAGTTTTGCAACTAATGCATCAGTAAATAGAGCTTTTGCTTCAAATGCTTCAATAGGAAGAATAGATGTATCTTTAAGAACAATATATCCTTTAGTATTTAAAACTAATGCATCTTTAGGTTATGTTGATGTTTCAACACGATATTGGAAAGTTTATGTTGATGGTTCTTTATCTATTAGAGATGGTAATATTTCTACTCTTAATTCTCAAGTAAATACACTCAATTCAAATGTAAATACGTTAACAGATAGACATAACGTAACAGAATCATCATTAGGTTATATTGATAATTCGACATGGTTTTGGAAAGTTTATGTTGATGGATCTTTAGTATCTCGAGATACTTCAATTAATTCTATTTGGACCTATTTAGATAATTATTTAGATGCATCTGATCTATTTTACACAAAAACACAAGTTGATGCAAGTTTTGCTTTATTAGTCAATATAAGAACAAAAACTTTTCAAACTCTTACTATTAGTGCAAGCACAACTTGGAATATGAATACTAGTTATAACGCAAAACTAACTTTAACACAAGATACAAGTCTCGTTATAACCAATGTAGTTAATGGAGATTCCGGAACATTAATAATTACACAAGATAATATAGGTAGTAGAAAATTAGGTTTACCAACTGGAAGCTATAAAAATAATGCTTGGATATTATCAGACGCGTCTAGTTCTAAAGATATTATATCATTTTTATATGATGGAGTTAATTATTATTGGAATAAAGGCGGACCATACGCATAATTATTAAAATGATACAAAATTTAACATTTAATTCTTTACTTACGATTGATAGTAGTATTATTGGAGAAAAAATACTTGTATTTACCAGTAATGCATATGCTAATACATTTGATCCAGATTTCACGGTTACTTCAGGACTTCTTAATTGGCATTTAGGAGATAGTTCT
>Ga0307377_10000973_pt1 | contig 38000 bp, 27 predicted proteins | sample TR3MG_FD_202535 | JGI IMG/M metagenome (GOLD analysis project Ga0307377, IMG submission 202535) | Soil microbial communities from Risofladan, Vaasa, Finland - TR-3 | ecosystem: Environmental > Terrestrial > Soil > Coastal area > Acid sulfate soil | place: Finland: Risofladan, Vaasa | collected... | reverse complement strand
GGGAGTATCCTCCCGGCGGAAGCCGGATAGGGGGCTGCTGCCCCCTATCAACCCCCGCTGAGGAGGCATAGGTTTGGGGAGCGAGTCGCCAAGGCGATCAAGGCTCCCGAAACACCCGGAACGACACCCGGCACTGCCGTGCCGGGTAAGTACAAGGCTTGGGCAGGAGGCCGGGGCTCCTGCCCTACGAGAAACGGCGGACGGCAACGGCCGGCGGGCATGGGAATGCCCGCCCTACAGAACGGACAACGGCCGGCGGGCATGGGAATGCCCGCCCTACAGAACGGGCAACGGCCGGCGGGCATGGGAATGCCCGCCCTACAGAACGGACAACGGCCGGCGGGCATGGGAATGCCCGCCCTACAGAACGGACAACGGCCGGCGGGCATGGGAATGCCCGCCCTACAGAACGGCAACGGCCGGCGGGCGGCGGTGGGTGGGGACCGGCGATCAGACGAAGAGTTCGCCGCGGTCTTGGCGGGTGGGTGTGAGGTCGATGATGCGGCCGATCCAGTCGTCGGGGCCGGGGGTGTGGGCTTTGAGGTAGTGGGGGGTGTGACCGGCGAGGAGGTTGCCGCTCTCTCTTTCCTCGATGAGGACGGAGACAGTGCGGCCGAACCATTTCTCTGCGGCGGCGCGGGCGAGGTCGTCGGCGAGAGCGAGCATGGCGTCGGTGCGAGCGCGCTTCGTCTTCGAGGGAACCTGGTCGGCGCGGTCGGCGGCAGGGGTGTCGGGGCGGCGTGAGTAGGGGAAGACGTGGAGGCGTGAGAACGCCATCTCGCGGACGAAGCTGAGGGTGTGGTCGAACTGCTCGTCGGTCTCGCCGGGGAAGCCCACCATGACGTCGGTGGTGATGGCGGCGTCGCTCCAGACCTCGCGAACGCGCCCGACGAGGGAGGCGAAGTCGGCGGCGGTGTAACCGCGCCCCATGGCGGCGAGGACGGTGTCGTCGCCGGACTGGAGGGGGAGGTGGAGATGGTGGCAGAGGGTGGGGTGGTCGGCGATCTCGGCGAAGAGGTCGTCGGTGAGGTCCATGGGCTCGATGGAGCTGAGGCGGAGGCGGGGGATGTCGATCTCCCGGAGCTTTCGGAGGAGGGCGGCGAGGGTGACGTCGCCGCGGTCGGAGCCGTAGGCGCCGAGGCGGATGCCGCAGAGGACGGCCTCGCGCGCGCCGGCGTCGACGAGACACTGGATTTCCGCGAGCACGGCGGCGAGTGGTTTGCTGACGCGCTTGCCCCGGGCGCTGGGGACGATGCAGTAGGCGCAGCCGTGGTCGCACCCGTCCTGGACCTTGACGAAGGCGCGGGTGCGCGCGGGGATGTAAGAGCTGGCGAGGAGGGGCGGCTGGAGGCCGGGGAGGAAGTCGGCGAGGGAGAGCTTGCGGCTGTTGGGGACGACGGCGGCGACGGGGAGGTCGAGGAGCGAGTAGGGGTCGGTCTCGGCGAGGCAGCCGGTGGCGATGAGCGTGGCCTCGGGATGGTTGCGGGCGAGACGGCGGATGAGCTTCCGCGCCTTGGAGTCGGCGGTGGAGGTGACGGTGCAGGTATTGATGATGTAGATGTCGGCTGGGTCGCCCCGGCCGCCGATGGCGTAGCCGCGAGCCGCCAGCGAGCGTGCGATCTCCTCGGAGTCGCACTGGTTGACCTTGCAGCCGAATGTGAAGATCCGGACGCGGGAGGAGGTCATTGGCCTATCAGAAGGATTCGTAGGGAGGGAGGGAAGCTCCTGCTTTGGGGGGGATTGCCAGAGAGATTCAGTGGGGGGGCTTCGGCAGCAAGCTACCGAAGCAACAAGGTGAGCCGCGGATGGACGCGGATGAACGCGGATGGCTTCGGCAGCCCTTCGTCCATACTCAGGGCAAGCTCGCTACCGAAGCAACAGCAACACCGAACAGGGTGCTGGGGCGCTAGATGCCCCGCCCGGCGAGCCAGGGGAGGAGGGAGCCGAGCCAGTCTTTGAGGAGGAACTGCATACGGCCGATGAAGAGGGAGATGCGGGCCATGACGGTGTTGCCGAACATGGCGCCGAAGGCGATCATGAGGAACCAGCGGCCGAGCACGGCGGAGCGGCCGAGGTTGCGGCCGAAGCGTCCTTCGTGGGGGATGGAGAAGAAGAAGTAGCTCATGACGGTGAGCAGGATGATGACGAAGATCCAGTTATGGAGGACGAGCTCGAAGATGACGCCCTGGAGGCCCATGCCGGCCTGGTAGTCGAGGGGCTTGAAGCAGGCGTAGATCTGGGGGGAGTAGATGGGGAAGAACTGGCGGAAGAACGTGCCGGCGGCGGTGCCGAAGAAGAGCCCCATGATGAGGCGGGCGAGCCAGCCGAGGCGGCGGCTGTAGATGAAGTAGAAGAGGGCGCCGACGATGGGGGCGAAGATCCAGTACCACTTCTTGTCGTGGATCATCGGGTTCCACCACTTGCCCTCCAGGTTGAGGGTCCAGGTGGCGACGATCAGATAGCCGGCGCTGAGCCCGACGAAGATGTGCTCGAAGAGCCGGGAGATGGGGTTCTCCCGGTAGAGGATCGTGTAGACGCCGAGGGTGGCGATGGCGGCGGCCCAAAGGATGTAGAGGTCGGGATTCACGGCTGTCTCTCCCCGCCGCGGCCGCGGGCGAACAGGTAGCCGAGATTCCCGAGGAGGATGAGGGCGATGATGAGGACGTGGGCCCAGGACTGGACGTTCATGATGGCGACGGCCTTGCCGGGGCGGTCGACCATGGCTTCGAGCTCGGCGGCTCCTTTGGCGCCGACGAGCATGCCCTTGAGCTGATCGGAGTCGAGGTAGGGGTAGTAGATGGGCGCCATGACGGCGGTGTAGGCGGCGGCGAGCGGCGTGTTGTAGGGCCCCTGGATGAGGCCGACCCACATCTCGGTCATGGCGGAGAGGCCGGTGACGATGACGACGAGGCCGATGGCATGGATGTCCTCGACGCCCTGCATGAGAGGAAGCTCGCCGACGGGCTTGCCGTAGAAGTCGTCGCCGATGGCGTTGGGGATGTTCTTCGCCATCGCCATGAGGACGTTCTCGTAGCCGTACTTGTAGCCCCAGTTGGCGTAGTCCACGCCGTAGACCGCGCCGTACTCCGCGGCCGCTTCCTGGGCGAGGTCCTGGGCGAGCTTGACGCCCATGGGCGGCTGGAGGTTCATGATGACGAACTTCTTGTGGTTCTGGAAGCAGGCGTGGATGACGGCCTGGGTTTGGGGTCCGGTCTCGGCCTGAGTGCTGGCGTCCCAGTCGGTGGTGATGATGATGAGCTTGTCGTCGGGGACGGCGGCGACGGCGTCGTAGACGCCGCGGGTGGGGACGCTCGGGGTGATGGGGAGCCGGATGGGGAAGAGGAGCTGCCAGACGACGACGCCGGCGAGGAGCAGATAGACGTAGTGGCGCGGGATCTGCTGGATGCGGTCAGAAAGAGTTGTGGGCTGGGGGGCGCTCACCTAGCTTTGCTCCGAGAAGAAGGTGCCGCGCTCGAGGCTGAGCCAGATGCGCAGCGACATGGCGAGGGCGCCGACGGCGATGCCGAAGATGATGCCGCGCTGGGCGGGGGTGTTGAGCCAGCGTAGGACCCACTCGCCGAGCATTTCGAGGCGGAAGAAGGCGGCCGGGCTGTCGGCCGGGATGAAGCTCGTGAGCCAGGCTCCGACGGGAACCTGGCCGATCATGACGATGAAGGCGGCGGCCATCATGAGGGCGGCTTCGCCGGTGCGGACGCGGAAGGCACGATAGGCGGCGGAGGCGATGTAGAAGGCGAGGAGTGAGAATGTCGCCGCCTGGAGGGGCGCGAAGAGGCCGTTGAAGAGGATTTCGTAGATGCCTTTGGGCCAGGGCACCACTTCGGGAGGCGGCTGGGGGAGATGGAGGTAGTGCTCCCACATCCCGAAGACGAGCATGGCGAAGGTGGCGAGGAAGAAGGCGAGGCTGTTGTGCCAGCCGGGGCGGCGCTGGGCGAGGTTGCGGCCGTGGACCTGGAGGAGGCTGTAGATGCCGAGTCCGACGGTGAAGGCGCCGACGACGGTGAGCATGACGCTGACGGGCTCGATCCAGTCGGTGAGGAAGTTCTTCGCGGGGTCGCCGTGGACGGGATAGAAGTACTCCAGCCCGAAGAAGAGCCCGGCGATGAAGGTGACGAAGGCGATGAGCCAACGGCGGCCGCGGGGTCCGAGGAGGCGATGGAGGGCGACGATGATGACGATGCTGCCGACGACGGCGAGGGCGAGATAGAGGTAGAGAGCGGCCGGAGTCGGGGCGGGTGGGAACAGCCTCTGGAGAAGGCGGGAGAACCACATATCAGCCGCCGCCTCCAAGCCAGGTGAGGAGGAAGTTCTTCTCGGGTGCGAAGACGGTGGCGAGGCCGACGCCGAGGGCGATGATGGCGATCACGATGGCCTTGCAGATGTCCTGGCCGACGAGGCTGCCGGTGAGGGTGGGCTCGCGGGTGAGGTAGGCGCTGGCGGCGTAGTACTCGTCGCCGATGACGACGTAGTCGCAGGTGGCGATGAAGAAGGGGATCTGGGTGGGCTCGGGGCAGCCGGCGACCTGGAGGGCGCCGAGGGCGCGGCCGTTCTCGGTGAGGATGAGGGCTTCGGCGTAGAAGGCTCCGAAGAGGAAGTTGGTGGCGACTTCCTCACGTGAGATGATCCCGACGGCGCCGAGGGCGTAGGCGAACTGCTCGTCGGAGATGAAGCGGATGTCGTCGGGGCGGAAGTTCTCGGGGCGGCCGACGGCGTCGTAGGCCTCGCGGACGGACTCCTCGGCGACCGGGTAGACGATGGGGGAGCGAAGCCCGACGATGATGCGGGTGGCCTGGGCGGCAGCGAGGCGGACGATGTAGGAGAGGATGGCGAGGGCCTGAAGGGTGACGATGTTAATGGAGTCGAGGCCCGGGGAGAAGAAGATGGGGCGGCCCATCTCGGTGGCGCGGCCGACGGCTTCCTCGATGGCGGTGAGGCCGGGGATGCGGCGGATGAACATCTCGCGGCCGCGCTGGGCGAGGAGCACGCCGGCGACGATGATGGCGCAGAGCGAGAGGAAGAGGATCCGCATGAACCAGTTGGCGTGCTCCAGGCTGCCCACGTTAGCTGGACTCCTCGGAGGGCTGGGCGCTCAGCTCGGCGATGCGGTCGAGGAGGCGGTCGAAGGCGTCGCGATCGGCGAGCACCTCGGCGGCGGCGTCGACCTGGGAGGGGGTGACGCAGAGTGCCAGGAAGGGGCGGAAGAAGAGGGCGGCCTGGCTGTAGAGGAAGCCCATGGGGCGGTTGAGTTCGAGGAAGAGGAGCGCGGGGGATTCGAGACGGCGGGCGACGATGCCGCGGGCGAGCGCGTCTATGAGGTCGTTCTTGCGCGCCTCTTCCGCGGCGCGGGCGCTCGGGTCGATTGGGCGCGGCCGCAGGAAGCTAAAGAGATGAGAGATCGTCTCCACCAGCCGCCTCCGCTTTCACGTGGTGGGCGACGAACGCCATGACGTCGTCGGCGTTGTCCTCGAACCAGAGATATATACCACGGAAGGCGTCGAGACGCGAAGGCTGGGGGAGGGGGCTGAGCTTGAGGCCGAGGTCGTCGCGGGAGACGCGGCGGACCTGGGCCCAGAGCAGTCGGCGGCGGTGGAGGGGGCCGCGGGCTTCGGCGGCCTCGTGGGTGAGAGTGAAGGTGAGGGGGAAGAGGTAATCGCTGACGGAGGCGATGAGGAGCGCGGCGGCGAGGAGGCCGAGGAGAAGGCTCTGGAAGCCGAATCCGGCGGCAAGGCTGGCGGCGGTGATGACAGCGACAGCGGCGGCCGCCTGGGCGGGGCGGCGTCGGGCGAGGTGGATGGTCCACTCAAGCCCAGGATCTTCGTTCACAGCCCCAAGTCGTCGCTGATGGTCTGCATGGCGGTGACGCCAATGGCGACGAGGTCTTCGAGCGGGAGGTCGAGTTCCACCTCGCAGGCTTTGATCTGGTCGCGGTTGGCGCCGCGGGCGAAGGACTTCTCTTTCATGCGGTTCAGGACGAACTGAGCGTCGATGGCGGCGAGCTTCTTCTCGGGGCGGATGAGGGCCGCGGCCACAATCAGGCCGGTGAGGGGGTCGACGCACCAGAGGGCCTTGTCGAGGCGGGACTCGCGAGGCGCCTTGTCGGCGTGGGCGAGGACGGCGTGGACGATGCCCGAGTCGAGCCCCTGCTCTTCCAGCATCTTGGCGGCGGGGAGGCCGTGGACGTCGGGGGCGTCGGCGGTCTGGTCGTAGTCGAGGTCGTGGAGGAGGCCGGCGAGCCGCCAGGCCTGCTCGTCTTCGCCGAAGCGATTGGCGAGGGCGGCGAGGACGGCTTCGCAGGCGAGGCAGTGCTTGCGGAGGTTCTTGTTCTTGACGTTGGAGTTGAGCAGGTTGAGAGCGGTGTCGCGGTCCATCATGGTGAGGGTTCGTCCTCCTCTCCGAAAACTTCGGCGGTGAAGGCGTAGAGCGTGCAGTTCCCGCTGCGCCAGCATCCCTTGGGCAGACCGGCCTTGCGGCAGGTGTGCTCGAGGAACTCTTCGCGATCCCAGCCCCATTCGCCGGGGACCTGGGGCAGGAGCAGGCCGCGGTTGGAGCCCTGCTCGATGATGAGGCCGTGCCTGCCGACCTCGATCTCGTTGACATCGGTGACCGCCTCGGCGGGGCTGAGGAGGGAGATGTCGATGGTGAGGTCGGGGACTTCGGCCGGCCGGACTGCCGGGAAGCGGGGGTCTTCGAGGGCGGCGGCGCGGGCCATGCGGGCGACGCTGGTGAGCGTGGGCTCGTGGGCATCGACGGCGCCGATGCAGCCGCGGAGGTCGCCGCGCTTCTTGAGGGTGACGAAGGCGGCGCCGAGCTGCTGGAGTTCGGGGTCGTCGGCCTCGGGGGTGTAGCCCTCGCCCCGCGCGGCCGCTTCGACGGCCTCGCGGGCGATGCGCAGGAGCGTCTTCCGCTGTTCGTCGTTGAGCATGGGTTCCCCTTACTCTAATTGCTCGATCATGCGCCTGAATTCCTCTTCCGTGAGCACGCGGACTCCGAGCTGCCGGGCCTTGTCGGACTTGGATCCGGGCGAGTCTCCGGCGACGACGAAGTCGGTGCTCTTGCTGACACTGGAGGTGGCGCGGCCGCCCTGGGCCTGGACCATCGCCTCCGCCTCGGATCGGGGAATGGTGAGGCCGCCGGTGAAGACGACGGTTTTGCCGGCGAAGGGGCCGCCGGCGGGGGCGCGCTCGGGGGCGGCGGGGGCCTGGGGGGAAACGCCCGCGTCTTTGAGCTTGCGGAGCAGCTCGTTGGTCTGATCCTGGCGGAAGAAGACGGTGACAGCCTGGGCGATGACGGGGCCGATCTCCATCGTTTCGGCGAGCTCTTCCTCGGTGGCAGAGGCGAGGCGGTCGAGGGAGCCGAAACCCTCGGCGAGGACGTCGGAGACGTGGCCGCCGACGTGGCGGATGCCGAGCCCGGAGATGAGGCGGGCGAGGGGAGGGCGCTTGGTCGAGGCGATGGCGTCGAGAATGTTCTGGGCGAGCTTGTCGCCCATGCGGTCGAGCTTGAGGATGTCGTCCTTGGCGAGGAAGTAGAGGTCGGCGGGGTCGCGGACCATCTCCTTGGCGGTGAGCTGGGCGATGATCTTGGGGCCGAGCCCTTCGGCGTCGAGCGCGCCGCGGGAGAAGAAGTGCTCGATGCGGCCGTTGACCTGGGCGGGGCAGGCGATGCCGGTGCAGCGGCGGACGGCCTCGCCCTCTTCGCGGACGGCCTCGGCGCCGCAGACGGGGCAGGTGTCGGGCATGACGAAGGCGCGCTCGTCGCCGGTGCGCTTGCCTTCGATGACGCTGACGATCTCGGGGATGACGTCGCCGGCCTTGCGGACGACGACGGTGTCGCCGACGCGGATGTCCTTGCGGGCGACCTCGTCCTCGTTATGGAGGGTGGCCATCTGGACCGTCGAGCCGGAGATGACGACGGGCTCCATCATGGCGACGGGGGTGAGCGCTCCGGTGCGGCCGACGGAGACGAAGATATCCTTGACGACGGTTGTCTGCTCCTCGGGCGGGAACTTGTAGGCGACGGCCCAGCGGGGGCTGCGGGAGACCTGGCCGAGGTCGCTTTGGAGGGCGAGGGAATCGGCCTTGAGGACGACCCCGTCGGCGCCGTAGCTGAGGTCGGCGTGCTTCTCCTGCCACTGGCGGCAGTAGGCGGCGGCCTCGTCGATGCCGCGGCAGACGGCGCGCTGGGGGCTGGCGCGGAAGCCGACGGTGACGAGGTAGTCGAGCATTTCGCTGTGGCGCTCGAAGGAGAGGCCCTCGAGGGCGCCGGTTCCGTAGACGATGATGTCGAGACGGCGCCGGGCGGTGATGCTGGAGTCGAGCTGGCGGACGGAGCCGGCGGCGGCGTTGCGGGGGTTGGCGAATAGGGGCTGCCCCTCTTCCTCGCGCTCTCGGTTGATGCGGGCGAACTCGCGGCGGTCGAGGTAGACCTCGCCGCGCACCTCTATGAAAGACGGTGGGTCGTCGCCGAGCATGCGGAGGGGGATGGCGCGCACGGTGCGGAGGTTCTGCGTGATGTCCTCGCCGGTGGCGCCGTCGCCGCGGGTGGCGCCGCGGGCGAGAATGCCGTTCTCGTAGGTGAGGGAGACGGCGAGGCCGTCGACCTTGAGCTCGGCGAGGTAGTCGATGGTTTCGTCTGCGGGGAGCTCGAGGTGTCGCTTGACGCGCTCGTCGAACGCGCGCAGCTCGCCTTCGTCGAAGGCATTGCCGAGGCTGAGCATGGGGAGGCGGTGCCGGACGGTCTCGAACTCGCTGAGGGGCTCGGCCCCGACGCGCTGGGTGGGTGAGTCGGGGGTGATGAGGTCGGGGTGCTGCTCCTCCAGGTCCTGGAGCCGGCGGAAGAGCGCGTCGTACTCGGCGTCGCTGATCTCGGGCGAGTCGAGGACGTAGTAGCGGTAGTTATGGCGGTTGAGCTGGCGGCGCAGCTCTGCGACGCGTGTGCGAACGGGCTCGGGGGCCGTGTCGGGCATCCCTCGGTGTCCCCTTGTGAGCAAGCGGTTTCGACTATATGGCATTTACGGCGAGGAGGGCTCGATTCCTGTTGGTTCGGCGCGCGACCGAGGTCGTGGCGAGAGGAACCCTGGGCTCGGAAAGCCAATAGAACAAGCAGGCGAGGCCTTTGCTGAGTGACCCCGTCGCGTCCTCGCGGCCTGAAAGTCGCTAGGAGCACGGAGGCCCTGAGCGCCGAGGGGTGCGGGCGGCTTTGGAACCGGCCATGAGATCCTAGGGCAGGCGCGCTAGGGGGCACGAGAGCATGCGGAGACACGGTTGGGCCTGGGCGATGGCGGGCCTGGTGGCACTGGCGGCGATTGCCGCTCACCTGGCCCTCTACGAGGCAGTGAACCCAACGGCCGCGTTGGAGATGCGAGTCTTTCGCGAGGAAGCGACCGAGATCGCGCGGGCCTTTCTCAAGCGAGAGGAGATCGCGCTTCCCCCGAGCTATCGACACGTTACCACGTTCTACACGTACGAACCCGAGAAAGCCTATCTCGAGCAAACGCTCGGCCTGGAGGAGGCGAATCGCGTGCTGCAACGCGAGGGGTTCGTCTACCGCTGGGGCACGCGGTCGTTCGAGGCCGAGGAGTATGAGGAGTTTCTCGTCGAGGTGGACCCCGACGGGCGGGTGCTGGCCTACTGGCGGGACCTTCCCGACGACGCTCCCGCGCCCGACTCGGAAGCGCCGCGGGAGGTGGCGGAGGAATTCATCCGGCGGGTGGCCGGCCTCGACGTCAGCACGTACGCGCTCCAGGACTCGTCCGAGGAACCCCGGCCGAACCGAACCGACTACGGGTTCACCTGGGAGCGACGCGACCTGAAGCTGGGGGAGGCACGCCAGCGGGTCACTGCCGTCGTAACGGGCGGAGAGGTGATCTACTACGACCGATTCCTCTGGATCCCCGAGAGCTTCGAGCACGAGTTTGATAAGCAGCAGGAGAAAGGGAACCTGTTGGCGGGGATCGCGGGGGCGCTCTCGTTGGTGTTGGGCCTCGTCGCGCTCGTCGCCATCGTGCAGGGACTGAAACGACGGACGCTCCGATGGCGCCCCGCGGTCCCGGTGGCCGCCATCGTAGTGCTCGTCGCCCTTGCCAACGACCTGAACGCGCTCCCGCTTGCGTGGGCCTACTTCGATGTGACCCAGACCGAGTTCAGCTTCCTCCTGGAGCACTTCATCGACTTGCTCCTGTCGCGGGTGGGGCAGTTCCTGGGTGTTCTCGGCGTCGTGGCGGCCGCGGAGTGGCTGTTCCGGGGCGTCTATCGGGACCGACCGCCACTCTACCGGTGGCTGACGCGAGACGGACTGGCGAGCAGCGGCGGGAGGAAACGTCTGCTGGCCGGGTATCTGCTGGCGGCGGCGCACCTCGGCTACGTGACCGTGTTCTACTTCGGGGCTTCCCGATATGTGGACGCCTGGATGCCCTCTTCCGTCCCCTACGACGATCTGTTTAGCACGGCCGTACCGTGGGCCTATGCCCTCCTCATCGGCGTACAGGCGGCGGTGAGCGAGGAGTTCATGTTTCGCGTGTTGGCGATCTCCTGGCTCAGGCGCGTCCTCAAGTGGGAGTGGCTGGCCATCGCCATTCCGGCCGTCACCTGGGGGTTTCTGCACTGCAGCTACCCGAACACGCCGTTCTACATCCGCGGGGTCGAGCTGACGATCTGGGGACTGGTGTTGGGATGGGTGTTCGTTCGGTTTGGGGTACTCCCGAGCCTCATTGCCCACGCCACGTTCAACGCGGTGTTGGTGGGGGAGTACTTCCTGACGAGTGTCGTGTGGCTCCCGCGCCTCAACTTCGTCGTCGTCCTGGTGGTGGTGGCGAGTCCGCTCGCGGCCGCCGTGTGGTGGTCGCGCCGAAGGCAGGAGTCGGCCGAGCCGACCGCGGCCGCGACCCCGGAGGGGACCGTCCCGGCGACGAATGTCGAGTACGAGGAGCAGATGCAGGCGCAGGCGGAGGGGAAGCCGCGCCCGGTTCCCTTGTCGCGGTCGGAGCCGGCCTGGCAGCCGCTCCCGCGCCGGTCGTGGCGGCTGGGAGTGGTTGGTCTTGTCGTCGGTGTGGCGCTGGTCGGAGGCGTGGGCGGCATCGCTCCGGAGGAACCATCGCGGCCTTGGCGAGCCGAGGAGTTGAAGGCTCTGGAGACCCCGTATGTGAGCCGGGGGGAGGCTATCGACATCGCGGCCGAGGCGCTGGCGCGGGAGAAGGCCGATGTTCGGGGCTGGTTGCTGTCGACGTCGGTGGAGGAGTACGGGGTGGGGGAGAGCACGGGCGGGTATCTGGAGCAGTTCCTGGAGCCGGCCGACGTGGACGAGCTGGCCGCCCGGATGACGACACCGGGGTTCCTCTGGGCGGTGAAGTGGCAGAAGCCACTGGCGCGCGACGCCTGGGTGGTGCGCGTGCAGGCCGACGGGGGGGTGTGGGATGCGATGCGCTTGCGGCCCGAGGAGGCGAAGGCCTCCAGCAGCTCGGAGGCGGAGGCGAAGCGGCTGGCGTCGGAGGCCTTGCAGGCGCGACTTCTGGACCTCAGCCGGTATGAGCTGACGGGGTCGCGCACGTTCGAACACCCCGAGAGGACGGCCCACTATCTCACCTGGGAGCCGAAGACGCTGAGGGTCGGAGAGGCGCAGTTCATGACCGAGGTGTCCGTGGAGGGCGGCCGCGTGAACTGGGTCGAGCGGTACATCACGGAGCCGGATTCGTACTCCTTCGAGCAGGCGAAGGAGGGGCCGCTGCGCTCCCTCGGCCTGGCCCTGACGACCCTGCTGGGCGCGGCCCTCTTCCTCTGGTTCGCGTCGACCTACCTGCGAGCAGTCCGTTCCTATGAGGTGGATTGGAGGTCCGCGCTGAAGGCGGCGGTTTGGGTGGGTGCGCTCGCGGGGCTCCTGATGTTGCTGGCCATCCCGAACGTCTGGGCGGACGTGCCGGAGACAGTCTCCCCCGCCGCCTATCTGGTCGGCCTCGTCGTGGGATATGTGGTCGTGCTTGCGCTCTTGATTGCGTTGCTCACCGCAGTCTTGGGGGTCGGCCGCTCGCTCTGGCAAACCTGGTTTCCGGACGTGCCAGGGCCGGGTTTCTGGTGGCGCGCTGCTTGGCGGCCGCTCGCCTATGCGAGGGTGTGGCGCGAGGCCGTGCTGGCGCAGATTATCCTCGCTGGCATCGTGCTCCCGCTGATGGGGCTCGGCGAGATGCTGACCAAGCTCATTGACTTCCTGGCGCCGACCGCGGAGGCGGCGGGGAGCGTGCGTCTCCCGCCGTGGGTGCTAGCAGCGGCGGCCTCACCGGCTCCATCGGGGCCTTTGGGGATCCAGTGCCTGTCGCCAGGCGTCACCTCCGTTGCGGTGGCGCTCACGGCCGCAGGGGGCTTGCTGCTCCTCTGGGTGGCCCTCGTCCCGCTGGCGAAACAGATGTTCCGGGGAAAGCGAGCCGCGATCGCGTGGCTGGTCATCGCGGCGACCTCCTCAAGCCTCGTCGCCGCAGCCGACTGGCGGGAGGCGGTCCTCGGCGTGGTGATGGTGCTGCTCTCGGTCTGCGGCCTGTGGGCCGTTTTCGTGTATGTCCTCCGCTGGAATCCGCTAGCTGTTTTCGCCGGTTCCATTACCATCTTCCTCGCCGGCAGCGCCTCTGATCTGCTGTGGTTCCCCGCGCATCGTGCCGGCGCCATCGCGCTCTATGCGGTCGCCGCGATCATCGTGCTGTGGGCCATCGTCGGAGCGGTGGTGGCGTGGCGTCGCGGGCCCGAGGTAGGGCAGGCCGAAGTGGGCGAGCCGATCGCTTCGGCCATCGCCCCGTCTGCGGCTGAGTACGACGGCTGTTATGGGGGAGGCGCGGGCGAGGAGTCAGGGGAGACCGAGACCCAACCGCCAGGCGACTGGAGCTAGCGCGGGAGAGGAAGACGGTGTGCGGCACTCCAGTTGCCGGTGGGTGCGGGCTGTGCTATGATCGATGACGATCCAATCACGGGAAGGTGAGAAGATGATGCGAATTGTTGCGTTGGTCGTTGCGCTCGTGCTTGCGTTGGTCGTTTGTGGATGTAGGGCACAGCAGCCGGAGACGGTAACTCCCGAGGCCGAGAGCGCGGTGAGCGAGTCGCCGGAGGCGGCAAAGGAGGTCGATGCAGTGGATGCGGCGCGGAAGTTGGGCGCGCCGACCGAGAACGAGGTCGTGACGATGGACTCCGGGCTGGAGTACATCGATGTGAAAGTGGGCGAGGGGGCTGAGGCGAAGGCCGGTCAGACGGTTTCGGTGCACTACACGGGCTGGCTCGTGGACGGAAGCAAGTTCGACAGCTCGGTGGATAGGGGACAGCCGTTCGAGTTCCCCCTGGGCGGTGGTAGTGTGATCAAGGGATGGGACGAAGGCGTCGCCGGGATGAAGATAGGCGGCGTGCGCAAGCTCATCATTCCCTCGGACCTGGGATACGGAAGCCGGGGCGCCGGCCTGATCCCGCCGAACTCGACGCTGATCTTCGAGGTGGAGCTGCTGGGTATGAAGTAGGCCTCAGGGCTAGGGCAGGTAATAGGAAGTCAGCACGGCTGGGGCAGGAACTCGTTTCCTGCCCTAGCTTTGGCCCACGAGGCGAAAGGGAGCGCCGTGAGGGATGTACTCGGCGGTGATGGGGAGGGTGTCGTTGATGTATTGAGCGAGGGTGATCATGCCGGGCTCCTCGCTGACGCTGTGGTTGACTCGGATAACGGCATGGTCGTTGTCGGCGGCGAAGGCGATGCCCTCCCAGTGCCAGTTCGAATCATCGCAGATGATGGATACGTCGCAATCGAGCTGCTGGAAGACCTCGAGGTTGCAGTAGCAGCCGGTCCCGATGCCGACCTTGGAGACGAGCTGGTCGGGGGGGCCGATGACCTGGACGGCGGGCTCGCCCAGCTCGGCCGTCCTGCGAGCGATGCGGCGGGCGAGGGCGTCGAGGGTGACTGGCTCGATGTCATAGCGGTGTTGGAAGGTGTTGGCGCTGCGCGCGGCCGGTGCGTCACCAAGGCCGAGGTGTCTCGCCCAGGCGTAGGGGATGCCGATGTCGGGCATGGCGTCCCAGGCGTCGTGGATGCGGAGGATGACGAGACCGCGCCGCTCGATGAAACGGCGCTTGTACTCGGCGGCCTGGCGCTTGATGGAGCCCTCCGGCCACGACTCGACCGTGGCGAGCTCGTCGGCGTGGACCCAGAAGGTGGGCTCGTGGGTGACGAGCATGTCGCAGCCGTGGGCGATGGCCTCGCGGACGTTCTCGAAGGTGCTCATCCAAGTGACGCCGACCCGGGAGACATGCTTGCCGGGGTTGCCGATGATGATGCGGTCTACGGAGTCTTCTGGGGCGACCCAGTGAGTGATGGACTGGAAGTGGTCCAGAATCTCTTGCGCCTTCACTTCTCCGCCTTCCGAAGCAACCAGGTGCTCAGCCGAGCTTCTCTAGGTTCGCGTATTCGGGGTCGAGCTTCTTGATTCCTTTGGCCGGGAAGGCGACGGAGATGACCATATCCTCGCCGGCGCCGTTGACGGAGACGACCATGCCGCGTCCGAATGAAGGGTGTTGGACTTTGTCGCCGGCGCGGAAGGGGGGCTCGCCGGCGCCGGCGTCGTCGAGAATCTGCTGGGCGGCGGGGGAGCGGGTGGCGTCGGCGGACTCCCAGGTGATGTTGCGGGGGGCAACGGGGCCCATGGGCTCGACGAGTTCGTCCGGGATGTCCTGGAGGAAGCGCGAGGGCATGGTGCGGTTGGTGGAGCCGTAGATGGTGCGGTATTCGGCGGAGGTGAGGAAGAGCCGCTCCTCGGCTCGGGTGAGGCCGACGTAGCAGAGGCGGCGCTCCTCTTCCAGCTCCATGGGGTTGTCGCTGAAGGCGGCGCGGGCGAGGGGGAAGAGGGCCTCCTCCATGCCGACCAGGAAGACGACGGGGAACTCCAGGCCCTTGGCGCTGTGGAGGGTCATCAGGGGGACGGCCTCGACGCCTTCTTCGAGCATATCGGCGGTGGTGAGGAGGGCGACGTTCTCCAGGAAGCCGGCGACGCTAGGCTCTTCCGCCTCTTCCTCGTACTCGTGGGTCGCGCTGAGCAGCTCCTGGATGTTCTCCAGCCGGCCCCGGGATTTGACGGTGCCCTCCTGCTCCAGGGCCTTGCGATAGCCGGACTGCTCGATGACGGCCTCGGCGAGATCGGTGAGGGAGGAGTCTTTCATCATGCCGCGGAGCCCGTCGATGAGGCGGACGAATTGCAGGACGAAGTTCTGGGCGCGGGCGTTGAGTTGAGGGATCTCCTCGGCGTAGCGGGCTGCCTCTAGGAGGGACATATTGCGCTCGAGGGCGGTCTGCTCGAGGCGGTCGAGGGTGGTCTTGCCGATGCCGCGCGCGGGCTTGTTGATGATGCGCTTGAGGCTGATGGAGTCGGCCGGGTTGTGCAGAAGGCGGAGGTAGGCGAGGATGTCTTTGATCTCCTCCCGGTCGTAGAAGCGCTGGCCGCCGACGATGCGATAGGGGATGCCGCGGCTGATGAAGAGCTGCTCGAAGACGCGGGACTGGGCATTGACGCGGTAGAGGATGGCGAAGTCGGCGTGGGTGCGTTTCTCGTGCTGGATGAGGTGCTCGATGCTGTCGGCGACGAAGACGGCTTCGGCGTGTTCGTCCTCGGCGCGGTGGGTGACGATCTTCTCGCCGTCCTCCGAGCTGGTCCAGAGCTGCTTCTCGCGGCGGGTGCTGTTGTGGCGGATGATCTCCCAGGCGGCGCGAAGGACGGTGCCGGTGGAGCGGTAGTTCTGCTCGAGCTTGACGACCTTGGCGTCGGGGTAGTCTTCGTCGAAGCGCATGATGATGCGCATATCGGCGCCCCGCCAGCCGTAGATGGCCTGGTCGTCGTCGCCGACGACGCAGAGGTTGCGGCGCTTGGCGGCGAGCTGGACGACGAAGCGGTATTGGGCGAAGTTGATGTCCTGGTACTCGTCGACGAGGAGGTAGTGAAACCGCTCCTGGTAGCGCTCCAGAACGTCGGGGTTGCGCTCGAAGAGCCACACGACATAGGCGATGAGATCGTCGAAGTCGCAGGCGTGATTGTCGCTGAGGCGGTTCTGATAGAGGGTGTAGATGCGGGCGACGATCTCGTCGTAGGGCCGTCCGCCGCGCCAGTTGAAGTACTCCCGAGGGGGGATGAGCTCGTTCTTGGCGTTGCTGATTTCGTTGAGGATGCGGGAGGGGACGAACTGCTCGGGGTCGAGGTCGAGGTCGCGCAGGCAGTCCTTGATGAGGGCGCCCTGGTCGGAGTCGTCGAAGACGACGAAATCGGTGGGGACGCCGACGCGCTCTCCATCCTGGCGGAGGATGCGGGCGCAGATGGAGTGGAAGGTGCCGACCCAGAGGTCCCAGTGGAGGCGGCCGAGGAGCCCGCGGAGGCGCTCCTTCATCTCGTTGGCCGCCTTGTTGGTGAAGGTGACGGCGAGAATGTTGAAGGGCGAGAGGCCGCGCTCCTGGATCAGGTAGGCCGCGCGATGGGTGAGGACGCGGGTCTTGCCGCTGCCGGCGCCGGCGAATATGAGGAGGGGGCCGTCGCCGTAGAGGACGGCCTCCCTTTGGCGGTCGTTGAGTCCCGCGAGAGATGGAGAGTCGGCGTGTTCGGGCATATGCACCACTATGAGGGATTTGAGACGGCCGAACGGCCGGCCGCGGTCATTCTATCACAGAGCGGCGGGGCCGTCACATCGGGGTGACCTTCGGGCACGTTGGGGTGAGCTTTCGGTAGTGCGAGGCTGCCAACTATGGCATTATCCCCTCGAGGGAGGGGATGGTCATGCCACGGAAACCCTGTCTGCTCGTACCGCTTGCTGTGGCCGGGACGCTGGTCGGCTTCCTCTACGGCCGCTCCCAGGCCTCCGACCTCTGGCCCGACTTTTCCCGCCTCCACACCATTTGGTGCATGGCCGTTGGCTGGCTCGCCGGCCTGGCCCTGACCGCTCTCGTCCTGCTCCTCGTCAGATCGCGAAGCCGTCCCGCGCAGGAGCCCACTCGATTCGTGCGGGCGGCCCGTCTCCTCGCTTTCGCCCTCGCCCTCTCTCCGGTCGCCCTTTGGGTCACCGTCCTCTTCCCCGGCGGCTTGCTTCGCGAGGCCGCGCCCAGGGGCTTCCTCCTCGGCGACCGCCGGCCCAATATCATCCTCATCAGCATCGACGCCTTGCGCGCCGACCATCTCGGGGCCTATGGGAGCGCCGCCGGGCTCACCCCCAACCTCGACGCCTTCGCCCGCGAGGCGACGGTCTATCGCTCGGCTGCGGCCGCCTCGCCCTGGACGCTGGCTTCCTTCGGCGCCCTCTTCACCGCGCTGCCGCCCTCGCGCTCGATCATCGTGAGAGAGGGTGACGAGGACACCGTCGCGTACGTCTGGCGGACCTCACTTCTTCGTCAGGCGCCTCTGCTCTCGGGGGCGCTCCGCACCGCGGGCTATCGGACGGCCGCGGAGCTGACGAATCCATTCCTCTCCGCGGAGCGCGGCTGGGGCCGCGGCTTCAATGCCTACCGGAACGAGGACGGCACGAATGCGGAGGTGCTGCTGACCGCGGATACCGCCCGGGCCGACGTCGTGACCGAGCACGCCCGCGCCTGGCTGGCGCTGAACCGGCGTGAGCCGTTCTTCCTCTGGGTGCACTACCTCGACCCGCACGCGCCCTATGACTCGCCCGACACGCCGGAGGAGCTGCGGCGCGGGTATCCGTCGGAGTGGGAGACGGGGCGTACGTACTGGTATGAGACGATGGTTAACGCCCCGCAGGAGGAGCAGGCGCGCTTCGAGGAGTACTGCCGGCGGATGTACGCGGAAGAGGTGAGGTACGCCGACCGGTGGGTAGGGGAACTCCTGGCGGAGCTGAAGCGGCGGGGTCTCTATGATGACGCCGTGATCGCGATTATCTCGGACCATGGGGAAGAGATGTTCGAGCACGGCGGCTTCGAGCACGGCCACAGCATGCACGAGGAGGTGCTGCACGTGCCGCTTCTCGTGAAGTGGCCAAAGGGCACGCCGGCCGATCCGGTGGTCACGCAGACCGTGGCGCTGGACGGCCTGGGGCCGACGCTGCTGGAGCTGGCGTGGGTGCCCGCGGGGGCCGGAGTGTCGATATCTGCGCTGCCGCGGTACGACGGGCAGCCCGGGGATGGAGCTTACTCAGAAGCACCGCTTTACGGTCCGGACCAGAGCGCGCTGACGACCGATGACTACAAGGTGATCTACCACCTTCCCTCCGAAGAGAAGGCGGGTGTGTTTGAGGTATATGACCGCCGGGCCGATCCCGGCGAACAGCACGACCTGGCGGGCGAGGGGGTCGCCGTGGAGGAGCGCGAACGCCTCCGGCGGATGACCGAGGCGGCGGTGGCGGTCCGGCAGCAGGGGGGCGCTGAGGAAGCTCCGAGGGTGGAGCTGAACGATACTGCGAGGCGTCGCCTGAAGAGCCTGGGCTATCTGTCGGACTGACGGTCCCGCCGTTCGTAGATGTCGAAATCCTCGATGCGCTGCGCCCTGCGATAGCGCCTGTCGAGGAGGCCCTGGAATTCCCCGAAGCTTTGGACCTGCGCGGCGGAGTCGTCGCGCCTTCCGGTCATCCAGGGGAGGACATCGTTGTGGGCGACGACGATGAAGGAGGGGCGCTTTTCCTCGAGGTCGCGGACGAACTCGGCGCGCCACTCGGCGGGGGACCAGGCGGTGACGAGCGGGACGGTGTAGAGGAAGCGGCTGGCGGGTGCGCGGTCGGCGAGGAAGTAGATGAGGGGCTCGAACCCCCAGACGAAGACAGCCTCCGCCGGCTCCGTGTGGCTTTGCAGGTAGGCGGCGACATCGCGATCCGCGGAAAGTGAGACATCGCCGTAGCGATCCCAGCGGGCGAGGAGCGCGGAGCGAGGGGTTCGGCCGAGGAGAGTGCTGATGGGGAGGCGGAACGGCCTCCAGTAGGCGGCGCCGAGGAGGGCGAGAACGGCGGCGAGGCCGATGGCGGAGAGGGCGCGGGCGGCGGGGCGGGGGCAGGCGATGCGCAGGAGGCGGCCGATGACGTGCAGGCCGTGCCCGGCGAGCAGCGCGAGCGGGGGAAGCACCGGCAGCCAGTGGTAGGTGTAGTACTTTCCCTGGACCCAGACGGAAGCCATGATGACGAGCGCCCAGGTGGGCAGCAGCCAGCGCATGCGGCCGGCCTTGGGGCGGAAGGCGAGATCGGCGGCGCCGACGAGGGCGAGAAGGCCGACGGGGAACAGGAGCCAGTGGTGCCGTCCGCCGATGAGAAAGAGAGCCGTCTGGTAGAGCGGATTGCCGGCGAGAGGGAGGGGCACTCTCAGCCGGGAGTACTCGGCGTTCCAGAGGAAGAGCACTTCGATCGTGTCTTTGACGGCGCCCGCGCGCCAGATGAGGGCGACGACGAAGGCAAGCACGAGGAGACAGCCGAGCAGGTAGGAGGCGAAGCGGAGGAGGCGAGGGAGCGGGCGTTCCTGCTGGGCGGCCACAAGTGCCAGAACCGGCAGCATGAGGAGGATGGCGAGGGTCGGCTTCAGCAAGACGGCGAGGGCGATCGAGGCGCCTGAGATGAGCGCGAGCCGGTTGCTTCGGCGCTGCTCCGCGCCGACGAGGGCGGCAACGGCGAGGACGAGGGGAAGGGAGGCGAAGCCGTCGGGCTGGGCGGTGTTCCAGAAGCTGTTGCCGGCGACGTAGCGGAGGAGGAAGAACAGCGCTCCGGCGGAGGCCGCCCCCGGCGAAAGCAAGCGCCTGCCGACTGACCAGAGGCACACCGCGGTGGCGAGGGTCCAGATCAGGTCGAGAATCCGGGGGGCGAGGGCGGAGCGCCCGAAAAGCGCGAAGCTCGCGTGGTAGAGGTAGAAGATGCCGGGCGGTTTGACATCCCAGATGTCGCGATAGGGGACGCCGCCGCGCTCGATGATGTCGGCGGCGGCGGCGAACACGCCTTGATCGCGCCCGAAGGGGTAGGTAAGGAGAGGTGCTAGTAGGGCTGCGCCGATGGCGGCGATAGCCAGCAGGCCGCAGCCGGCGAGGGCTGCGTGTCGCGCGCGGTAGAGACTAGAGCGGCCGGCGGGGCCGGGCTGTTGGCTCATATCAACTCGCCACGAACATGGAGACGGGAGAATCGAATGCAGCCGGCATTGTACCAGATCGCGGGCGAGCCGTGATGGGGGGGTGAAAGAGGGCGGGGGGGATTTCGGCGCGGGAGGGGGAGAGCGAGAGATGGGGAAATCAGAGTGTGGGAGGATCAGCGGTGTGGAGGTCGACTCCAACCATGTATGAGTCAGGGAGACGCGGCGGAGCCGGGCTGAGGGTGTTCGCTGTCTGGATTGCAGCGGTAGCGCTGGCCGGGCTTCAGTGTGGCTGCTCGGGCGGAAAGCGGGAGACCTCTCCGCCGTCGACCTCTCGGCCGACGAAGAGGGCGGCATCTCCGGCGGCGATGGAGAAGATCCGGGCGGGCGCGGAGGAAACGAACCTGATCGTGATCGTCCTGGACGCGGCCCGGGCAGACCACTGCGGGGCCTATGGCTATCAGCGAGATACGACACCGAATATCGACGCGCTGTTCGCCGAAAGCATCGTCTTCGAGCAGGCCTACACCCAGGCGCCAAACACGAAGGCTTCAATCGCCTCTCTCTTCACGTCGCAGTCTCCCACGACACATGGTGTGATAGGGATGACGGTGGCCCTCCCGCCGAGCACGCCGACGCTCCCCCAGGTTCTGTCCGAGAACGGGTTCCGAACCGTGTGTCTCTCTGCGAACCCGTTCCTCTCGTCGGAGTTCGGCTTCGAGCGAGGCTTCGACGAATTCCAGGACGTGTTCCGAGAGGTGAACCTGCCGGCCAACGAGCTGGGGAGCGTGCCGGCGGAGCTGCTCGGGAAGGCCGCTACATCCTGGTTCCAGGAGCATGCGGAGGAGCGCTTCTTCGTCTATCTTCACTTCCTGGAGCCGCACGATCCGTACACGCCACCGGAGCCGTTTGCCAGCCGGTACCGGGGTGACACGAGACTTACTAAGATGATGGCCGCCTATGATGGAAATCTCGCCTACGTCGACAGCGTCGTCGGCGAGGTGCTGTCGGCGCTGGAGCGACTGGGTCTCGTCGATAAATCTGTGATCGTCCTCATGTCCGATCACGGGGAGGCGTTTGGGGAACACGGTCGCCTGCTGCATTCGGATACGATCTACGAGGAGACGGCGCACATCCCGCTTGCGATATATCTCCGGGAGGCGTGCGGGGTGGCCCCCGGTCAGCGCTCGGGGATCATCTCGACAATCGATCTCATGCCGACCCTGCTCGACATGTTCGGCATCGAGCCCCCGCCGACGATGCAGGGGAGAAGCGAGCTGGGACTGCTGGCGAGCGAAGGGTCGGGGCAGCGGCTATACGCGGTCGCCCGCTCGCGGGGCCGGGATGAGACGGGGGGGCTGAAGCGACCGGAAGAGGTGATCTACGCGCTGATCGCCGAGCGGTACACGCTCATGCTCGGGAACAAGGGGAAGCGGGTGGAGCTTTACGACCGGGAACGGGACCCGGGGCAGAAGGACAACATCGCGGACGAGAGCGAGAAGCTCGTGGCCGAATTCATGCGAAGCTTCGAGGAATGGGCGGAGACTCAGCCGACGCGCCCGGTCGTGCTCCCGGGGGGAGAAGTCCGCGCGGCGCAGTCGCCGGAGGTCGAGATGAGCGACAGAACGCGAGATCACCTCGAGGCGCTGGGCTACCTGAAGTAGGAGATCCTCAGTCGGTCTGCCAGCCGTGCTCGCCGACGAGGGGGACGAAGACGCAGCCGCCGAGGTCCTGGTGTTCGAGCTTCTCCCCATGTTTGATGACCCGAGTGAGGGTCTGTCCCCAGCGGTCGCCGGTAGGGGCGACGAGAATCCCGTCTTCGGCAAGCTGCTCGATCCAGGGATCGGCGATCTTCGGGGAGGCGGCGGTGACGATGATGCGGTCGTAGGGAGCGGCCCGGGGGTGGCCCAGGCTTCCGTCCGCAACGACGACGGTGACGCTACCGTAGCCAAGCTCCGCCAGCGTCTCGCGGGCGCGCTCGGCGAGGGTGGCGATCCGTTCGACGCTGTACACCTCGCGGCTGAGCTCGGCGAGGATGGCCGCCTGGTAGCCGGAGCCGGTGCCGATTTCGAGGACCTTGTGGTCGGCGGCTAGGCGGAGCGCCTCGGTCATTATAGCGACCATGTAGGGCTGAGAGATCGTCTGGCCGTCTCCGATGGGAAGGGGGTAGTCGCGGTAGGCGCCGGAGTCGGCGGGGTTGGAGAGGAAGAGGTGGCGGGGGACCTTCTCCATGGCGGCGAGCACTCGTGGATCCCTGATCCCGCGACGGCGGAGCTGCTGCTCCACCATAGCTTCTCGGGCGTGGGCGTGCTCGTCGGCCGGGGAATCCGGCATGCGGTGACTCCGTAGGGACAGGCTGTGGGGAGATTATACCGCGAGAGGGGAGGTTGGGGAAGGTCCGACGACGGCGCACTCAGGATGGAGGCTGTGGGTCCGCGTAGACGAGAGGCGTGTATGTGATTTCGCTGGGGAAGCGGGGGAGCCAGAAGCGCGCCGTATGTCTCGCGCTGTCGGGGAACTGCAGGTAGAGGAGCGAGGTGACAATGGCCCCGCCATCACTGGACTTCTCCGCTTCCTCGAGATGGAACGCGGCCTGCTCGAAGTCTTCGCGGGACTGGGAAGTGAGGACTTCGGGGTCCGTGACGCGAGCGAGGATGATCTCGCGAGCGGCCGGTGGCAGATCGGCTACCTTCACGCCATCGGGGCGTCGCAGGGCGGCGCGCTGCTCGCTGCCGAGGGCGGCGTAAGCATCGATGGCCCAGAGTCTCGAGGGGTGGAGGCGAAGGTAGATCAGAAGCTGGCGGGGGAGCTTGGGGGGGACGGGAGCACCGTCACGGCGGGGCAGCGCCTTGACAAGAGCAGAGACATCGTCGAGGGTCAGCTCTCCGGCACAGCACTTGCGGACGAAGGGGAAGAGCAGCGACTCCGGCACTTCCGATGGCACGCGCTCGTACCACTCCCGATGGTGGAAGACGAGGCAGTTGCCGACCTTGTGCCACTGGTAGCGGGACCTTTCGGCAGCAAGGTGGAGGAGCTGCCACAGGGGAGCCGACTGTTCGTCACTTGGCGTATAGCCAGCGACGGTGGAGAAGAAGTCAGAGACGATGGAGAAGTCGGTTTCGGCGGCCACCTTCATCTGGAGATCGACGAATTCCCAGAAGACGTCACGGCTGTCATCGAGGCCTATCATGCACTGGAAATCGGGATCATTGCGTCCCGTCCATTCACGGGCACGGCGCTCTTCCTCCCTCTGTTCGCCAGCTTGGGCGTGGCCTAGCTCCGCCTGGATGATGATCCGCTCGGCTTCCCGCTCGCCGGGCGTTCCAGTGGCCGTGAGAAGGCGGTTGCGGGGCCCCTTGGCGTCCCAGCGGGCGCCGCCGCGCATGCCGGGCCGCCCGCGTCCAGACGTGCGAGCTTCTTTGCGAGATAAGTGTGCCGACACATCGAGATCGGGGCGGGGAGCGCGGCGGGGCGGGATAAGGTCTGCGCTGATGTGGTGGAGCGCGCCCTGGTCCTGGCGAGTCTCCAGGTAGAAGCTCAGAGCGACGCCAGATGGTCCATGGGCCCAGAGGGAGACCGTGGTCTCGGGGAGGCTTCCGCGCCATTCCGCCTGGCGTTGGACGGCCTCTCCCAGCGACTGAGTCTCGGCGATCCACTCCTGAAGGATGCCCGGTGTCGTCTCTTGTAGGGCGCGCGGGAGGTCGCTGTGCTTGAGATGGATGCTGCCCTCGCGGATCAGCCGGTCCATTTGCGCAGGCGGAAGGTCAAAGAATGCCACGAGGCGGGCGCGGGCGCTTGGGTCTTTCATGGTGCGGGCGAGGTACAGGTCCGTTTGCTCCAGCTCATCCATCTCGGCGGGCGACATCTTGAGGGCGGCGCGGGCTTCCTCGATTCGACGGAGGCGGGCCTGCCGATCGGGTTCGGAGGCCGCTTCCGCAAGAGACTTGATGAGGTCATCGGCGCTGCCGTTGCGGTGCAGGTAGTAGACGAAGGTGTCGCCCTTCGGCTCGATGTCCCAATGGCATTCCTGGAGGGCGTTGGGGAGCTGGACCATGATGGCTTTGAGGGTGAGGCCTTTGGAGATGATGGTGAGCTTGCGCTCGCCGACGGTGTCGAGGTCTTCGGGGGCGACGGAGAGGGTGACGCCGGTGGCGTCGGAGAGGAGCTTGAGGGCGGGGACGGCGGCGCGGCCCAGAATCTCGATCTCTACGTTCTGCTGGAGGCGGGAGTCGAGGTCGGCGATCTCGGGCTGCCATTGGAGGCGGGCGCCGAGGTGTTGGGCATGGAGGGCCGAAGTCGCGAGTAAGAGTAAGGCAACAGCAGACACGACGAGCTGACGCATGAAACCCCATCCGGATTGAGCTTGTCTATTAGACGCGCGGAGCGGGCTGTAAGTTCGGCTGCGGGTGGCGGCCGGCGGCTTCGAAGTAGGCGAGGATGTTGTCGAGCGGGGTCTGCACGGTGATGGAATGGCTGCTGCCGAGGATGAAGCCGCCGCCCGGGGCGCAGGCGTCGATGGACTCGCGCACCTGGCGGCGGATCTCGTCCGGCTCGGCGAGGACGAGGTCGTGGTTGCTGACGCCGCCCCACAGGCAGACATCGTTCCCGAAGTCGCGCTTGAGGCCGGCGATATCCTCGATGGGCTGGATCCCCTGGTAGACGTCGATGCCGGCCTCGATCATGTCCGGCAGGATCAGGCGGAGGTTGCCGCAGGAGTGGCAGATGAGGTACAGCCCGTTGTCGTGGGCGACCCGGCAGATGTGCTGAAGCGCGGGGAAGAAGACGCGGCGGAAGGCGTCGGGCGACATAAGGGGGCCGGAGTTGAAGCCATAGTCGTCCCCGACGATCACGGCATCCACGCCGAGCTTGGCGAAGAAGGGAATACGGCGGGCGATGGACTGGTAGCCTTCGAGGAAGTCGGCGGCGAAGCCGTCGGGGTCGTCGGCGAGGCGGTACATCATGTCCTCGACCCAGAGGGCGGAGAAGACGGGGAGGTGAGCATCGCCCATGCCTGCAAAGACGAAGTGCGTCTCGCCCAGCTCGGCCATCACGTGCTCGATGACCTCCAGCTCAGAGTTGTCTGGGCGGAACTCGCCCTCCACGAAGCGGTCGGGTCGGGGCGGCTCGTAGGATGCCGCGCCCAGCTGGAGGAGCATCAGGTCACGCGTCAGCTTCGAGTAGCGAAAGACGTTGCCGTTGCGGTCTCGCCAGGTTTCTTCGCCGATCTGCTCGGGATGCTCGTAGTGAACGTCCTTCGGGAAGGTGAGATCGGCGCAGACGAGATCGCACTCCAGGCGGCGGGCGAGTTCGACGGTGTCGTGCTTGATGGATTCGACGACCTCATCCCGGCGGCCTTCCCACATCGCCTCAATCACATTGGCTTTCCCGCGCAGGAACGTCGGGCGGCCGAGCACCAGGGAGGCGGGCTCGTAGTCGATGATCCACTCGCCGACGGGGAAGATGTCGGGTTCGCGGTGTTCGATGGCCGCTCGGACGCGGTCTTTGGGGGTCATCTAGGCACTCCTGAACTGAGCTCACAGGATTATACCTCGGGAGTGCGCTCTTGGGAAACGAAAGCGGCCCCGACGCGGCCGCCGGGCGTGTGCGCCAGTCCTGGACTCTGCAAGCGCGGGCGGGAAGTTCGTGCGGCGAGGGGAGAGTTCTAGGTGAAGACGATGGACTTGACTTCGGTGACGGGCATGACGCGTTGCTCGGTGGCGAAGTTGCGCGTGCCGATAGCGAGGGCGTAGCGCGTTTCACCGGGGCTGTACTTGAATTGAGTGAAGCGGCCGCTCTGGATGAGGTCGTTGGGGCTGCGGAGGGAGAGTCGATAGAGGATGGGGACGGCGACATCCAATGACTCGCCCGAGGAGAGCCGAACCTGTGCCTGACGCCAGGGCGCGACTGGGCCGAGCGCGATGGCTGCCACTCCGGTGAAGGGAAGGAATCGAAGCTGGCCGTCGAGGATGCATTCGAGCCCGGCGCCGACGAGCAGATGGACGTCCGAGACCTCACGGAAGAACTCGTCCTGGCCCTCGGCACGGGAGACGATCGCCGGTCGCGGCTCGTATCCCGCGGCGCGAGCTTTCGCCAGGGCTTCCGCAAGCGCCGCTTCGTCTCCGGCGACGGCGTGGGCGTGGGCGAGCCGAAGGAGTGCCTCGGGTTCGCCCACGGGCACCGCTGCCGACGTTCTCGGGTCCGCTTCGGTCAGGGTGCTCCAGTAGGCTTCTCGTGCTATCTCGTATTCGGTGTAGCGCAGCCGCTCGGCCACGCGATCGGACTGCTCGCCGGGGGGCAGCTCGGCGAGGTGCTCCTGAAGCTGCTCGACGGCGGCGTGAAAGTGGCCGGCGCGCACGTAGGCGAAGGCGAGGGCCGTGCGGATTGCTCCGACGAATGGAGGGGCTGCGTAGAGAGCGGCCTCCATTTCGCGCACGGCGCGTAGGTAGAGCGGCGCCCTTCCGTCCATCAAGGGGAACTCGAAGCCGGACTCTCGATGGGATGCGTGACGTGCCTGCCGAGCGCATGCCGCCGCAAGGCAGGCGCGCCCGACGGTGAAGTGGGCGATGGCGAGGCCGGAGTCAAGTTCGAGGGCCTGCTCGGCCGTCTCCAGGGCGTCTTCTGTTTTCCCCTGTGCCAGGCAGACCTGGGCGAGGTCGGCAACGATGGCGGCGGAATCGGGACTGTGGCGACGGGCCGCCTCGAGCTGCTCGCGGGCGAGGCCGAGCGTCCCGTCGGAGGCGAAGGCGAGGCCGATCGCGTGGTGGAGGACGCCGTCGCCGGGATACGGCTCGCACGAGCCGGCCAGTTCGTCGGCGGCATCTTGGGCTTCGCCTGCCCGGAGGTGATCGATGATTCTTTGTCGACGCTCCCGCTCTGTCATGGCGCTACTCGTGCGGGGACGGCGACGCGAGGCCGAGGCCCACATATAAGGTGCCGCCTTCCCCCCGCCAGCCCAGCCTGTACTCGAGGCAGTGCGCGGTACGCGTCGCCTCGAGAATCATATCACGCGTTTCGTCGTTTTCGAGGTCGTAATACTCGACAAGGCGGAGACGCCAGGCGGGATTGACGATCCAAGTGAGCTCGCCGTGCAGCTCTCGGTTCGGCCCGACGCCGTCGAAGAGGAAGGGGCTTTCGCCGGATTCGCTTCGGGTGATGTGGGAGAGCTGCAGCCGCAGGCGGGGATCGAGGCGGATATCGGCCGTGTGACGGAGGTGGCGGACGGCGAGATCGTCGCCCGGCGAGTAGCGGGAACTCCGGTAGCCGACGGCATGGCTGAGGGTGGCGAAAGGCGAGACCGGATAGGCGGCATAGGTGAGGAGCAGGTTCAGAGAAGTACGATCTGCGCTGGCGCGGTCTTCGATTCCCTCGGAGTCGAACTCGGTGTAGTGCCCCGCCAGCCAGCTGGCGCGCAGCGCCAGCGGCCGGGCAATGCGCATCTCCGGCAACACGAGGCCGTACTCCGGCTCCCGATTGACGAGGACATCGGCCAGGCTGGCCTCGAGATCGTCCGGTTCAATAGAGCGGTCGGCCGGATCTTCTCGGCGAAGGTAGGAGAGGCTCAGCTCTGCCGGGCCGGTATAGCGCCCAATCTTGGCGAGGCCGCGGATGCCCCGGGAGGTCGTGTAGCGATAGGCGAGGTCAGCGAACCACGGGCTCTTGGGGCGACTCATCTGATGCCCGATGGAGACATAGGGGCCATCGTCTCCGGTGATGCCGAACACGGGCGACGGAGTGCCTTTCTCGGTCCCAATCTCTCCGACCTGCACCGAGTAGCCCGGCAGGGGGAGCATAGTCCGTCCGCGGAACAGCACGCGGCCCTGGCTCAAGGAGAGACGTCCGGACGTCGGGGCCTGTCCCGGAGAAATCTCTTCTGCTGTCAGGGTTATCCGCCTGGCGGCAAAGGCGTAGTGTGGCTGCGGTCTATCGCAGGTGGAGAAGAGGGCGTTGTTGGCGACCACCTCGGTGGGCGAGATGACGATCTCCTCACCCGTGATGATGATTCCCTGCTCGTTCACTCGCGCCTTCTTCAGTGAACCTGTAGCGGCCGTCAGGTTGTACTGCAAGAACTCGCCGGTCAGCCGGCGGTTGCTCTGTATGAGGTGGAGATCGCCCGCGGCCTCGACGTCGCCGCTTCTGCGGTCAGCCGTGATGTCGTCGGCGCGGAGTTCGAAATCCCGATAGGACAGCAGTGCCTTCCCGAAGGCGTGAGTCGTTTCGCCGTCGAGATCGATCTCAACTGCGTCGGCCTCGATTGTGGCCAGCGAGGGAGGCGGGGCCGCGGCGAATGCGATCGAGTGGAGGAGAGTCAGTCCCAGGAGCGTGAGGAGGCCACGACAGCGGAACATCGAGCTAGAACTCGATGGAGACCGCGGTTTCCGCTACCCGGTCGCGCAGCGGAGGTGTGTCGAGAGCGTAGTTGGCGTACTCGAGCAGTGAGTAGGAGAGCTTGACGGAGGTGGAGGGCGTGAGCTGGTATCCGATGCCGAGCGATGTCAGTGAGGCCTCGTCGATCGCGGCCAGGTTCTGCCCCCGGCGGGCTATCTCTTCGTAGGCGAGGCTGAGCGTAAGAGCGGAGCCGACGCCGTACTCGTATGTCGTGCGGAGCCGCGAGATTCGGGGGTCGGTGAGGGCGGCCTCCGCGGTGCCCGCTGCGGCCAGTTCGCCGGTCCGGTCGGCAGCGGCCGATTTGGCGAAGTGATCCAGCAACTCCGGGGCGTCCTGGGGATTCGTGAGGCTGAGGCCGACTGTCCCGTGGGCAAGCGAGAGGTGGAGCGTATCGGGAGGTATGCGATCCGCCGGTCTGCCGGCGGCGAGGCCGAGCGCCGCTCCGCGCCGAGCGAGGCTCTCCAGCCGCCACGCGCGGATGGCGTCTTCATGGTCGAGGTGGGCGAGACAACTCGAAACTCGGGTCGGATCGAACTTCATCGACTGGAGCACGTCGGCGAACTCCACTGAAAGCCGCCGGAGATCGCCGAGCGCCTCGGCAATGAGCTTCTCAGAATGGCGGGGGCTGATGCGCAGCGCTCCCAGCACGGCTCGAAGCCGAACGCTGCCCTCGGCCTCGGCCGGAAGCGATGCCAGCGCCTGATCGATGGTGCTGAGCGGGTCGAGGAGGGCGATCCCGAATTCGAAGCGCGTGATCTCGGGATTCTCGGAGAAACCGGATTGGTGATCCTCGGCGAGCACGTCGAGCGAGGTGAGGCGCGCGCAGGCGCGGTAAGCCCAGTGGTCCGCGGGCACCTCAGCGAAAGGACCTGCCCATAGCGGCGACGCCATGCTCACGAGAATCAGCCCGGCGAGGACCAACCACCTGGCACGCATCTCCCGTGCTCCTCCAAACAACAGCCAAAGGTATTGTACCACAACTCGCTGCCCGAAACAAGCCAGGGATTGTCAACGGATGGGTTGTCGACGGAAAGGGAAAACAGGAGAACAGGGCTTTCTCCAGAAGCAATTCAGGAGGGAGCGAGAGGCCGGGTCGGCCGCTATCACCCAGATACCAGGCGGAGCATCCCTTCAGTGCGGAGCAGAGTGCGGCTTCCGGAGAATCTGGAGCCTGGGGCGCTGTACGAGGCATTGCAGGCCGGTGGACAGGCAGAGGCATGCGCCCTGGTGGAGGAACTTGGGCGAGGCGCCGCGGGCGATGGTTGGGCGCGGCGCTTTCTTCTGGACGTGGCCCATGGGAGATTGAGGCGCTCCCCTCACGCCACAGTTCCGGCGCTGAGTGAACTGGCTCGAATCGATGTGGGGTACGTTGTGGGGCTGATGGAGAGTGGGGACCCTTCAGCAAGCCTCATGGCAGGTGTGGCGCTCGGTCGGGACCCTGGGCGGTTTGAGGAAATGCTGCTTGCGGCGGCGCGACGGCCGGAGGCGACGGTGAGGCTGGCGGCGATCGAGGGCCTGGCGGAGGCGGCCGCGGGAGGGTCTGAGGGGGCCTCGGAGGCACTGGCGGCACGGGTCAGTGACCCCGATGGGAACGTCCGATGGTCGGCGACGGTACACCTGGGCGCGGCGCGGGGCACGAAATGTGTCGAGCGAGCGCTGTCCTGTCTGGGGGGAGTGATCGAGGGCGGCGACGAGCGCCTCCTCTCGGGGGCGGTGTTCGGCCTGGCGAAACTCTGGGATGTCCGCAAGCGGGAGTCGGCGCGGCTGCTCCTGCGGGCGGCGGAGAGCGGGAATGCCGGCAGGCGAGCTGTGGCGCTGGCGATGCGGCGGCTCCCGAGGAGGGCGGCGGCGCGGGCGGCGGCGCTGTGCCTGGCCGATCCCGATCCCGAGGTGAGGGCGTTGTGTGTGGAGGCGCTCGGGGGTTGGGCTGTTTCGTCGAGACCGGCTGGACTACAGTTCGCTCGGCTGGCTGGGGATGGACAGGCAGTGGTGAGGGCGGCCGCGGCGGAGGTGCTGGCGCGTTACGATCTTCCCGATGCGGGGGCGATGGTGGAGAGGTTGGCGGCCGACCGGTCGGCGCTGGTGAGGGCGGCCGTGGCGCAGGGGATCGGACGGGGCCGGGGGGAAGGCCGGGAGGAGGTGCTCGAACGGCTGGCGGGGGACGGGGTCGCCTTGGTGAGGACGGCGGCGGTCAGAGCCCTGGCGGGGAGAGGGCGAGAGGATCTCGTGCGGCCGGCCTGTGGGGACAAGGATCCCAGCGTGAGAGCGACCGCGGCGGCGGCGCTGGAGCCGGAGGGGGAGGAGGATGTGAGGCTGTTGCTCGATCTGTCGCGGGATCGAGACGGATCTGTGGTGCGGGGGGCGGCGGAGGGGCTGGGGCGTGCGGCGTGTGCGGGGTCGGGGCCGGCCTGGGAGCGTTTGGAGGAGCTGGCGGAGGGTGGTCTCGCGGCGGGTGTTGCGGCGGCGGCGATGGCGGCGGCGCTGGATCGGGAGCCCAGTCGAGCGGCGGAGGTCCTAAGGAGCTGGCGGGTCGGGCCCGGGACGGCCGCGGTGTTGGCGCGGATCGCGCGGGCCGCCCGGACATGGCAAGTGGCGGAGATCGCGCGGACGGCGCGTCGGGCTCTGGAGGAGGAAGGGGAGCTGGCCGAGGCGTTGGGGGATGTTGCAGTCGCCTTCGCGGCGGTGGGAAGAAACGACGTGGCGGAGCGACTGGCCTGGCTGGCCGAGGGCGTCGAGGCCGGCACCAGCGAGGAGCTGGCGGCGGCTGCGGCGGGAGCGGGGAAGGTGAAGTCGGAGCCGGTGTCTCTGCTGGCGGAGGCGGGGCGGGGGATCGCCGGCGCGCTGGGCCGGCGCGAGGAGGGGGAGGGCGGACGACAGGCGGCGGGGGCGCGGGCGGCGCTCGAAGCGGTGCTGGTTCGGGAAGAAACCGGGCTGGAGTGGGCGCTGGCGGGCCGGGTGGCGCGGCGCTGGCGGGAGGTGCTGGAGCGGGGTCTGCGCGGAGGCGGGGGTGCGTTCGTGCGGGCGCGACTGGCCTCCGCCCTGGTCGTATGCCCGCGAGCGACGCTGTTGGTGGAGGTGGAGAACGTCGGGTCCGAGGCGGCGCGGGAAGTCGCTGTCCTCGTGTCGGAAGGGGAGCCACCGGCGCGAGCTCCGGACCTTCCCGCAGGGGGGAGGTGGGAGGTCGAGGCGCCGTGGCCGGTCGCGGAGGCGGGGATTCGAGTGGTGCGAGGGCGGGTGCAGTATCGCAGCGGGGCGGGGGAGGGGGCGAGCAAGTTCGAGGGGAGGGTGAAGGCGGTACGGGCGGGCCCGCTGGGTGCGGTGGCGAACCCGTACGTAGTAGGAAAGCCGTTGGCGGCGGACAGCGCGATGTTTTTCGGCCGGGGCGCCGAAGTAGAATACGTGGAGCGGGCGCTGGCCGGCGGCGAGACGGGCTCCGTGGTGGTGCTGGTGGGGCAGAGGCGGACCGGGAAGACGAGCTTGCTGAAGCGGCTGGCGGCGCGGCTGTCGTACCAGTACCGGCCGGTATTCGTGGATGTGCAGGGGATACTGGTCTTGGAGACGGAGGCTTTCTTCGAGGAGCTGGCCCGTCTGACGCTCTCCGGCGATGGGCCGGGGACAATGCTCGGCGATGGGGAGGCAGTGACAGGCGCGCGCGGGGCCGACATGGTGCGGGAGGCGGCCGCCCTCTCCGGTCGGCATCTGGTGTTGCTGCTGGACGAGTTCGACGATCTCAACGCGAAGGTGGAAAGCGGGCGGCTGAGTGCGGAGGTGTTCGATCAGCTTCGGAATCTCGTGCAGCACAGCGAGAACGTAAGCCTGGTGCTTTCCGGAACGCACCGTTTGGAGGAGCTGGCCGGCGATCGCTGGTCGTTCTTGCTGAACCTGGCAGTATATCGAAGGGTCGGTTGCTTCGAGCGAGAAGAAGGAGAGGAGGTGCTGAGAGCGCCGCTCGCGCGGCTCGGCATCGCCTGCGAAGATGCTGCCATAGGGCGGGCGATGCGCCTGACGGGTGGGCATCCCTACTTCTTGCAGCTCGTGGGGTACCGGCTGGTGGAGGAGTGCGTGGCCTCGGGGGAGGCGGCGGTGCGAGCGGACACGGTGGAGCGGGCGGCGGACCAGGTCGTGGAGCAGGGAGACATTCACCTTCGATACCTGTGGGAGGGGGCGGGAGAGGAGTGCCGGCCGCTCCTGCTGGCGCTGGCGGAGACGGAGGAAGGGCTGTCCGAGCGGGAGCTGGAGGAGCGGCTGGGCTGGAGTGCGGCGGGCGTGAGGGAGGCGGTGGAGACGCTGCTTGCCTGGGAGTTGGTTGTAGAGTGCGGGAGCCGCTGGGTGCTTCGCGCAGGGCTGCTCTCGCGGTGGCTGCAGAGGGCGCGGCCGACGAGCGGAAGGTGACGCGATGAGCAATCCATTCTTCAACCGAGGGCCGATTCGAGAGCCGCGGTTCTTCTTCTCGCGACCGCGGGAGACGCGGGAAGCGCTGCGGCTGCTGTCGGGGACGCAGAACTGCTCGCTGGTGGGGCCGATGAAGTCCGGGAAGACGTCGCTGCTGCTGCATCTGGCGCGGCCGGGGGCGCTGGCGGGGCACGGTTTGGGCCCGGTGCAGCACTCGGCGGTGTATCTGAGCTTCGAGGGGTTGGGGACCCTGACGCCGGAGCAGTTCTTCCACCTGATGGTGAGAGAGACGGCGCGGCAGACGTCGGGGAAGATCGCGCTCGTCTGGCCGAGGTTCGAGGCGCGAGACGCCATCAGCTTCCTGGAGCTGAAGGAGGCGCTCGACCAGCTCGAGGTGGCGGGGGAGCGGATCGTCTTTCTGCTGGACGAGGTGGAGCTGGCGGGGAAGAACGGCGCCTTCGACCTCAACTTCTTCTCGGCGCTGCGGCATGTGGCGGCGCGGCCGGGCGTGTGCTTCGTGACGGCGACGGACTGCCGTCTGCACGAGCTGGAGATCGCGGGACGCGAGATCGGGTCGCCGTTTGCCGATCTCTTCTCGGTGGTGCGGCTGCGGCCGCTGGGACCGGAGGAGGTGTGGGCGTCGATCCGCGGGCTGGCGGCGGAGGCGGGGGTGGATCTCACTCCGGAGCGGGACTTCATCTTGGGGCTGGGCGGGGGATGGCCGTACTATCTCCAAGTTGCGGCCTACGAGACGTTCGAATGCAAGACGGGGTCGGAACGGCTGACCGAGGAGCAGCGCGTCTATGTGGCGACGCGAGCGTACGAGCAGGTCGAGCCGGTGCTGAGCATCATGTGGAGCCGGCTGGAGGAGAGCGAGCGAGAGAGCGCGCTGGCGGCGCAGGCGAAGGAGGGGCCGGGGGTGGAGATCGAAGGCTTCACGTCGATGGTGGAGGGCCGGGCGGCGCCGGCGAACGAGCTGGTCGAGCGGTTCCTGGCGGAGAGGGGCCGCGATCGGGGCGCCCGGGTGGAGGACGTCCTGGCGTCGGAGAGCCCCGACCGGGCGGTGATGTATGGCGTCGTGCGGGTGCTCATGCGGGCGGTCGAGGCGAGGGACCGCTACGCGCGGGGGCATGCCGATCAGGTGGCGCGGGTGGCGACGGCGATTGCGCAGGAGATGGGGTGCTCCGAGGAAACGACGGAGGGGGTGCGAATAGCGTCCCGCGTTCACGACATCGGGCGAGTCAGCATCAGTGATATGATTCTGCTGAAGCCGGGGCCGCTGACCGAGCTGGAGGCGGAGATCGTGCGGACCCATCCGGTGGTGGGAGCGCAGATTCTGGATGCTTTGGAGTTTCCGTGGGCGGTGAAGCCGGCGGTTCGATACCACCACGAGCGGCTGGACGGGAGCGGGTATCCGGAGGGGCTGATGGGGGAGGAGATTCCTCTGCCGGCGCGGATCGTGGCGGTGGCAGACGTGATGATGGCGATGATCTCGGATCGGCCGCACCGGCACGCGCTGACGAAGGAAGAGGCGCTGGCGGAGCTGGTGACGAACGCGGGAGTGATGTATGATGCGGCCGCGGTGGGGGCGCTGGAGCGCGTGGCGCAGAGAGGCCTGGTTTGAGCGAGTTTGGGACGAAGCTGGAGGACATTCTGAGGAGGAAGCCGGAGGAGTGGGAGCGCGCCCCCGCGGGGGAGCGGGAAGAGCCCGCGGAAAAGGACCTGCTGAGGAGGAAGCTGGAGGAGTGGGAGCACGCCCCCGCGGGCGAGCAGGAAGAGCCCGCGGAAGAGGGCCTGCTGTTCGCGGAGGAGCCGGAGGCGGAGGCGCCCGATGTCTCACAGGCGCGGTCGGTTCTGACGGAGCTGCGACCTGCGGGCGTCGGCGAGCTGCTGGTCACGGATGTCTGGCTGGCCCCCGAGCCCCGGGAGGAGACCGAAGCGGGAGAGGGGGAGCCGCCAGACCGCCAGCGGGAATGGGAGACGAGGCAGGAGCTGCGGGAGCTGGGGCTGCTGCGGGAGCGGCCGCTGTTGAGCCACGACGCGCGCTTCGAGGCCTACTGGGGGCAGGCGAAGGAGACGAAGGAAGCGGCCGTCAACGCCATCATCGATCCGTACACCGAGCTGGCGGCGGCATTCGCGGATACGGATGTCGAGCGTATGGCGGACCACCGGCGGGCGGCGACCGAGTACGGCAAGGCGGGGGATGAGCTGCTGCAGCTGGGGCGGGCCTATGTTGCGATCGGCCGGCAGAAGGGCGCGCGCAGCGTGCTGGAGGCGGCGGCGAAGGCGGAGCCGCTGCATCCGGAGGTCTGGTACAACCTGGGGGTGGTTCGACTCTTCGGGCGAGCGAGCGCGGGGGCGCGGAAGGCCTTCGAGGCGGCGCTGCATCAAACGCCTGGGGACTTCCGATTGCAGCTTGCCCTCGCGGTGGCGTGTTACCACGTGAAGGATTACACGGCGGCGGCGGAGCACTTCCGTCGGCTGGCCGGGGGGAGCGGCTTCCGGGCGACGGCGCGGTCGATGCTGGCCTGCTGCCATCGGATGCAGGGGAGCTGGGACGAGGCGCGCATCGAGCTGGGGTTTCTGAAGGAGGCGGAGCCCGGCGACTGGGAGGCGATGGTACAGCAGTGCGCCGACTGCGTAGAGCGGGGAGAGCAGAAGCGGACGGGGCGGCTGCGGGTGCGGCGGAGGGCGAGCAGAATGTGGAAGGCGCTGGCCGCAGTCGCCGCGGGCGGGGTGTGGCTGGCCTATGCCGCGGCGCAGGACCTCTTCGAGAAGCAGGGGCAGTGGGCGACGCTGCCGTTTTTCGTTCTGGCGCTGCTGCTGGCGAGGATGCTGCGGGGGATGTCGGGGAAAGAGCTTCCGGGCGAATTCGGCAACGCGGAGCAGGGCCTGCCGTGCTGGCAGAGCACGAGCTGGATGCGCCCTCGAAAGTCGGAGTTCTAGCGATGCAAATGAGGATCGGCCTGGCGATGGTGCTGGCGGCCGCACTGGGCGGGGGCGCAGCAACGGGCGCGGCCCGCTGGGAGGATGAGGCACGGCCGCCGGTGGCGATGATCCGGCTGGAGGGGGCAATCGATGTGCCGACGGCGGAGTACCTGGAGCGGGCGGTTCGGGTGGCGGAAGGGCGGGGAGCACAGTGTCTGCTGATCCTGCTGAACACGCCCGGCGGGCTGGGCCAGCCGATGAAGGAGATGACGGAGACGCTGCTGAGCTCGCCGGTTCCCACGATCGTCTACGTCTATCCGGCGGGCGGCTTCGCCATCTCGGCGGGGACGTTTGTGACGCTTTCGGCGCACATCGCGGCGATGCATCCTGCGACCACGATCGGCGCGGCGCACCCGGTTTCGCTGTTCTCGACCCCGAAGATGCCGGAGCCGCCCGCGGGCGAGGAGAAGGGCGAGGAAGCCGGCGAGGCGGAGAAGGAGAAGGAGCGTTTCTCGCCGGACGTGATGGCGGAGAAAATGGTGAACACGTTTGCGCTCCAGGCGAGGGTGATCGCCGAGGCGCGGGGCCGGAATGCGGAGTGGGCGGAGAAGGCGGTGAGGGAGAGCGCCACGCTTTCGGCGACGGATGCGGCCGAGCTCGGGGTGGTGAACCTGGTTGCCGAGGACATCGCTGGGCTGCTGGCGGCGGTCGATGGATGGGAGGTGTCGCTGCCGGAGAACCGAACAGTAGTGTTGGCGACCGAGGGAGCGGAGATCGAGGAGATCTCGGCGAGCGCGAAGGAGCGCTTTCTGCACGTTCTGGCGGACCCGAACATCCTGCTGGTTTTGCTGGTGCTGGCGGGCCTGGGGATCATGTTCGAGATGCAGAATCCGGGGGCGATTCTGCCGGGAGTGATCGGCGGTCTGAGTCTGCTGCTGGCGCTCTATTCGATGGCGGTGCTCCCGGTGAACTATGCCGGGGTCGGGCTGATCGCGTTCGGGATGCTACTGCTTCTGGCGGAGGTGAAGGTGGTGTCGCACGGGGTGCTGACGGTGGGTGGCATTACCTCTTTCGTGACGGGAGCGTTGATGCTTATGGACACGTCCTTGTCGCCGGCGCTTCGGGTTTCGTGGCAGGTCATCGTCGTGATGGCGGCCCTGCTGGCGGTGTTCTTCCTCGTGGTCATCGGGGCGGCGGTTCGGGCGCACATGCGGAAGGTGGAAACGGGAGAGCAGGGGATGATGGGCGAAGGGGGCCGGGCGCTGAACGCCCTGAATCCGAAGGGGAGCGTTTTCGTGGAGGGCGAGCGCTGGCGGGCGCGTGCGGTGGAGGGGGAGATCGCGGAGGGGGATGAAGTGGAGGTGGTGGGGCAGGATGGATTCATGCTGCTGGTCCGCCGGCGGGGCGAGGGAACGCCGCGGGCGAGCGCCTAGTGGATAGAGCGCATTTCATCACTCTCACTCGCCTGGCTGTCCGCTAGAGACGCTGGCATTAAATGCGCCTGCTGGAGCATGGCGGCTTGTGCTGCTGTTTCATAACCCTCCTCGGCGGGTTACGAAGCAGCTCCTAACCAATGAGGCAAGAGAAAGGAGTCGAAGACAGTGGGTAACGGAAGCTATGCGCTGCCGATTGTGATTGCGGTGGTCGCGTTCGCGCTCATCTTCCTGGCCGCGGCCGTTCGGATTCTGAGGGAGTACGAGCGCGCCGTCGTCTTCCGGCTCGGGCGGCTGATCCCGGTGAAGGGTCCGGGCCTGATCCTGCTGATTCCGATCGTGGATAAGATGGAGCGGATCAGCACGCGGATCGAGACGATCGACGTCCAGCGGCAGGAGGTGATGACGCGGGACAACGTGCCGGTGACGGTGGACGCGGTTGTGTACTACCGGGTGATGGCGCCGTCCGACGCCGTGGTGAAGGTGCAGAATTTCCACAAGGCGACGTACCTCATCGCACAGACGACGCTGCGAAGCGTGCTGGGGCAGTCGGAGCTGGACGAGCTGCTGTCCGAGCGCGAGAAAATCAACCAGCGGCTTCAGGAGATCATCGACGAGCAGACTGAGCCGTGGGGGATCAAGGTGTCTATGGTCGAGGTGAGGGACGTCGTGCTGCCGGATACAATGAAGCGGGCGATGGCGCGGCAGGCGGAGGTCGAGCGAGAGCGGCGGGCGAAGGTGATCAACGCGGAGGGCGAGTACCAGGCGGCGCAGCGGCTCCAGGACGCGGCGAAAATCATCGCGGAGCAG
>Ga0307377_10000972_pt1 | contig 38003 bp, 34 predicted proteins | sample TR3MG_FD_202535 | JGI IMG/M metagenome (GOLD analysis project Ga0307377, IMG submission 202535) | Soil microbial communities from Risofladan, Vaasa, Finland - TR-3 | ecosystem: Environmental > Terrestrial > Soil > Coastal area > Acid sulfate soil | place: Finland: Risofladan, Vaasa | collected... | reverse complement strand
AAAAATATTTTTTTTAACATTTCCTTCTTTATCAGCGTTACAATATTGTAAAAATCTATGTACAGATAAACTTTGTCTTGGTAACATTGATGTAAGTTGTTCTGGAGGTTTTGGGTTTAATTTTTGTTGTTTATCATATTCATCTTTCCCTCTCATAGTAAGCGCTGTTTGCTGTGCAGCATATATATCGCCTAGTTGGTTCTTTTTCCATCTTTTATTTAAATCATCATAATCATTCAGGTCATCAATGTCATCCGCTGATTTTTTTTCATCTTTAGCAGGCTCATTTGGATCTATAACAGGTGCTTTTTCTTTATCAAGTCCATTTGGGATTGGAACTAGAGTTTGATCTGTAACAGGTGCTACAGTTTGAGTCGGAAGTGCAGTTTGGATTGGAAGTGCGTTAGGTTCTTGAATTGGATTTATATCAGGTACTACACTTGTAGTATTTTGTGAATCTAAAGACATTTTACCTTTTCTTTGTTTATTTACTGACATTATATATATTTAACATAAAATAAAATATTTAAATTTTATTTAATCTAAATATATTAGTTACATTTTTTACCGTAACATTTACCTTGAAAATAATAGTAATCTAATTGTTTAGTTTTACCATTTGCGTCAGAATTGAATGTTGGTCCGTCTATGCCTCCGGCGGCGCACTTTTGATTGCTGGTCCAAACACAACACGATACATCGTCACAGTTTCCTCTAGTTAGTCTGCCGCACGATTCGTCAAGTGAACCACTTGAACCTTTATGTACGTCGCAAAATGCCTTACTTTTGCTCATTGGTATAGATGTATCTGGCAGTTCAAGAGCTTCAACCGTGACAACTTGTAGGAGTTTTTTTTGTCTAGGTTCTTCGTTTAAATTTAATCCAATTGTATTTATAAACGCTATTAAAGAGAAAATTAAAAATACAATAATGAAAACCTTTAGAATATACTTTAAATCCATATTTATATATTACAAGTAAATATTTTATACGTATAATTTATAATGGCAAAATCTCGTAAAAACAATATTCTTAAGTCTGTACAAAAAACTTCAAGTAAGGTATTACCAGTAGTAGATGAAAGTCTAAAAACTGTTGGAACAACTGCTAAAGATGTAGCAAAAATTTCACTTCCTGTTGTAGAAAAAGGTGTATCCGCCATTTATGGAACAATGGCAACAGGATTTAATTTAGGTGTAAAAGGAGTTAAAGGCGTTAAAGGTGTTGCTAAGGGGTTAACAAAGAGTAAACGCTCTAGACGTAGTAAGAAAGGTGGTAAAAGTCGTAAACTTAAAACAAGACGTCATCGACGCAGACATTAAATAATAAAATAGTAATATTAAACCAAAAGTCACAAGGCTACTGCGTTAGAGTTTCACTTAAATTATAGATTTAATTAATTTATAATTTAATTTAACGATATCTTCTTCTAGTGCGCGATTTATTAGATCTGTTATGTTTTCTTGTTCTAAGTTTCTTTGAGCGTCTGTGTCTGCGTCTGCTTCCACCTCTTGCTGAAATTGGACTATAAATAGGTATTATTTTTTGATTGAAATCTGTAAGCATGACCGTTCTATATATAATTATTATATTTAAACTTCTTGTAATTCGATTCCTTTTGTAGTTTTAACTTTTTTTAGTTTGGTATTCTTTTTATGAATTTCATCATGACAAGCCTCACATAATGTTAGCAAATTAGCTAAAGTATTTTTATGAACAATGCCATCAGAATTAATAATATTTCCATTGCTATCCGCATCTTTTTGATATTGAAGATGATGTATTTCTTTTCCAACATTTACTCTACATTTTTCACACATACCAACAACCTTTTTAGAATTATATCTGGAAGTTTTGAGAGAAAGTAAACTAGCACCTTCAGGATGATATTTCATTCGGATTTCATATGCAGCATCTAAAAAGTCTTGTGGTAAATTTAGTGATTTACAAACTTCAAGACCATACATACTGTTACCAGGTCCGTCCTTAAGTTTACGATCGTATACAAGTTTATCCTGTTCCTTATCATAAATAACTGACATATGTTTTAACTTAACTGTCTCTAATGTCTTAATCTCATCATAATCAATAATTTCATGTAGATGGGTGGCGAATATAAAACTGCTTCTACATTTATGTAGTTTCTGAATTCCGGCAACAAAAATACTAATGGCACTCTGTGTTTCAGTTCCAGAGCATAGTTCATCGCCTAATATTAAACTATTCTCGTCGCTGAGACGCAATATGGTGCGAAGTTCCGACATTTCGACAGCAAATGTTGACAGACCTTTGAAGATATTATCGTTACCAATTATGCGTGTAAATATATATTTATATGGCATGTAATTAAACTCTGAACAGGGGACAAATAATCCTGCTTGAGCCATTATGATAGAAATTCCAAGTGCTCTAATAATTGTAGTTTTCCCAACAGCATTTGTACCATATAATAGAATACCATCTGTATTGCCGTCACCAACATTAACATCGTTTGTTACATAAGATTCGTTTGTTTGAAATTGAAAACGTTCGATTAAACAGTGCCTTATCTTTTTAGCGGTAACAAATGATTTATCAGATTTAACAATATTTGGTTTACAATAGCAATACTTCTTAGCAATAGAAGCTTTTGTATATATAATATCAATAATCGTTACAAAATTAATGATACTTTCTAATTTTTCTTGAAATTGTTCAAAATTAACAATAAATTTATTATAAACTAATGTAATCAAATCTTTTAATGAGACTTTTATAACTGAGATGTTTTTACATAATCCGTTAATTTGTTCATCAACAATACAATTATTTGCCGCACTTTGTTTTTCATATTCAAATTGCTTCTTTGAAATTTTGAAATCGAATTTTTTATTAAATGTCGCGTCATGTTTTAATGTTACAACAGTTTTTTGACTAGGAAGAGCATCTTGTAATATTTTACATCTTCTACTTGTTGAAATCAAACTATAATTGTTTTTTTCTGTTTCATGAATCTTAACATATTCAGTTTTCGCTGATTTCTTTTCTTTATTTTCAATTAATGTACTTAAATATTCAGCAATAGCATTTAATCTTAGTTCAGAATCTTTAAGTGTCATGGTTTTTTTGTCCAACTCTTCATCAATACCTGGCTCTATAAAATTAATCTCAAAATTCTGTAGTTGGTCTAATTCTCTTGATATGGCTATATTTATATTTTTATTAATAAACTCAGATAATTCATCACAAAAATCCTTAATATTTAAAACATTGGGTTCAAAAACAGTTAAATATTCTATAATTTTATCATCATTTTCTACCTTTTCATATATTTTTTTAATTGTTAAAATATTAGAGTATAAATTATAAAATGCTTTTGGTGAAATCTTTTTAAGAAAGATTTGTCGTTCCCACTTTGAAATATCTTTGATTGTAGAAAGATTTGATTTTAAAAAAGTATTATATTCTGTATATTTCGAGAGAAAATCTTCTGTAATATCGTATTCTCTCTGTAAATATTTTTCATCACAAACGGGATTTAATATATTATATGTAAATTTTCTTTTACCCATTGGAGTTAAACAATCATTTAACATCTGTGATACACATGAATATTTACCTGATTTTATATTTCCGTCGTTTATAATATTTAATTGTTTGAGAGAATGATTTGCTAATGAAAGTCGTGTAGAGCAATTTTCAAATACTGGTTCAGAAATGTTGTTTACAAGATGTGGGTTATGTTGATAAATAAAATCTAATAAAAAACAAAATGCCTGTGTAGCAATATTATTTTCATAAAAATTTTGAGAGAATACATCATAACTATCAAACTTGTAAAATTTGGAGAGAATCTCTTTTTGATATGGTTGTTTTTCACAGTTCTTAATCCTTGTCATCTTTGTTGTCTTTTCATCTGTAATATTTATTTTATGAATTAAACTACTTGAAATACCCGCATAACTAATTACATAGTCTAATTCATTTTCTCCTGGTAAATTTGAAATTAAAATAGTTTCGCTAGGATTATAAATAGAAATAAAACGTTCTAACTCGTCATATGTAGTTGGGTTATTTACGTAAGTCTCTTTAAATTGAAAAATATTGGTTTTACCGGTGTAAATATCAATATTAGCAACACCTACGACAACATATTTGCCTTTCATTAATATTTTATTTTCAACCAAATCAATCCAGATACATGTAGTTGAGTTTGTTAGGTTAGTTGATTCAGGATGAAAATATGTGCCAGGAGAGAAGACTCCAGAAAGACTTCTAGTCGTATTTTTTGCCGCTTCATCTTGAGAATAAACTACTGCTGTAAACCCGGCATCTTGTATTTTCTTTATATATTTTTCAATTTGGATATCTTTAAAACCAGCCATCATTACATTATCTGTACCAACACATGTATTTTTTTCAACAACATTTAATTCACAAATTTGAGAGAAATCAACAATTTTACTTCCAGAAATTAATTCGGATTTTTGATTATATATACCATAAACTTCAAAAAAGGAACCAACTTGCATTAATAATATTGTATTTTCTCCATATTCATCTTGGTAACGAGTCGTTAATTCAAAATATTCTTTAATGAGTGCCATTATAGTAATATATGTTTCTCTCTTTAATTTAATTTTATAATATAATTAACATATTCTAAAATTAACGCAATTTTTATTTCTTATCTGGTTTGTGTTCAGGTACATCTGTTGTTACAAATTCAACGTCTTCTCCTTCAACCATAAAATTCATTAATATTTTTTTAAAATAGGAATATATGTCTTGTGATAATATACCTAAGTTGTAATAAAATATTTTTAAAATTATTAATAACCATGATACGTAAAATGGTAATATTGCTTTTGAATTATGTTCTATTAATACAGCTTCTTTATCTTTTTCATCATATATTGATATTTCTGTAAAAAAATTATTAGTTGGATCTTCATATTTAACCTTGTGTCCATAAATCATTTTTTTTGTTTTGTGTAACTTATAAACAAATTTTTTAAATTTATACTTTTCAACGCCTAAAAAATTTTGCAGTTTTATAATTATACTTGAGCTATTATCAGTAAATAAATCCACATCAATATCACTTTTTCCTGGAAAATAATCATTTCTTTGTATACTTCCAAAATAATATATTTGCGTATCTAAATAATTACCTAATTTTAAAAAAAAGTTTCTTGAATAAGTATCCATTTCATTTTTAGTAGTCTCCATATTAAATTATATACAGATTATATTTATAATTCCTTGTCTTCCTTTGAAAAGTTATGTAATAATATTTCACTATTACTATTTGTTATTTCACCTGCCAACATTGACGATTCATATAATTTTCTTAATACATCATTCGGAGCATTGCTACCTATTTTAATCAAATTGTGGACTCTTAAATACTCTTTTACATCATTAATTGATTTGCGTTTCAAATCTTTTTGAGCAGCTAAAATTATTTTACGAGTTCCTCTATCTTTTACTAGTACAGAAACTGTTTTTTTTATTCTAGATCTTCCAAGAGTATATTTTCTTTTAATTGTTTTTTTTGTAATTTTTTTAATGGCAATTATTTCTTCTCCACCTCCACTACCATTTACTCCACTACCATTTACTCCACTAACATTTACATCACTATTTTCTACGCGTTGTTCTAATTCTAACATAGGTTTTTGAATTAAATTTTGCGTTATCATTATGTCTTCAGATTTATTAATAGATTCTTCAATTTGTTTTTGCTTTAATTTTTCTCGTAAATTATTCAACCGATTTTCTCTTTCATTCTTTCCCTTATTTAATTCTAAACCTTGAATTGTTAAAGCTGCTTGAGGGTTTGTAACATCATATTTGCGTTGAGTTTTTGACCAATCTCTATATGTTGGTTTTGAACCTCCTTTTAATATACCATAAGGAATAGGATCGCTTGTTTTTGTGTGTAACTTAATCGGTTGACCACCTGTAGTCATTGTATCAGTATTTACAACTATTAATGGTTTACTCATTAATTCATCTGGCAAATCAAGATTAATATTATGTTCTATATGAGGTTCATGATAGTTTCTAACAGTTTTTCTCTCTAACTGTTCCTTTCTCTTTTGTCTTTGTCTTTCGTAATTCATCTTTTCATCGTTTACTTTCTTTTGTTTTGATAGAGTCTGTAAATAATTTATTGAATCGCTAAACTCATCAGAAAATGATGATAATAAATCATGTTTTACTATATCATTTTTAATAGATTCTTCAGGAGATGGAAGTTTCCTTTTATTATTTTCTAAATTTTCAGTTTCTCTCTGTTTATGTTCCTTAATTCTTTTTAAAAGCTTGTTTTTTAAAACATTTGGGGATATTAGAGGAACTATCGTAGACTTTAGTTTTTTATCTCTATTTTTTTTAGTTTTTGAACCACTCATGCTAAACAAAGAAGGATTAATTGAGATAGTTTTACTTGACATTTATTATAATACCAAATAAAAATATATGAAATATAACTTTAATGTTAAGAATAAATGTTAAGAATATAAAGTATTATATAATTGTTTTTTAAATTCTTGTTCATCTTTTCTATTTTTAACGTCATCATTATTGAGATAGATTTCAAACCCCTTATCTAAATCCTTCCAATTTATTTTCTTTTTCTCTGAATCTGGACGACAAAATATTCTTTTACTATGAGCTATTTTTGTCTTAGCTAACACAGTTTCAATATCTCTTCCGTAAAATTTAAAATAATTCTTATTCTTTTTAAACCAGTCAACTGTTATTTTTGAATCAACATCTATTTCCCATCCAATATCTTTTACTTTCTTTAAAAAAATATTATATAAATCTTCTGCTGTATAGTCGTCTGTTTTAAAACGCCATGTAAATCTGGAATCCAACCCTTGATTAAATGAAAAAAAACTTTCTTTTAATTCTTTTTCATATCCAGCTACAATAACCATCAGATTTTCTTTATTATCGCTTAATGCTTCGCATAATGTGTCAATACATTCCTTAGCAAAACTGTCTTTCTTCTCTGGATTACCCAGAGCATACGCCTCATCTATAAAAAGTACACCACCTAATGCTTCTTTAATTACATCACTAGTTTTTATCGCAGTCTGACCTAAATATCCAGCTATTAAATCACTTCGCGTCACCTTTTTAAATGTCCCTTTTTTTAAAATGCCAATTTTACTATATATTTTCCCCATTATTTTTGCTATTTCTGTTTTTCCTGTTCCAGGCGGACCATAAATTACTGTGTGCATGAAATCCCCAGAAGAAAGATTTCCTTTATGTAACTCTTGTACAAAATACAAAATTTGATCAACAATATTATTTTTAAAATCCTTCATTCCAATCATGTTATTTAATTCTTCCAATGGTTCTTTAATATCATGTAATGCTTTCATATTGATATTATATTTAATAGCTGGATCATTTTTATACGTATCGACAAGTTTTAAAATATCATTAATATTGTTTACTTCGGTTTCAATATTTATTGTCTCTCTAATTTCTACAGGTTTTTCTGATGGTGTTTCAGAAGGTTTCTTAGATTTTGATCCTGGAAGTGGTTGTATATTTGGTCGTATTAAATATACAATTTTATGATTATTAATGTCTCTATAATAATTTGGGTCAAAATCATTAACACAACATGAATCATTTGGAGTTTGACCAGTAAAATTTGAAGACAAAATATTACTTGTATTAAAACTTTTATTTATTTTATCAAGAGTTTTTTCAAGTTCATCTTTTAGTTCAGTTTCTTTTTTAATATCATTTTCTTTAACAGTCGAATCTTTAAATTTTTCTGATAAAATTTTAATAGCATTTTTTTCGTCTTCATTTAAGTTTGATTTCTGGTCCAACGTAGATAAAAATTTGTTATAATTATTTATACGAGTTGGGTCCATCTTATTTCTATTATGTCTATTTAACATTAATTATATAATATTAAATAGTTGATTTTATATCTTTTTAAATAAGTAATAAATAATACATAATATATTATGATAGTATCATGCTAATAATATAATAAACACGCAATTTTTTAAATATATTATTAAAACAGTTTAAAAATAAATTGAGATATAAAATAACCGAAATAATGATTCCATACTATACAGATAAAGAGACTACAACAATGAGTTCTAATAATAATAACGAAAATATGTTTGATATTGAGAATGAGCAATACATCGAGACTCCTTGGAATATTATTGAATCTTATTTCAGGGGTCATCATTTAGAAAGATTTGTAAGACACCAACTGGAATCATATAATAATTTTGTCGGTTACCAAATTATAAAAACTATTGAAATGTTCAATCCTGTTCATATTGCGTCCGAACAAGATTTTGATCCTGTATCTAAAAAACACTCTCTAGAAATTTTCATAACATTTGAAAACTTTCATATTTACAGACCGCAAATCCATGAGAATAATGGAGCTATTAAATTGATGTTCCCTCAAGAAGCACGTTTGAGAAACTTTACTTATGCTTCGTCAACAACTATTGATATTAACATTAAGTACATTGTTCGAAGCGGTCCTAATCTAGAAAATATTCAAACCTTCTATAAAATTCTTCCAAAGGTTCACATTGGCAAGTTACCTATTATGTTGAAGTCAAACATTTGTGTTCTAAACCAATACAAGCATTTTGAAAACACGCAAACTGGTGAATGTAAATTTGATTCCGGAGGATATTTTATTATTAATGGTTCTGAAAAGACTGTATTAGGGCAAGAACGTTCTGCTGAGAATAGAGTTTATTGCTTTAATATTTCTAAGAATGAAACCAAATATACTTGGAAAGCTGAGATCAAATCGGTGCCCGATTTCAAGTGTATTTCACCAAAACAAATTAACATGATGGTTAGTTCTAAGAATAATGGATTCGGTTATGCTATTTGTATTGATTTACCTCGTGTAAAACAACCAATTCCGCTATTTGTTGTATTTAGAGCACTTGGAATTACATCTGATAAAGAAATTTGCGAAAAAATATTGTTAAATATTGATGCTGATAAAAATAAGAGAATGTTAGAAGCACTACAAGCCTCTATTATTGATGCCAACAAGATGATTACTCAAGAAGAATGTATTAAGTATATTACTAGTTTTGTAATGTACACTCCAATTAATATGGATAAGGAAACAGGTGCGAAGAAAAAGCATGATTTCACATTAGAAATTTTACATAATGATTTGTTTCCTCATTGCCATAACATGGAACAAAAGATTTATTTCTTGGGATACATGACAAATAAGCTATTACTAGTTTCTTTTGAAATTATTAAACAAGATGATAGAGATTCTTATTTAAATAAGCGTGTTGACTTAACTGGTACACTTCTCAATAATCTTTATAGAAATTATTTTAATAAGCTCGTAAAAGATATGGAAAAGCAAATCATCAGGGAAATTAACAATGGTTCATGGAAATCAACTGATGATTATGAGAACATAATTAATCTAACAAATATTTATAAAATCATTAAGTCGACCACTATTGAAAATGGGTTGAAGCGTGCTCTTTCAACTGGTGATTTTGGAATTAAGCATACTAACTCAAATAAGGTAGGTGTTGCTCAAGTGCTTAACAGATTAAATTATGTTTCCAGTTTAAGTCATGCTAGAAGAATTTCTACTCCAACCGATAAAAGTGGCAAATTAATCCCTCCTCGTAAGCTACACAACACATGTTGGGGTTTCTTATGTCCTGCAGAAACTCCTGAAGGTCAGTCCGTTGGTATTGTAAAGAATTTAGCCTATATGACTCATATTACTATTTATTCGAATTCACTACCATTGTATGAGTATGTAATGCCAAATGTTACACATATTGATAGTGCTGAGCTAACTCCAAAGGATATGTATGAAAAAGTAAAGGTATTTATTAATGGTGCTTGGGTAGGTATTACTGATACTCCTCAAGAACTTTACATGACGCTAAAGGAGAAAAAATATAAAGGTATTATTAATATTTATACTTCTATTATATTCGATTATAAAATGCGTGAAATTAGAATTTGTAATGACAGCGGTAGATTGACAAGACCTTTATTGCGTGTAAAAGATAAAAATCTTTTGATTAAAAATAGTTTAATTTCACAATTAAATAAAGAAGAACTTGGTTGGGATAATTTATTAACTAGTTCAAAGATAGAAGATTCTGTTATTGAATATATTGACCCTGACGAGCAAAGTTGGTCTCTAATTGCTACTAAACCCAAAGATATTATAGCAAAGACCGATAATATTTATAAGTATACTCACTGTGAAATTCATCCTTCAACTATGTTTGGTGTTCTTGCGTCATGTATTCCATTTCCTGAGCATAATCAGTCTCCTAGAAATACATATCAGTGTGCGCAAGGTAAGCAAGCGATGGGCGTTTATACAACAAATTACGAAAATAGAATGGATAAAACTGCTTATGTTCTTAATTATCCTATGCGTCCTCTTGTTGATACTCGAATTATGAATATGATTCAATTGAATAAAATTCCTTCCGGAACTCAAGTAATTGTCGCAATCATGACTCACACTGGTTACAATCAGGAAGATTCGTTGCTAATTAACCAGGGCTCGATTGATCGTGGTATGGCACTAGTAACTGTTTATCATACTGAAAAAGATGAGGATAAACAAAAAATTAATGGTGATGAAGAAATTAGATGTAAACCAGATTCTACAAAGACCAAGGGAATGAAGATGGGTAACTACAACAAGGTTAATTCTAAGGGTGTTATTCCTGAGAATACTCTGGTTGAAAATAGAGACGTCATTATTGCTAAGATCACACCAATTAAAGAAAATAGAAATGATCACACTAAGGTTATTAAATATGAAGATCAAAGTAAAATTTATAAAACTGTCGAAGAGACTTATATCGATAAGAATTATATTGATAGAAATGGAGAAGGTTATAACTTTGCGAAGGTAAGATTGAGAACTGTCAGAAAACCTGTTATTGGTGATAAATTTAGCTCGAGACATGGTCAGAAAGGAACGATTGGTAATATTATTCCGGAATGCGACATGCCATTTACTGCTAATGGTATTAAACCTGATATCATTATTAATCCTCATGCTATTCCATCTCGTATGACTATTGGTCAGTTAAAAGAAACCGTTCTTGGAAAGGTTCTTATTGAATTAGGATTATTTGGCGATGGAACCGCGTTTGGTGAATTTAATATTAATGATATGTGTAGTGAGCTCATTAAGCTTGGATATGAAGCATATGGTAATGAATTGATGTATAATGGTTTAACTGGAGAACAACATGAATGTAGTGTGTTTATGGGTCCAGTATTTTACCAACGTCTTAAGCACATGGTTAATGATAAGGCACATAGTCGCTCAATTGGTCCAATGGTTAATCTTACTAGACAACCCGCTGAAGGACGCAGCAGAGATGGCGGTCTTAGATTTGGTGAGATGGAACGTGATTGTATGGTTTCACATGGTGCTTCCAGATTTACTAAAGGACGAATGTATGATGCGTCAGATAAATATTCAGTTCATATTTGTAAAAAGTGTGGTCTTATTGCTTCATATAATGATAAAATGCACATTCACCATTGTCGCACTTGTGATAATCGTACAGACTTCTCTTATGTAGAAATTCCTTATGCTTGTAAGCTATTGTTCCAAGAATTAAATACTATGAACATCGCACCTAGAATCATGACTGCTCATTAAAAATAATTATATACTTATAAATTTTAAATGATACAAAATGTAAATATTTTTTTACTAATTTTTCTATATTTTGAGTAATAAAGATAAACATAAATTGATTATTTATTATTTGTTTAATATATATGAATAATTTATTATTTGTTGGGTTATGTTTTTTAATTTGTTATATTGTTGAAAAGACAACTAATGTAAAACCTACAGTTAATTTTGAGAATAAATTTGAATATCTACCAATAATTACCGCAAATATTTATGCGGATTTATTCATTATTTTTGCTACATTTACACGAGTTTATTACAAAATTTTAACTTTAGAAGATTGGTATAAAAAATACAGATTATCTGCCATGATTGCTGATATATTGATAGGTGTTTTGTATATTTTATTAGGTAGATATTTGGTTTACACCTTAAAATTAAACGTTGGTTTAACTTTATTTGCTTTTTTGTGTGTTGTCATTCAAGTAATATTTGATTTTTTGTTTTATTTATTCTTTACTTTAGTGCCATTAGGAAGCAACAATATGTTAGACTTTTTTAAAGGTTATGCTAAAGAAGTAGGAATAAATGCTTTATTTGGAGATAGTGTTTTAGTAATATTAGCTGTAGTAATAAGTGGTTTACTAAATGCCAGAAGTTTTGATACTAATATCGTATTTTTAATTTTAAGCATCTATTTGACTCCTTATTTTATTTATATGAGAGATTAAAATACACCGCGTAACATATTTACAATATAAGTTGTAAAAGCAAATAATAAACCACCCCATAGTGTGTCAATAAATACAGTAAATATAGACCAATTCTTTAGTAAAGCATAATTAGTTGTTTCGTAAACACCATAAATGACAATACCTAATAAAAACGCGTCATTTACACTTTTGCGCGGCTTAATAATAAAATAATTTATTCCCGCAATTAAAAATATATAGCAAAGAGCTACACCTAAAAAATTTATTTTAGGTTCGGACCCTTGAACCTGTTTAATTTGATTTAAAAAATAATCCTTTATAACATTTAAATAAACAAAATCAGTTGTTATAAATATAATTGCGCTTACTAACATCAAAAAGTCAAACATTTATATATTAATCAAATATTTTTTAATGTTTAGATAAAGTTATAATTTAATAAAGTTTTTTTACTATAGTATTATATAAATGTCTATCGGATATAGTAGCCCAATTAATGGAAGCAATATTGCTTTTTCTATTTTCGCAAAAAGACCTGGAAATGCTGGAGGGGCAATTCAAGGCTGGATGCCACAAACTACACAAAATGTTGATAAGACTTATCCTAATTATGAACAAATTCGTTATACTTTGAAAAACGCATGGAACACTACATATCCTAGTCAATTAAGACGTAATAACTTAAATAGAGCTATTACAACTCCTTTTCGTGCGGTTAATAATTCTGGTGATCTTTTAAGTCGCGATAATTTTTCTTGTGGCGGAAGTTGCCAGACACCACAAAGTAGACCTGGTTTAAATGGTTTAAAATCACATTTTGGTTCTGTTTCTGTATCCTGTACTCCATCTGCTGCTTATAACAGTCTCCAATTAATTAAGAATGTTCCTGCTGCAGCATGTAATGTTAGATATGTTTATGATAGTTCCGATTATGTTACTTACTTGAAACAAAAGGCTGTTAATAAGAACTACAATGACCTTTCTAATGGTGGAGACGATTTTAAAGCAAGTCAATCTGCGCAAAGAGCTATTAGAAGATATTAATTCCACTTTTTAAAAAGTGAAGCAAAAGATAATTCAAACTTTAGAAAAGAGTAAACCTAACTTAAATCAAAATTATAAGTGATTTTTCTCCACTTTTTAAAAAGTGGATAATATATGAAGAAAAAACCTGATAGGCAAATCAATACTACAATACCAAACCAGCATATTAATAATATAAGCATTTCAAATCTTATTAATATTTTCAAATGTAGTAAATGTAATAAATATAATAATATTATTCAACCTCCAGTACAAAACTGTCTTTTTTGCGGAAATCCAAATTATGTTATAAAAAAGTAGTGTTTTACAAATATAAATCTATTTTTTAAAAAGTGGATATATATATATATAAATGACGACTCCATATGCTGTATCTACAAATATTGGTTCTGTATCCTATAATAATTATGTTAATGCCCCAATTACAGGACCATTAAGCACAAATCAAACCCCTGCTCAAATACCTTATCATAGTTATGGAATATTAGCAGGAATCAGACCAACACCACCTCAATTTTATCCAATGCAAACACCAGTTGATGCGCAAATGAATACAAATGCTAGACATCAATATTTAAGAACATCTGTAAGTAATCAACGTCTACAACAACAAATTGCTTTAGGGAAGGCCTCCATGCCTTTAGGTTACGTTATTCAATCATCTCAAAGACAAGTTCCTGTATCTTCGCATACTAATTATATTCCTCCAGTTCCAAGTTCCTTATATGTTAATACACTTAAGGCAAATGCTGTAGGTCAAACAGCTTATAAAGTAAATTTACCAAATGCTGCTCCTACTGGGACAAAAAGTTATTATCCAAGTGGAACAAGAAGTTCATTAAGAAGAGCACGTTCTGGTGGATGTGTAGCACCAGCAAAGAAAGGTTCTATTTATAATATAACTTTAAGTAATGGTCAAGTTTGTGCGTGGGGTTCAATTGTGCGTCAAAATTATTAAAATTTAGAAATAATATATTTTACATATTTTTTTATATTTACAATATGTATAAATGCCTGCTAATTATTATTATCCTTCTTTGACACCTATGTATGGTTTAGGCACTAGCAATCGTACTGTCGGTGCTATTGGAATCAGTAGTCCTCGCACAAAAAATGGTTCTGCTGGTAGAGTGTATGCTTTCTTGAAGAAAGAAATTGGTAGTTTTAGAGCAATGGAAATCATGAGAGATTATAGTGGTCTTGGTCCTTTTACTATCCTAAATGGTAGACTCGTTTACAACTAAATATTAAGTATTTTTATATTTAAAATATAATAAATATAAAAAATAAATATAAAAAATAATTTCTAAAAATATATATACATAATACATATAATGAACAAATATGTTGTTGAGTTTTTAGGAACTATGTTCCTTATGTTTGTCATTTTTGTTACTGGAAATTGGGTTGCTATTGGTGCCGCTTTAGCTATTGCTGTTTATTTAGGTGGTGCTATTTCTGGTGGCGCGTTTAACCCTGCTGTCGCAGTTTCTCTCTATGCTGCTGGCAAGTTACCTCAATTTGATTTAATTCCATATATTATTGTACAAATTTTAGGCGCGTTGGGTGCTTTTTATGCTTATAAAAGATTTGTTAACAAAGCTTAAGCAAAATTAATCGAAATATTATAATATAATTTCTTATAGTATAATATAAATGCCTAGAAAATATAGACATAGAACAATGAAAGGAGGATTTTTGGACTCATTAACCCAAGGTGCTAGTGAATTCTGGGAGAAAACCAAAAAAGCCTCTAGTGACGCTTACAGCTCCGCTACTGGTTCACCATCAACAACATCATCTTATGTAGCACCTACATCAACAACATATCCACCGCCAGCTACTTCATCATCTGGTTACATGGGTGGAAGAATGAGAGGAAGAAAGAGAAGCAGAATGAGAAGCAGAAAAATGCGTGGAGGTTATAGTGATAACATTGCTATTACTGGATTAGCTGCTAGTGCCGCTCCTATTTCTGATATTAAGAGTGCTCAACCTTTAACCATTGTTGGAGGAAGAAAAACAAAGAGACGTTATGGAGGTAAACATAGACACTGTAAGTCGTGTAAACATCGTAAATATTAAAATTGATTTTAATTTAAAATTATAATTAATATATAAGAATGCCACTTGACACGAAAAAAAACAAAAAGGTTTCAGTTATCGATTTCTTCTATAAAACGAAATATACTTCTAATACATGTAGTGGCATTGTTGCGTTACATACTGATCTGACTGGTAGAATAGGTTGTTTACAATGTGGTGTGAACGGTGTAGAAATAAAAATGACGGTCGACGAGACCTATAATCCGACCTTCGTTATATTGCGAAAACAATATTGTCAACCCTGTTGGTTAACTAAGGTGAAGATCCGATAAATAAAAAATCATTATATATTATTAAATTTACAATATATATATAATAATTATAATTTAAATATCCATTACTACAATTATCTAGTAATGGATTTACAAGTTGAATCAGATATATACGAACCAAACATTAATGGAGAAGGAGATTATTCAGATTATTTACCAACAGGAAGTAAGTTTAAAAATGGTCTTAGATGTCCATGTGGCACTAGAAAAGAACATATATTTGATACAAGGGTTAGCTTTTCTGGTCATATTAAAACAAAAACGCATCAAAAATGGATTTCGGACTTGAATGCGAATAAGATAAACTATTTTACTGAAAATATAAAGTTAAATGAAACGATATCTAACCAAAAAATTATCATTGCCAAACTTCAAAGAGAGAACGATGAAAATTTAAAATTAATTGTTCATTTAACAAAAAAGATAGAAATTAAGGAAAATCCAAATGTTGTTGATTTGTTAAGCTTTGATTAACCGAAACTACTATATTTATCTTTATATGAATTTTAACTGGGTTCCTTATCAACAAAAACTTCTTTTGCTATATTACGTATTATTTTATCTTCTTTTTCTAAATCATTATCACCAGATCCACCCATAGATTCAACAACTATCTTATTATATTGGTCAGAGAACTTGGAATTATATTTTCCACAATCAGGATGTATTTCTTTAAATTTATGTATTATATTTTGATTCTTACAAGCAACTTTTCTAACAACTTTATGTAATTTTTGTTTCTCTTCATCTTTTTCCCACTTATCCTCATCTTTAATATACATGGTTTCTCTCTTCTTGTCAGTACAATGGACCGGTCTTTTATTGATATCGAGTTCTTTAAGGTTTTTAACAATGATATTAGAAATACCTTCAACGTATCCTAATTCTCCAACTTTCTCTAAGTCATTTAATTGTAACTTAATTGAATCAACAAAATCCATAATATTCATAGCATCTTTACATGTTTCATTAAGAAAAAAGTTAAGATTAAAAGCTTTATTATGAGAATTAGTATGCGTGATATTAGTGTTATGTGTTCCTGTTTTAATTACTTCCATCATCATATTTTGTGTAGATGTATTTTGGGCAATTATTATATTTTTAAATTCACTTGATTCTTTGATTAAGTCAGAATTTTGTTTAATAAGCATTAGAATTAATTGATCTTTATCAAATGATTCACTATTATAACTTGTATCAATTGTTATATTACATTTTTTTTTGTGAGCACATAACGAAGAAGAATGTTTATACATCTTTCCACAGTTACATGTGTATGATGGGTTTTTTGGGGTTTTTAAGTTAGGATTTGTTAGTAATAAATGTTTATCAGTTAAATTATGTCTACCAAGGTCTTTTTTGTTACACGTATAAAAGTCACAAATTTCACAAAAATATTTTTGGGGTTTTTTGGGGTTTTTTATATTAGTATCCATTAGTATAATATCCTAACATAAAAAACCCCTAAATCCTTTTTTATAAAAATAATAAAAAATTATGGTAACAAAATGAAAATTATTTTTTTGGTACCGAGACGCTAATTTTCAATTATGGTCACAGAATTGAATTTTTGACATAAAATATCCAAGGTTTTGAAAATTGGACAAAATAAATGTCCAAAATTGAAATTCATAAAAACTTTCCCCGAGATTTTTTTACATTTTTATATAATAAATTGAAAAAGATACTTAAAGCCGAATATAGACTTTTAATAATTTCCAGAAAGTATTATATAACTTAAAAATATACCAAAAAAATTCTTTGCAAACAAATCTAATATATTGTAAAATGAATTTTTAACATAATAAGGTAAAACTGCTACAAAACCATATAATGACCAAAAAAAGAAAAAATACCAAAATAATAAATATCCACTAGAATTTTGAGTTACGTAATTTACATAAATAAGATAATAATAAAGTAAAAATGGTATAAAACCTAGAAATACTCCAAGCAAAACAGGGATAACTTTCATTTCACCTAAATAACCAAAAAGTAACATTAACCAATTCAATAGTACTACAGGTACAATAATATTTGAATTCTCTTTTAAAAGTGTAAAAAAATCCAATTCATTTGTTTTATTTTCTTCCTTCTTAGTCAAATAAATTAAATATACAATTAATGTTATTAACATTGTTGGAGTTGTAATAAACCAATCTATATATCTTTTTGGCGTAACATTTAATACCTTGGTAAAATTATAAGCCAACCAAACATAAAACGAACTTTCAATAACCTGAACAACTAATTCTATTAATAGTAACTGTCTTATTATCGTATAAATAGTTGGAACTTTTACAAAAAATGCTCCTACTTCTATTATTCCTGTTATTATTTGAACAATAATTGAAATTACTAATGTAATATAAAATAAATATTTTGTATCCATATTATATTATTAAAATATTTTAGTTTTTATAAAGTTTAAAGTTTTGAATCTTCCAATTTTAATTCGTCATTTTTTAAATAAATCAAATCAATGTTATAATTTATATTTTTAAGCTCATTAATTTGATCTATAAGTAGTTGCTGTTTTCTTTCTAAACTTTTGCTTAATTGGTACCATAATCCAATATTTTTAACATTTTGTAAATCTTTATCTTGTAAAAACATAACAATTACCTTTTCAAATTCAAGAACTGCTTCAATTTGATTAATTAACCATGAAGTAATTGGTGTTCCTCCTGTTGCGAAAGCATATTTAGTGTTCGACATAATATATTTTAATACTTCTATATTATTTTTGTAATATATTTTATTACAAAGATAAATAACAAATTTATTCGTCGTCTAATGTTAAATCAATTACTTCTGATTTATTTTTTTCTACAGATGTCAAAGGTAAATTTTTAAGACATCCCGGACATCTATGGTCGGCATCTTCGCTAGCGAAACCAGATTCAGGATTCCACCAACAAGCATCACATATACGATGTGCCGCTCTTCCATGGTCAATTAAACATGCTCTAGGTACTAATGTGTTACTTTTATCTACTTCTCGTTCACATACACAACAAGTTACTTTTTCATTTTGACCGCCCTTTTTATACCTTTTGAACAATTTTTTAATGGATTTTTTAGTATATCTTTTAGTCTTTAAAGATTTTCTCTTAACCCTTCTATTTCTCTTTTGAGTTTTTTTTGGCATTATAAGTTAAGCAAATATAATTTATAATGTTTTAATGTTTCAATGTGACTTATCCATTATGCGATACAATATATAAACACCTAATCCAGCTAAACTAGCAAAATAGACTTGGTCAATTGGGTCATCGCTCATTACAGGAGAAGCGTTAGCAGAGACACCAGTTTTAAATGTCTCTCTACATGTGTCTCCAGTAACAGGATTTTTACCGTTTGGAAAAATACAAGGATCCATATTTTGTATATCAGTCAAGGTAACATAATGAGATTCTGATGATTTATTATTGTTAACATCAATTGTTTGCATAGTGATTTCCTGACAAGGTGGGGTTGAACCAGAGAGAAAAGCCCTCAATATAGCAAATGGATTTAATACATTTAAATTACCCATAGCACCAGGAATTAAACCCTTAAATTCAGAAAAGTTAACACCAAGTCCACCGGAAATAAATGGAATATTTCCTACAGGAACATTATCGATGTAAATAAATCTATCAGTTTGTTCACATGTAGACGCATTGTTAGGATCAGAACATTTATCAACGGCCGCACATTTAGCTCCGGTTTTAAGAAAAAATTTGTTGCCTAAAGGTCCGCCAGTTGCGGATGCTTTACTTTCCCCGGTAACTAATACTTCAACATATTGTATCAATCCATCTATATTTTGTCCCATTTGTTGAAGCGTTCCTTTATCACTCATACCAAGTTGACTAGGTGTTTTAATATTTTTATAATAAGGGTATGTAGGTCCAAGCAACCTTTCTTCAACTCCTCTTGCATCAGTTAATACTTCTTGAAATAAATTAGACATTATACTTAAAATATATAAATATATTTATTTTAAATTAAAATTAAATACTATTTTGTTACTTAAGTACTAGTGTCTACAGGCTCTTCATCTTCCGGCTCAGTAGCGCCACTAATATCCGGCGCAGTACCACCAGTCATTTGTGTAGCATATTGTTGTTGAGCTGAAACTAATCCAGTAACTTGTTCTTGTAATGTTACAACATTACCGCTTAAATCTTGTACTTGTTTGTCGATACCTTCAAAATCTTGTATTCTACCCTTTAAGTATTCAATATTACCGGCATTTTGTTGAGCTAAAATTAAAGCATTTGCTGGATTATTAGTATCATATGATTGATAGGAGTTACTATTTTCAAGTCCTTCTACAATATGATTTGCTAAAATTATTTGAAAACAAATCAGTATAATAAAAAACATAATTAATATATTTACTAATGTTAACATTAATATAATATTATATTAGTTTTTATTTTCTTTAATAATAATATAAATGTCATCAGCAAGTAAACCATTGGGAATGAATTCTATGCCTGCTTCAGGATATAATCATAAAAGTACTACTTATAATAAACAATATGTTACATGGAAGGGCACCGGCGTTAATAGTAATCCAGTAGGAATGGCTTCAGGTCATATTCGACCTTTAACAAATAATGATCCAGGAAACGTATTTCAAACTGGCTTTGGTCTTCCTAGGCCAATCAAACATTTTAGAAAGGGTAGAGTTATCCCTCCTCAACCTGTAACAAATATTAATGATTTGTATGTAAACAGTCCATATAATGATGTAAATTTAACTATTAACGAAGCTGCTTTAATAAACTACAATATGAATAGATTTGTAAAATCTAGTAAAGGAACTTCTCTCGGAGGTGGGTTTGGAGGTTCTGGATTGTTAAATGATTTACAAGATAAGCCAGGTGCTTTTATAGTTAAACAAAATCCTATTAATGAAGTAGATGGAATTAGACAGTTAAATGATGATTGTAAAACATGTGAAGGTGTTGGTATTGTTGCTGATTATTATCCAAATAATACTTATTTAACACAAAATCCAGAACGAAATACAACAAATATTTTACCAAACGCTTTCACAACAAATATCTCGCCAAACAATTTCGCTTTCTGTTGTAATGAAGAATATAAGGCAAAACGTAGAGCTATTTATGCTAGTACTAATTTAAAAAAGAATTATTATACATCTACCAAACAATATCTTCAAAATAGATGTAAAACATATGACCAAAAGGCTTTCAATTTCTTATCATATAGAACAAATACACCTGGTCCATACCAAGATAATAATCCTTATCACGCTGTAACTCAAGTAGGGCCTCCAGCTGGAAGTCCACTAACTCAAACAGCAGAATTCTTGATATCATCTTCATATTTCGCAAATTGTCAACCAGGTTCTCAAATATATGACGCGACTCAAGTTGCCCTAATTAACCAGATGTTTGCTATTATGATTCAAGCCAGTATATTAACTACAGGAGATCAAACTGCGTTTAACGCTACTGGACTTAATTCAATTGAAGGATTTTATAATTGGTTAAATTCATTACCAGAAAATCAAAAGATCCCAGCTCTTAAAGTATTCACAGATTTTATTAGTAATCCTTATTGGGGAATGCCTCTATCTGGTCCATCAAATCCAGCTGGATGTCAATTAACTGTTTATAAACCAAATAACTATCAATATGCTAAACAAGGTGCTGTATCAAGTTCAACTAGAAATCTTAAACTTAATGTTGACACTATATCAACAAATGCTGCTTCAATAAACAATTATAATAACACAGGAAATTTGGTTACTGCTAACCAACTATATGCTGGTGTTGATCCAAACTTAATTAATTTACAGAAGAATAAGGCTCCAGGTTGTAACACTCCATGGCCTCTTAACTTCTCTCAATCAGGTCCTTTTCAAAATAAAAAGTTTTGTCATTATAACCAATTACCTCAGTATCAAAACCCTGCTACACAACCAAGTCCTTATCGTTACTTTCCTGGAACTGTGTTTAGCTCGAATCATTTCTCTCAATCGCCAAATACATATAATACAACATCAGGTTCTGCTGCTTATAGATAAACTCTAAATAATTATAAATATTTTATACTTTTATATTTATAATTTATATTTACACGCTACTAGATATTTCTTTTGTTTCTTGAGTATTTTCTTTAATAGAGATAATTTTTATTTCCTCCTTTTTTATTATTTCTTCTTTTTTATCTTCTATTTTTAATAATTTATCAGGATCAACATCATTATATTGAATTTTGCCTTTCAAATAAGAAGAATAAAATATATTTTTTTCAGTATTTACAGTAGCATAAATATCTGATAGTTTGGTAATCATAAATAAAATGTTCGTTATAAATGTAGTAGTAGTTTGATTATCCAAATAATAATCGTATACTACAACCCCACTAATAATACTGTTTAACATAAACATAAATAAAACAAAATAACCAATTTTTTGATAATTTCTATCTAAATTCAAAATAGCAGAGCGTTTTTCAATAGGTAATACTTCTAATATTTTACCAACAGAATCATTATCAAACGGTCTACTTTGATTAACTTCTAAATAAGCTATTAATCTATTTTCTCTCTTTATTTCAAAAAAATAAAAAATAAGGAATGAAAACATTGTAATAAAATTTAAAGAAAGACCAGTATTATATAAATCATTATCGAGAACTAAATTTTCACTAAATTGACACATATGGTCGTCACATTTTTGTGGTACAAATAATATTAAACATGATGAAATCATAACTTTATACAATTCAAAAACAATAACCGGAGTAATACTAAGTTTTTGAATTAAATCTTGGTTATTAAAAACAGAAGTATTTTTTGGTTTAATTGTAATACTTTTTTCTACAACAATATCCTTTTCAACCTCTTTATAATCAGTCATTATATATTATAATTATATATTATAATTATAGTATAATAATTTTCAAATATCTATAAATTCAATAGTTTCTTTATTTATTGGCAAAAATATATTTATTTTTTCAGAAAATCTATTACATGGTATTTTATATTTTTCACACCAAACGACAGATTTTTGTATATTTGATTTTTTAATTGTTTCTATTTTATCTTCCTTATTTTTATTTTTTAAAATATTTATTATCATGTCTAAAGATTCTAGTTGTTGTTGACCAATTATAATATTCATATCACCCATTTTCATTATAAAAAAATTTGGAATATCAAAATCTAAAATAGAATCAATATTTTTATTTTCCAATTTTTTCAGAAATACAATTAACCTATAATAGTTACATTTGTAGTATAAATGTTTGCTTTCGCTCTTTTGAAAATTTTTACAGACAATATATTTATCAAACGAAGTTATGTTACTTGTATTAGGTTTTAAAATATAAACTTTTTCATATAACGATGATAAAATGTATAAAATATCCACAACAGGTTTATGAAAAATGTGATTTAATTTAATTACACAACAACCGCCACATTCCTGATTTTTAAAAATAAGCATTAAACATTCGATTAAATTCGTTATATATTTTTTGAAATTGATTGGGTCGGCTTCGACAAATAAAAAATCGAATTTTTTATCTTCAATTTCTTTCATATTATCTTCATTTATTTCATCATAATAAATAATATCATCGCTAAAATTTTCTCGCAACATTTCAAAACATTCTATTGTATCATTATAATTTGGTGTAAAATGTAAGGTTTTAACAACTTGATTTTTAAAAGATTCAAAAATATTAACAGTTGTTGAAACTTCTAAAAAATCATAAAACATATTTGATTTTGGTTTTAATTTGCTAACTGAAAATTTAGATCCAGGTACCTTAGAAAAAATATATTCATAAGGATTAACAATTTTTATTAATTCGTCAAAGCAATTATTTGACTCATTTTCACTTGAGCAAACTTTCTCAATTTCATTTCTAGTTTCATTATAATAATGATAAAGACTGTGTGATATATATGGGTTTAATAACTCGCTACAACTAGCAATAGGATTAACATTTATAATATTATTATTTTTCGGTAATATATAATAACTCATTGGTTTATTAATATATATTATAATTTTTATTTAAGTCTATTATTGGTTATTATAGATTATTCATCTTCATCGTCACTTTCTATAATTAATAATTTTTTAGAAGACTTGGGTTTAACTTCATTTGTTTCCTTTGCTTTTTTCGTTACTTTTTCTTTTTCTAAAACAGGTTTTGGTTCATCTATAGCCTCTGTAGCAGCAACAAGCAATAATTTTTTACTTAATTTTCTAACTTTAGGTTTAGACTTAGCAACTTCTTCTTTAGCAACTGATTGAGCATGTTTAGTTTCAACAGCATCTCTAATTGTTTCAGTTTCATTATATTCACCAAGTTCAAGTTCAATTGATTCTGTATTTACAGTTCTTACCTTTTTATAAACAAAGTATCTATTCAAGAACGAAATTTTCTTTTCAATACTTGTCATGTTAGGAGCTTGGTCATAATCCTTAGCTTTAAACTTATTTTTAGATATTTCGTCTAACATATTAATAAATAATTCGCTAAACAATCCAGAACCTTCTGGAAGCCCGAAGTCTTTAGCTTCTTCGCGACTAATGACTTCAAACCCATAAGCACTCATAATTCGATTTAAATAATCAAAATTTACTAAATATTCTGATATAACTTGATTAATTGATTCTTGAAACACACTAATTTTATAACCAATTGAACTTGAATTATCGTCGAACACATCAGCACCGTAATCTTTAGTTATTTCCCAGATTTTCTTTCCATCTTCAACAATTTTAATTGATTCGCCGGTTTTAATCTTCTTAAGTTCATTAAATACAACCTTACCATCATAACATGTACCGATAAAGTATCCATTTTGTTTTGTACATTCAGCAACATTTTTCATGAATCCTTTTAAGTTATCAGGATTTTCAAAGAAATAGTGGATTGCGAATTGGCATGATGATATATTAAATCCGTCAGCACCTTTGCCATATTGTCTAGATACACCTTTGCCAATTTTGTCAGCCTCTTTAGGTCCATTGCCGAATACAGCAGATGTAATTTGTTTTGCTTTTTCATTTAACATAGCACTACCATTTTTAATATTAAACGCACTATTTCCATTAACAAACAAAGCATATGGAATATTTTTATTTGACTTTTTCATTTTTAAAAATCTTGCGCATGCTCCATCTAATCGATTTTCTAAGTTATCTTTTGAAATATCAACGCCAAATACAAATGATAGTTTAGAACTAATCCATTTAGGTAAGTCCCCGGCTTTACCACAAGCAAAATCAACTAATGTATCGCCTTGTTTTGATACACCAGTAATAAGCCTCTTCTTAACATATAAATTATGAAAATCTTTCATGCCTTCAGTTTTAAATTTTCCAGCAGGCGTGTTGTAATATTTATCTTCGCTTATGCTAACACTTGGAATATTTAATCCTGTACGCAGCATATCTTCTTCTATTCTTCCAGATGGGTGAATTGATTTCCAATTTTCATTACAAACTTTATAAGCATTTCCATATTCTTTTTCACCGCGTCTCATTTTAGCTGTTTTATCATATCGAACTCTTAAAGGGATCCATCTCCAACCTTCTTCCTTTGACAAATCGTATCTAAATTCGACAATTGTGTTATCCTCAAATACTTCATCCTCTTCTGAAAACATTTTTTTCCCTCCAGAGCCATCCATTCTAAGCATAATATTACACAATCCCGCATTTGGATCATAAGGTTCAGTTGGATAAAATCTCATAGGAACATAATCATTATCTTGTCTGTCCTCAAAACGATTACTAAATTCTGGGAGCTTATCATCAATAATATCTTGACAAGGATTAATGAATCCATCTTTACTTTCTTTAAATCCGCATCTTAATTCGATAGTTTTAAATTCATTATATTGAACAACAGCTAAATTATTTTGTCCATCTTCATAATATGATTTAATCATGTCATCACCATTTCTTCCTTTGATAGTTGTTACTAAGAAATCAATTGTGTTATATTGCGGCGGCTTCCATTTGAATGAATTTTCCCAAGTAATTTTGGTCTTTGGTCCCGCTTTTCCAATTTGATTAGAACCAACACCATAAAATGCTTGCGTAAAGATCAATCCATCTGTTTCATATTCAAATCTACTTTCTTTAACTTTTTTCAAAATAGTATCGCAGCCTTCAAATATTGATTGTTTGCTGCTGTTAGGAAAGAATTCCTTTGTAGTAAATCTTATAGGTGACACAAATTTATGAATGTGTTTATATAAAGCAACTGTTTGTTTAAAAGATTTTCCTTCCTTTTGTTCTTGATTTCCAGTTTCTAAAATAGAAACAGCATTTAAATTTTTATCAAAATACTTTAAAACTTGATATCGTGATTTAAAAGGATCCTCTTCTGTTTCTAATAACATAAATGTATATGCTCTGATATCTTCCTTTTTAACATAATAAATATCGAATGCTGCGTATAAATTAATAAATTTGCCTTTTTTATCATGAGAAATCAATTCGCCATCAAGTAATGAATTAAAACATTCTTTATTATTTGTTTTAGCTCCAGTAAATATAACATCCATATTTGTGTTGATAAGATATATTTTACCTTCATTCGAGATATACATTAAATGACGTTCTCCGTCAGCTTTTTCTGTTACAACAAAATCTTTTCTAATATTTGGTTCGTTACAATTTTCATCAATTTGTGCTATATTTAAAATTTGTAATGTAATTGAGTTAGGTCCAATAAAATTTTTACTCGACACAAATTTGCTTGAGTCATGTTCATCCTTCCAAATTAATCTCATATATGACTCAATAATTGATTTTTGTTCTGGATATGAAATTGGAAAATTTGTTCCTTGAAGACCGCTTAGTACAATTTTAATTACCTTTCTTAATGCTTCAACAATAGAATGTGGAGTGTTATATTTTGTACTAGGACCAATTCTATGATTATCAATTTCAATTTCAATTTCATAAATTTCTTGATTATTTAATACGTTTGATTCGTCTAGTGTATAAACCCGAATCATTTGTCCGCGATTTTCACGTCCAAATTTATCAGGTGATCTATTAGCATATTTAACTATACTTAAATCAACGATAAATGGATATTCGGGATGAGAAAACGAAACTCGATTCATAAAACGAAATTCTTTTTTAGATTTTTTCCAACTATCTAAAATAAAGTTTTTAACGCCAGTTTTAATATTTTCTTCTAATTGGTATGCGATTCTAAAGTTAAATTCATCAAAATCCACAGGATATATTCTTTCTTTATTAATATTTCCAGGTTTTTTATGAATAAAATCAATAGCAGTAGGAGATTCTTTATATAATGATTTTATATCATTGGTTCCACAATAGGTTTGTATATTGTGTAATCCTTTAATTTCAGTTCTAACGTCAGATAATTTAAATCTACCGGTAACACTGTCTAAAAACTCGCAGTTCACACGCAAATTATAAACACCCGAACTATCTCCAATAATGTTGAACTCAGATGACTTTAATTTTCGAATAACATTATCGTAATCATTTCGGGTTAATTGTTTAATTCCTTTGGTTCCAAACTTAACTTCTAATTCGTGATTTATTTGACTTTTATAAAAGGGATTTGTACTATAGAATATCTTAACCAAATCGTCGAAACGTTCTTGTTGCGATTTTTGGTTTTGTTTTTTAGGAGTCTCAAGTTCTTCATCTTCATGTAATATTTCCTTTGGTACATTTGAAAATACTTCTTCTTTTTCTTCACTAATAACTACATTTCCAACATTACTTAATTCTACAACAATTTTTTCACATTTTTCTCCACAAGAATCAACATTAATTTCTTTATAATTTAAGGAATTTATGCCGTTCTTTTTCCATGTTTCTTCGTGTTTTGCGAGAGCTTCATTTTTTCGCATAAATTTAAGATCATTTTCATTTAGATAATCTAATTTTTGTTCAAGAGATAATTCTTCTAAGTCTTGAATTGAGCCCTTTTTTACTTTTAATATATCATAAAATTTCTTGGTTCTTTTATATACTTCATCATCTTCTCCACCCCATCCCCAGAAATCATTAGGATATCCGTTTATACGCTCAAACATTTTTTTATTAAATGCTACAATACCGCCAAAATATTTAGGATTGCCTCCGTATCTATCCCAAACAGCTGCGATATGAACTGGTTTATCCTGAGGAATATTTTCATAATACTCTTTTAATTCCTCAGAAGGTAATAAGTCTACATCATGGAAAATGAAGTTATTATATCCTTCCTTTACAGCATACTCAAAACCAATATTTAAGAGTTGTCCGCGATTAAATTTACGACCATCATTACTTTGTTCAACTAAGAAGATTTTATATTCGTCACCCTTTAGATAAGTCGCAAAATATTCAACCAATTGATTCAATTGTTTGGTGCGCTTTTTCTCTTTTTCAATATCACGGAAAGGAATTATAATAGCTATTTTTGCCTTTTTCTTTTCAGACGGAGGTGAATCTGAAGGAGACCTTGGTCCAACTGGAGGTGAATCTGAAGAGGTTATTGGGTCATAATTCACTTCTTCTGACGATGAACTTTTTGGTACAGGTGTACGTTTCTTATTTCTATTTAAAATTCCTCTTAAAAACAAATATTTGTCGCGAATATTCTTTTCATCAAGATTTTTCTTTTCTTCTTCTGATAATCTATTCCATACTTCTTGAAGCTCTGGATCTTTAATATTCTTTAAAACACCAATATGAATATCTTTATTATCAGATTTATCTGGAGGAAAATCCTTTAAAAGTTTTTTCTTTGTTTTACTATCGAGACTTTTAAATAACTTGTTAAATTCAGGAACACCATAATCCATTGATTCGATGTCCCCTTCTAAAATTGAAACGATTGATTTATCGATAGAACTCATTGTTATATATATATTAAAACATATTTTTTAAATTGTTGTTCATTTTTTTTTAAATTTAAAAATATTGAATAATTGATTCATACAATTCTTTCTTCGATTTTTGTTTAGATGTTATATTATTATTAATGTTAATAACTAATTTATTACAAATATTAATTAATTCATCCAATCTATAAGCAGATATTGCTTTAATTGGTTTATGAATTGCTTCTAATTTAAAAAATGTGTTCCTAATGTTACTTATTGATTCATTAGTTCCCATTTCATAACCATATTTATTATTATATTTTGATTGAGACTGTATTTCATGTAATATATAAATTTTATCAGAATCATTCATCAACATTTCATAATATGTATTTTTCCTTAGAAAAATTATGTTTATATTTTCAATAGCACACAATGTTAAAAATGTGTTAATATTTAAGTTATTATCATTTGCTAAATTGCTTTCAAGATTAGATATAGTATCAAATTTATACATTTTAACAATATCTTTATTTTTTCTAATGGAGTCAACCAACTCTATTTTCATTTGCTTTGCTATTAGAGTATTTTTATTATTAAGAGTTTCATAACTAAGATCGCCATTTTTAATTATATAAAAACACCAAAACAGTGAGTCTTGTTGATTCGGAATAAATAGTTGCTGTCTTATATTTGTATTATTAGTCTGTTTAACATTTATAATATCTTTAGTAGTGGGATATAATTTAATTCTTAAGGATTTAATCATGTTGTCTTCATATAACATATAATCTTGTAAATCATTTAATACATCATTATATTGGTTGGAATTATTATTCATACTTACTTAGTTACTTACTTAGTATTTTGCTATTATCTTTAATATCTTTTGTAAAATATGTATTTCTATAGTCTTCTTTTTGTTGTTCAATACTATTTAAGGTTTGTTCTTGAGTGCTAACATACTTAATATACAGATTGAGTTCATTAATTATATCTGCGGATAGTTCAGACAGATTAATATGAATACCATATTTATTTTCATTTAAAATAACTTCGTTATGCTTGTTAAGTAACCTAAGTACTTCAACTTGATTAAACTTATTCATGTTTTCAATTGTCTCTCGAACATAATTAAGTTCGCTGACAGAAAAATTATTAACATCATTAGTAGATAAAATGGCTTCCATGTTTATTAAATTATATATTATTATGTTTTTAATATAATTTAAATTTAAATAAATAGACGTATAAATATTTATTTAATGGAAGATGGTATTGAACGAAGTCTTTCTTCTTTAATGAATAGAGAAGATCCTGAACACGAAGTCAAATATTTATATCTTTGTATACCAATAGAAAGTTGTTTAATTGATTTAAAAATTACTTTTGATAAAGATAAAGCAATTAAATTTTTAAAAGAAAAAAAATATAGAGTAGAAATTTATAAAAAAAATGAGGAAAATTTATATGTTCCAAGTTACAACTCTTTGTTAATAAACAATTAATATATGTTTTAATCTTCAAAAACTAGTTTAGGTTTTGCTACTGTTTTTGGTTTTTGTTGAGTAAAATCCTTTTCCTTAATAAGTTCGCCAATAATCGAGATGTATTTATCATTAAGTTCAAAACGTTGTCCAATAACTCTAACGTTAATTTTATCTCCTTCTTGAATTTCAGCAAAATGTGGAACATTAAAATGATGGTCTTTTGCTACAAATACAACGACAGGAGATGGGACATCAAATGCGCTTTCAGCTCTAATACCAGCTTTTGTAATATTTTTAGCAACACATGATATTAGCATACCTTCAACTGGAAAGCAAACATCGCATTCAAATACTACTTCAAATGAAATACTATTTCCTCTTTGAATAATGCCGCTAGAATATGTAACAATTTTAGAGGAGTTTGGTTTAATATAACCCTCTACAACACACTTTCCTTCAAAATTAGCTTTAATATTTTCTTCAATAACTTCTTGTAAATTTTTACCAATTGAAGTTATAGGTAAAACAATTTTTCTAGTAATCAAACATCTAGAGTAAACTGATTGAATTCTAGTTTCTCTGCGTTTTTTTTGTTGTGTCTGTTTAGCTACGGATTCCATTATTATATTATATACATATTATCTTTTAATTATATTTTCTTTCAATTTTATTTATTAAAATATAATTAATTTAATTTAGGCAAAAACGGTATATAATTTATGCCATATTGCCATTTCAGGAGAAATAAACCATTTCTTGTCTTCTCTCTTAATAGTGTTAAAATATCTCAAGAGAAATTCTTGAAGCACGCATAGTTCAACATGACCAACTGCTTCTCTAATAATATTTCCATCGCTGTCTTTTTCTGCTTTTGTGTTTTCATTTGTGTATTTATTTTCACCAAGAATTTCATTTATTTTTTGTAATGTTTTTACTTTACCAGATTCATCACATCTAGCACCTGTATCACGTTTGGATAACATATCCTTTGTTTTAAATACAAAGTAACGTTTACTCTTTTCATATCCAATAAATCCTACAATTCTGTTATAATCTTCTGGTTTTAATGTCAAAAATTCCTTTGTCTCTTTTGATGACGCAATTTCTCTCTGATCTTCTGGTTCAGCTTCAATCCATTTGTTACTTTTATTTAATATCATTATCATTCTTTTGTTTAATTTATACATTATAAATGCTGTAAAATTTTTAGTTTTAATAATATTCTCTTCAAAATACTCTTTAGCAAACCATTCAAATGTACTTTTATTTATAGTTTCTAATGAGTATAAATAATTCATAACGTCTAATTTTTCTTCGAATAACAAAAGCTCCATCATATGAGCAACAAGATAACTAATTATATATTCTTTTGAATCCGGATATTCTTTTGACATTTTTTTCATAACAATACCACAATGTTTGTACCAGTTATCGTCACCTCTTGGTACTTTTGTTTGTTTTGTAAAATCTCTACTAATATCGAAATTAACTTTCATTTCATTAATTAATCTATTTCCTTCAGGAAAAGAGACTTCTTCTTCTTCTACTACAAATTTATTAACATTTCTTTTATCAATAACCGGTTTTACTATATTTTGTTTAATCTCAAAGTTAATCATTTCATGTTTATAATCAATAGGAGTAGATCTGTCAAATATTGAAGCATTTTTGTCTCTTAATTCAATTGGTTGAAATAAATAATAATCCCCAATATTTACCAATCTTCCATTTCGTCCATATTTATCTGTAATAAATTCATTTTCATCTTCAACTAATTGCGTTAATGCTGAATAAATCTGGACATAAGGATATTCTTTTGGTGTTCGAATCGAACGAATTAATACATCCTTTTTATAAAAATAACTTTCTTTCATAAGCATTCTAATGCGCTGTAATATTTTTTCAGAATTTACAACAATAAAATTTTCGTTATATGTATCTTTGTTTAAATCTTTTAGTTCTATATCTTTATCTGGTCTACAATCATAATTACATTCAGCCATGTAATCGCATGCTGGAGAAAATGGAGCATCACCTATTTTAAAATTATTTAATTCCTTCCCATTTGATAGTATTTGGTTTATTGGCTCTTTTAAATTTTTACTAATATTTTCTTGAGTAAAATTTGTTTGTTCATGATTAATAATACAATCAACTGCTGTTTCCTTTAAAACTCTGGTAACTTTTCCAATTTGAATAGCTTTGTATTCAGCAACTCGATATACATATAAATCAGCAGCTTCTTCTTTATTATCACCAAGAATTGTTCCATACATAAAAATCTCGACATTTCTTTTTTCAAATGGTAAATCCTTATGAGAGAAATTACGAACAGCACGACCAATAATTTGCTCAATACGGTTCATGTTATACCATGGTTCTAAAATGTGAACTTGACGAATAAATTTTAAATCAATACCTTCTGAACCTGCTTTTGAAATTAAAACAACTTTAATCTTATGACCATCTTTATTATCTTCACCAGTTAGACCTTTTACTTCAAAATCGTTATTTGGAGATAATCTTGTTTCACCTGTAATCATCGCATAACGAGCAGGCATAAACTTTTTCTTATCTGTAGGTGGTTTCATTGTTATTACATCTACAACTTCACTAGGTTTATTTTTAAATAATGGTTTAACACCTTGTCCATATCTTGTAAAACCCATTTCTTCTAATGCTAGTGCCATAGGGATTAACCCACTGTCAATATATTGAGAATAAATTAAAATAACGCCGTCAGACACTTTTGAGGTTTCTTCATTTACAATATTATCTAATATGCTTTTAATCTTTGAACTATAATTACCAATTTGTTCGCGGGAGAATATTTTTCCATAATTATCTAATGTACTTTTCTTATATTCAAAGTCTCCCTTAACAGGTGGTGATTTTTCATCAACATAATTCATCATTCTCTCTAATCCAATTTTACCAGTTAGTTGATGAGGATCGATAGAAGGACCTTTACCTCCTTTTGCCGAATTTTCGTTTGTTGAAGTAGGAACTTGAGTTAAATTAAATATTGGCTTGTCTTTTGTTTCTGATTTATTACTGGAACTCGAATCTTCGATAATTAATGGTTTTTTTATTTTTGGTTGTATAATAATTTCTTGTGGTTCTTCAGAATCTTTTCTCTCTGAAAATGAAGTTTTAACACTGGGTGTTTTAGCTTCTCCTTCAATAGGTCCAGGCGCTTCATCTTCTTCATTCTCATTTTCCTTTAATTCAGAAAAACTCTGAGAGAAATCTTCAGATAAACTTTCTTGAGGTATTTCGTCAATTGCTGATTTTAATCCTTGAATAGGATATGAAATAATAAGTGATTCTAATGGTGTTTGAAGTAATGTATAACCGAATGATTCCATATTTTCAAAATTTGGCATATCTCTAACAATACCGGTTTTTGTAGTAATAGAAAATTTCTTGTTTCTTAAATTATAAATAATATATTTATAAGCACAATACTGACATTTGCCACAATTTCCGCATTCTCCAATTTTTGTTAAGTATAAACTTAAAACACGCTTTTTATCTTCATGTTTAATTTTTTTTAAATTCATTTGATATGATGGATATTTAATAGCAGGAAATGTATGTTCGTTTGCGAATTCATTTGGATAAACTCTATAAGGAAATGTATATGGATTTTCGCCTCTAACAAAAGAAATATAACCTGTTGATTTTCTTGTAAGAAGTTCTTCCCCACCGTCTTTAAAATCGCCAGTTTTTTTAAATATATCTCTTACTTCAATTCTACCTCTTCTATCATTAGTATTCATCAAATTAAGAAGCCAAATCATTTCTTTATAACTATTGTACATCGGTGTCGCAGAGAGAAGTAAAAATCTCATATTTAATGCCGATTTTACAAGTAATTCAAGATTAATAGCAACTTTTTTATTTTCATTATCATCAGTTTTGCGTATATTATGAACCTCATCAATAACAATTAATCTATTGTCAAATTCATTTCGGAGTCTTCTAATAATTCTACTATTTAACTCAATTTTAAGATCTTTAAGCATGTTGATTTTTGATTTATCTCCTTTTTTTCTTTGTTCATCCTTTTTATATTTTTGTTTTTCAATTTCTTCATTATAGTTCATGGTTTTAATGATGTAGTTTGCGAATTGAACATAACCCAAAAATATATAATATGTATTAATTATATTTTTAATTTGACTCACGACCTTATCTTTTGTCATTCCCTTCATATTCATTGGGTTAATTTCCTTCAATAGTTTATTTCCTGTACATGCTCTAATATTCCATAACCCATCAACCAACTTTAATTTTCTCTCGTCAAATAATTGTAATTTAAAGTTATCTTGAACGTTTTCGGAAGCAACAATTATAATTCTTTTGGTTGTACCCATTTGTTTCATATAATCTCTCATTTCTTCACAAACACCAATTGCGCTACAAGTTTTACCGGATCCTAATCCGTGATACAAAAGTAAACTGCTATAAGGTGTTTGAAATGATAAAAAATTTTTAACAAATGCTTGATGTGGTTGTAATTCAAAATCAGCTTTTGCTAAAGCATCCGCATGTTCCTTAATATTGTCATGAATAACCCCATCATATCTAGTATCATTAAATTCTTGTTTATTTGCTATTTTAATATTAAAATCTTTATCATTTAAATTTGGATATAAATATTGGTTTTCATCTTCCTTTTCTTCAAGGGTATTGCGTTCTAGCAATTCTTTTTTCAATAAAAATTTGTTACAATCTTTTGAATAGTAATTTTCGTCAGCACAATTAAGTTTTTTATATTCTTCTTCAAGATTATCTGAAATTTTTAAACTATTAGATGATGATGATGGCTTAGATGATGATGAAGATGGTATAGGCGAGGATGACGACGGAACGTCACTTTTGGTCGCCGATTTTTCCAAAGAAGGTGACGATACGCCACTATCTTTCTCAGATTTCACACTAGATTCAGAGTCATCAGATGATTCTAATATTAAAGGTTTCTTTTTTTGTGGATTTTCTGTCATATTACTATATATTATGAATATAATCTATATTCTTGTAACACTTTATTAATATTAATAATTAATTCCTTTTTCTCTAAATTATATGGTCTTATAGCTTCTAAACATTGTTCTAATGATTTCCATTCTATCTTACTTACCTCTGTTACTTGAAAGTTATTCAAATATTCATCGGGTTCATTCATATAAGCCAAAAAATATTTGTGTTTATATGACTTATGGTTTGTTCCAATAAATATTTCTTCAAACGGTAATACATTTTCAATAATACTAATTTTAGATGATAATATACCAGTCTCTTCCTCAAATTCTCTCAAAGCACATTCTAAATCCTTTTCCTTAAAGTTTCTGCGACCTTTTGGAAACTCCCATTCAGTTTCTTCCCAACTTGTAGTGCTCTTATCAATTAAATCCTTTAACGTTATTAATTCATTATTTACGATAACACCAGTTCTAATAAGTTCCATTTTTTTACACGAGATTTGCTCTTCATTTTTATACTGATTGCTCAAAACATCGCCCCACATTTGTTTCCATAAGATATCAAATGGTTCTGTTAATATTCTTTTTTTTTCTGAGATAGACATCTCATTTATTATATTTTGAATTTGATAAATATTATAAGGCGAATATTTTCCTCTAATAAAATCTATATAACCAAAACTATCCTTACGTCTAATCATAAGAAATTGAGGACCCGAGTCGCCTGATCTAAAAACAATGACTCCGTAACTTGTTATTGGTAATTTACACTGATGAAATGAATGGCCTTGTTTGCCACAATTATTACATGTATTTGTATTTTTATTCATACTTATTATAATACAAATGTTATATTTAAATGTTATTAATTAATTATTTTAAATTAACATATTATATTATAAATGCCAGGATTACAACTGTTTAAAAAAGGTTTTTATTCACATATAGGCGCGAATCAGCCTATAGTAGCAGGAACAATTAATTTAGGTTCTAGAAAAGGTCGCGGTTCTTCAACAAGAGTTTTTAATAATTGTAAACACCATTCAGCAAATCCGTCTGAATGTATTAATCAGTTTATTACAGTTTCAAACTCTTCAGCTCCAATAACTTTTGTTGATTTGTCCCTCTTTTTACCTTATGTGGTAGGTCAAGGTAATACAGATGCATGTCAATGTTATAGTTCAATTTACTATATTGGAAGTTATTATAATATGTTAATCCAAAATAATTTAGATTTTAATACTATAAATAAAAATTCATTAGATTTCGAATCTTATTATAGCAATTCAAATAATATTATGAATCCCTTATACGTGTGGACTGAGATAAATGGCAGTAGTGCAGGTCCAAATACTTACGAAATTACAGACTATTATAGTGAAGCCCAACAAGGTATTAAAACTTTTTCTAATTTTAATCTACCTATTAATCCTCCATCTGTTAGTAATAATGTAATAGAAAATTATCCTCCCTCTATCGATAATCCTATTTATTGTTATCCATTTAATCCTAATCAATATATGAATATTTTATATAGTAGACAAAGTTATACTAATTATTACAATACATTTACTTTACAATCATTAATAAATTTATTAAATCAAAATATTCCAATATGGTTTGCTGTTGATATAAATAATTATTTTAATACTACATTTAAATTAAGTTTAAATCCAGCTGTAAGCAGTTATTATAATAATTCAACAAGTCCTGTAACATTTAATAGTGCTACTGGAATTTGGTATTGTACTTCAACAACAGATCCAGATGTTACAGATAAAACGGCAGGTCACGCAATGATACTTTGCGGTTATATAAATAATGTTCCTTTTGCTAATCAAGTTGATGGTTCTAGTGGAGTATTTATTATAAGAAATCAATATTCACAAAATTTTGGTAATAATGGTAATTGTTATATAACTTATAACTATTTTTTTAGCGGTTTAGGTATTGATATAAACGGTAACCCTACTTCAACATATAATTCCACTGCTTTATCAAACGGTAGCAGTCCAGTTGATATGTTAGCAACATTCCCGATTAATCAATAAAAAATTAAAATTAACTTATATAATAATAAAATACATTCCTTAGATATATTTAAATCCTTTAACATTTCAATTGCCTATTTATTATGACAATATATATATATATATATATTATAGATGTCTATTTCTCATTTATTTAAATTATAATTAAATCAAAAACGTTTTGTGAAAATGATAAAATAGCAAGAGTTTTAATTAAATAATATTATTTGTAGTATTAATAATATAGAATAAATATATAAATGACAAGATTAGGTTTAGCATTAAATCAAAAAAGATATGGGTCAACATCTAGAACCGGTGTTGCGGTGATGTTAGGAGCATCTAGAGGTATTGGTTCTTCTACACGTATGTATTATTATTGTAGACAATTTTCAAAAACCCCATCTGAATGTATTAATCAATTTATTAATATAACAAATGGTTCAACACCAACGCCAACACCAATACCATCATGGTCACAATTAGGAAGCGATTTTGGAGATACAGGTGAGATTAGAACATTAGCAGTTAATCCTACTAATGGAGATATATATGCTGGTGGTTATTTTACAGAGTCTGGTTCTGGTGAGAATTATGTTGCTGTTTATAATGGCTCCTCATGGGAGAAGTTAGGAACAACCGGTTTTAACAGTGAGATTTTAACATTAGCAGTTAATACTACTAATGGACATGTATATGCTGGTGGTAATTTTACAGAGTCTGGTCCTGGTGAGCATTATGTTGCTGTTTATAATGGCTCCTCATGGGAGAAGTTCGGAACAACAGGTTTTAACAGTGAGATTTTAACATTAGCAGTTAATCCTACTAATGGA
>Ga0307377_10000971_pt1 | contig 38036 bp, 51 predicted proteins | sample TR3MG_FD_202535 | JGI IMG/M metagenome (GOLD analysis project Ga0307377, IMG submission 202535) | Soil microbial communities from Risofladan, Vaasa, Finland - TR-3 | ecosystem: Environmental > Terrestrial > Soil > Coastal area > Acid sulfate soil | place: Finland: Risofladan, Vaasa | collected... | reverse complement strand
TGATTTCACTATTTTGGGCGGTGTCAGTGTGGGGTTGTGAGAGGTTTAGGCATATTTTGGGATATTTTCTAGGAGGCGTGCACATGTTATCGTTTCTGTACGATTTATATAATAAAAAAGAAAAAAAAGAAGAAAGAAAAGATAGAACATTTATATATCGAAGAACATGTGCCTACAAAAAACGTTGAAGAGAAGGATAACGCTCCGCAGGAACGCGGAATAGCAATTATTCAACTGTAAGAAGTATGTATTACAAATTTAATTTAAGTCCCTGTTACAAAAGAAGTGATGGGGATTTTTATTTTTAGGAGATAGTGACTTGAAGAATAAAAAATTCATTCCTGTAGGATATAAAATTAGGGCAAAGGAAGTTAGGTGTATTGATCAGAATAATGATAATCTTGGAGTAATAAGCATCCAAGAAGCAATGAGTATAGCAACTCAGGCGGGGCTTGATTTAGTACAGATTTCGCCCACTACCCGAGATGACGTGCCAGTGTGCAAGATTTTGGATTATGGAAAATATAAATACGATTTATCTAAGCGCAATAAAGAAGACGCTCGGCGCCAGCGGGAAGCTGCTGTAAAAGTTAAGGAAATCAAACTTAGACCTAACACAGGTTTAAATGATTTGAAGGTTAAAGCCAGTCACGCTGAAAAATTTATCAATAGCGGTAATAGAGTAAAGATTACTGTTGTTTTCAAAGGTCGTGAGCTAGCTCACAAAGAAGTGGGGTATGAAACCTTAAACACGTTTGTCGAGTTGGTACCCAACATGGGATTAACTACTAATCCATTCATGCAGGGCAGAATGCTTTCGGTAATGGGTGTAAAAAGTACAGAAGTTAGCGCTAAAGCTTCGTAAGGCGACCAATGATCATCACAGATGAAGACGCTCTCAGGGTGGAGTGTGTGGATGTTCTGCCAGAAGAGATTAACTCTCTGCGGGAAGCTTTAGAAAAGGAGCTTAAGCGCTCCGCAGACTTAGGCAGCCCCGGTTTAGGGCTCGCTGCGCCCCAAATTGGTATAGCTAAAAGAATGGCGATTGTACGGTATGATAAATTTAACATTGACTTGGTGAATTGTAAAATATCGAAAGGATTCGATAAAACATTGTTCGAAGGAGAGGGGTGCTTATCATTTCCTGGTGTGTTTGTAAAAACATATCGATACCAGGAGGTGCATGTTGTTGAAAATGCTGTGGAACCTAGCTCTTTTATTGTGAGGGGAATGTTGGCAGTGGTTTGCCAGCATGAAATTAATCATTATAATCAAATTTTATTGCCCGATGTGGCTATAGTTGAAAAGGTAAACAAAAAGCACAAGTTAAGACCCAATGATCCATGCTCTTGTGGGTCGGGAAAGAAGTATAAAAAGTGCTGTAAACAAGCGTAGTAGGCATACTTACGCTTATACGTAGGTGTAATCATGGAAGAAGCAAAAGAATCGCAGAAAACGACTCCAGCAGCGCGTCAAGATCAATTACTTACTGAATTGTTATTGAGAATATCAGCTTTAGAAAAAGTTCTTATGGATAAGGAAGTGGTGACGCCCGAAGAGTTAAAATTTGCTGTCAAAAATTCGTTAACTCAGTTAGTTACAGCTATGGCGGCTAGTGGTTTAATTAAAGACGCTGAAGTTGTATTAACTAGCATTGACAAGAATATTTAAGATTAATGTTTAATATTTTTAATTATTTAAAACTTGCGTTACGTCGTAAAGATACATCTACTAACTATCAATCTCCAACAGTATCTACTAGTTGGGGTTCCTGGAATAATTAAGACGGGACTGAACGGGTAAAAAATTATGCATGCTATCACGAATGAATCTGATTTTAACGTTGACTCTGGGTTGGTAGCGGTAAAATTTTGGGCTACCTGGTGTGCTCCCTGCAAAAGAATGGAACCCGTTATTAGAAAGATGGAAGCTGAATTTAGTAATATAAAATTTATTTCAATAGATATTGATCAATTACCCGCCATAGCCCAAAAGTATAGAATAAGGTCACTTCCTTCATTATTATTATTTAAAAACGGACAAGAGACTAATAGAATTAACGGATTAGTTCTGACGAGCCCGCTACGGAAGGCTTTTAGAGATTTAGCAAAAGAAGATGGCTAGTGTTATATTAGATTGTAACGCAGGTTAGGAGTAAGATATGGTCAGTCAAGAAAACAAGACTGGAGACGTACATGTTTCCAAAAAGAATGAAGCAGATAAAATTTGGGAAGAGATTAAGGGCAAACCCATCAATATGTTTGCGCTTCCAAATCAGAGGGTAATAGATCATTTGGATAAAATAAATGTTCCTGGTGATGTTTTATACGTTCGCTTGGCATCTGGTGCAACTGTGGTTTCTTTAGAAGAGGCGATTGGTAAGGAATATGAATTAGAACAGGTAGATAACTACACTATTATTCGTCGTGTTCCTGTTTCGCCCGTACCGGAGGAGAAGTCCAACGTACGCAGGCGTCGTTAATTTTTACCCATGTCATTTAAATTGTGTCTAATGAGACAAGAGAAGATTTGTATGTTATTTTGGGATGCTTTGGCAGAGTAGAGGACGGTTTTGTACACTGCACAGGCATAGAGAATAAAATTTTAAAGGTTGGTGATCATATAGAAAATAACAATGCTATGATGGACTACTTCGATAGTTGTCGCCTTTTTGATAGAGCGATGTTCGAATATTCAGCTATTAGGCATTTTATTTATAATTTACAGGATCGATTTGATCAAACAGTTATTGGCAAACGGTTGTGGTCAAAACCACAATACGACCATTATGAAAAATTTATTGTAAGTCACAGATCATGTGGCTTATATGTAAGATTAGATTTAGATATACCCTTTAAAACCCCCGAAGTTGAAGAAAAAGCGGTAAAGATTAAAGCACAAACCAAGTGTTTAGTTAGCCCGCCGCAAGTAAATCTTCGACTAATTCGGGGACATAGGAATAGGTAACTATGTCTGATCATCCCAACGACGAAGACGAATATTTAGTTCAAGCCACCTTGCAACTTTTAGGGTCCAAGCATAAAAACTATGCCTCTTGCATGTCGTGTGGCGAACCTATGCGGTCCAGTTCGATACTTGTATGTGCTGAGTGTTTGGGATATGAATGTGAAGTATTTGAGAAAATAACAGAACTTCCCGAGTCCGAAGAGAAAGAATCCGAACCAAAGGAGGAAGAAAAACAAGGAGACGAATGACCCCAGAGAATAAAAACCTTATGTATCACGCAATATTAGACATTCTTAAATTGAAGTATCCAGAGAAGGAACCGCAGAGTCAAAACAAAGAGGCGGCAAAGTCTATTATTTTAGCTTTTGAAGCTTTAGAGAAAATAGATGACCAAATCGGCATCATAGATGAGGCAAATCAGGCTGGAGAACCTACTCCTAAAGTACTTAGCTCTATTTTTAAGCGTGTAAACTAATAAAATCTTATTCTTATGTGAATAAGGGTAAAAAGAAAATCCTCCGTGAGCGTAGGAAAAAGCTACTTTTAAAATTGCTTCGACAGGTGCTTAATGGAGATTTTGATAACACTCCAGTTTTATTGGACAAAATGTACACTAACACTCCTCCCAGGGAACAGTACAGCAGTCCACGTGATCGCGATACCTACAACTATGGTTATATGAATATAAATGAAATAGGCGCAGACACGCCTAATGTATGGAGTTAATATGCGGACTATTAGTGAAAATTTAAGAGATAGAATGGTTGCTGAAGCTGAAGAGGCGGAGACCCAAGGTCTGGTTAAGGTAGCTGAAAATCTTACTCAGCAGGTGGAAAAAAACGCTGTACGTACCGATGATGGGCGCTACTCTTATTCTAATGAAGACTTTACCAACGACATAGAAGCTTCGCTCTGGGACGTTGTAGTGAGGACGGCAGATTTTCATGGACAACACGTGGACGCCGTGCAGGCACAGAAGGTTGTAGAGAGTGTTGCTACAGAAATGGTGCGAGAAATTCGTAACGCTATTGGTGTAACACATGGAGTTGGAGCTTTCGAACCGTCCACTCCAGGCGAAATTAAAGAAACCGTAACTATAAGTGTGGAAGATGATGAATAGTGGAGTCAAATTAGATCCATCCAAATCTAAATTCAAACCTAAAGAGAATAAAAAAACTCAGCAAGATTTTGAAAAAGAAATCTCTGAGCTTCAAAAAAACGATGAAGCAGTAAAACTTAAAGCAATGCAGCTATCTCGTAGGTTTATGGACGCTGTAAATGATAAGACTCTTCCGGAAAATCGTGGCATTGTAGGTAAGGATGTAGAAAAAGAGTTAATAAACAATTTGGGATCATTAGCTCTCCACATTAATAATGATGAAAATCAGCCGGAAGGTATTGGATCGATAGGTCTTATTACTGTGCTTATGAATTCTTTATTTAACATGCGAGATCGAATCAACGAACAATCTCATAAGATTTATCTTCTTGAACAGCAAGCTAAGAAGAAGTCGAGCGGAGAGTAGTGCGTGAGCGCAGAACTATACTCTTCCGAAGATCTTCTTGAACTTCTCTCCGAGGAGAAAGAAGCATATGGGGAGTATGTACGTTTATGCGAAAGATATCGTATATCACCCAACCCAGTAGCAGCTTCGGTCTCCGCAGCGAAGGTGGAGTTGCTGAAGAAATTAATGGCTGGGAAACCGATTTATCATCGGATATTAAAAAGCCGAAAAACAAACAGTTAATAACTCTTGCTAACGAAAAACAATCTTTAATCAGTTTGCTCCACATACATCATGTGGATTTTCCTATAATTATCTATAGTCCTAGTGGTTGGACGCACAAAGGTCAGTGTCCTTTCCCAGATCATCATGACGCCAACCCTTCGTTTAATTACAATTCTATAGAGGATCGGTTTAATTGTTTTGGATGTGGACGTTCAGGCAGAGCAGTACAATTTAAAGCTGCGATGCATAACCTGCCCATGATGGATGTGGCAGAAACCATTATAGAACAATTCGGATCTTTAGATGAAGCGTATTTAGAGATTAAAGAACGTAAAGAAGACAAATCTGACGAAGCGTTGCTAGAGTTTAGTCTTTATATTAAAGCGTTTTTGGATATGTTTTATGGTAGTTCGAAAGCTCTTGAGTTTGCTGAGGCGGTGGCGTGGGGTTTAGATCTTTACGTGCTTAAACATGCAACCAACCCCAATATTAATTACGATAATTTAGAAGCACGTATTGCGCTTTTAAAAGAAAAACTGGACGATTATTATGAGTAAGACAATAATTGTTGGAGATATTCATTTAGGCAAGGGCGTCTCGATTGGTAAGCAAGGCATCGGTAACGCTTTAAATAGCAGAGTAGCTGATCAGCTTCGTCTGTTGAACTGGATACTAGATCAAGGCGTTGAGCATAGTGTTAATCGTTTCATTATTACTGGTGATATTTTTGAAGATATTAAACCAGACGGACAACTAATAACAATATTTGTCAACTGGCTAAAGTGTTGTGAGGATAGTGGAATCGAGTGCCATATTATTTCTGGCAATCACGATGTTAAACGTACCGGAGGAACGTATATATCTATTCTTGATTTTATTACAGCCGCTGACATTGGGAATACTACTATCTATAAAAACGTACACACCATTCATACTGATGGAGCGTCGTTTACGCTACTTCCTTTTAGAGACAGATTATCTTTAGGATGTGAAACGATTCCTAATGCCTTACGTAAAATCGAGGAAAGCTTCTCTTATGAGTTGTTAGATATCCCGCATCCCAATGTGCCAGTGCTAGTGGGGCATTTGGCTTTGGAAGGATCGTTCTACACTAAAGAGTTAGGCGACGCTGCGAATGAATTAATGTGCCCGTATAAAATGTTCGCAGGATATGATTATGTTTGGATGGGACACGTACACCAGCCGCAAGTGATGCAGAAAAACCCATACGTAGCTCATATTGGCAGCATGGATTTGTCTGATTTTGGAGAGTGCGGACAAACTAAAATGCTGGTTCTATTCGATCCCGATGCCTCACCAAAATATATTCCAATACCTACCCGACCTTTGGTGAGAATAAGAAAAGAAATTGCTAAAGGAACAGATCCAAACCAGTTTTTGCTTGATCTAATTTCCCAAACCAATTTTGACAAAGCAATAGTTAATTTAGAAATTAAACATCTTGATCCACAGGGTTTAGAGTTAAGCCGTAGTGAAATTATTGAAGCAATCAACAATAAGGGTGCGTTTTATATTGCCAAATTTTCCGAGTCGAGAAACGTGTCGGTGGTTCCTGAAGACAAGAAGGAACTACTAGACAGCACAGTAGAACCTAAATCTGCCCTTAAGCTTTACGCCGAGATGTTAGAGTTTGATAACGATGAAGACCGTTTGTCATTTGTTAAGTTCTGTGAAGAATGCGTAGACGAATACTATAGTAAGGAAAAATAATGGAACAAATGGATTTATTCCCACGTATAGGCAATTCTATTTTTATATATTCTGGTGGTAGATTTTGGCCGCTAGATCCTAGATCAGAAGAAATTCTTATTGACGATATTGCACAGTCTCTATCTTTAATTTGTCGGTTCAATGGACACATTTCGGATTTCTACAGTGTAGCTCAGCATTCAGTTCATGTGAGTTATTTGTGTGATAAAGAAAATGCATTGTGGGGTTTGCTGCACGATGCTTCAGAGGCATATTTGGCAGATATTCCCAGACCAATTAAATCTTTATTGCCCGGCTATAAAGATAGAGAAAAGCAAGTGATGGATGCTATCTGTAATAAGTTTGGCTTACATATCGAGGAGCCGCTTGATGTAAAAAATGCCGATAACATTATGTTAGCTACCGAAATGCGTGATTTAATGCCTAATATAGATGAGAGTCCGCCGAATTGTCCAGAGACAGAGGGATGGAACATAGAATCGTGGCATTTTGACGCTGCAAAGAAGATTTTCCTGAAAAGGTTTGACGAGTTGGTAAATGCTACCTCTTAAATTATACATAGAAAACTTCATGGGAAATCGGAAGAGTGAATTAGATTTCACCTCTTTCAAATCCTGTCTTATTGTTGGTAAGAACAAGTCCAATGATCGTGAATCAAATGGTACTGGCAAGAGTACCATCTTTAAGGCGATAGATTTTGTATTGTTTGGTGAGTATCCTACTCGTCATATAGACAAGATCATCCGTGAAGGTACTGAGAAGTGTATAGTATCTCTTGAATTTAAAGCGGGCTCCGGTATTTATCGTGCAACTCGGACTCGCCATATTAAATCTGAGTTAAAGCTGGAGGAAAAAGCCGGTGACAAATGGGTTCCCAAAGGACAACGTACTAGCAAACAGGCAGCTAAAGAGCTGGAGAAGCTGATTCGTATTAATTATGAAGCCTTTAAGGGCTCTGTATTATTTGCGCAGGGAGATTTGAGTGGTTTAGCTGCTGCTACTCCCGATAAACGTAAGGCAATGCTTAAAGAGCCTCTACAATTAGCGGTGTATAGTAAGTTTGAGGAAATAGCGAAGAAGAAAAACAAGATTCTGGAAGAGGAATTACAATTAATTAACTCACAGCTTCAAACTTTTGGCAATCCCCAGGCTATTATTGACGATTACTCTAAGCGCATAGAGGAAATTGTCAAGGACATAGAGAAGTGTAACAAGAGTGTGGATGATTCTAAAAAGGAGGTTGATAAATATACCAAGAAGCGTGATGAGGTTAGTAAAAAACTTGAAGGAGCTTCTGACAGTCTTGGTAAAATGGCTGTTATTAACACCAAACGCGCCACTCAGCGCAGTTTGGTAGTAAAACTTACTCGTAAAATTCAAGAAAATACCGACAGTAAAACCGCCAAGGAGTGTAATTTAGGCAAGCTTATTATATCGTTGAGGTTTTTAAAGAACTCTTTAAAAGATTTAAAGAGTAAAAAGTGTCGTACTGAAGAAGAAGTGGAGCAGAAGATTAATGGTTTACAGGAAGCTGAGCAGAAGGGAATTGTTTATTTAGCTAAACTTCAGGCGCAAATCGATGCATGCGAACATAACTTACCGGGCAGCGAAGAGTGTCCACATTGTAAACAAAGTATTAGTGAAAAGTATCGAAACAAGTTTTTTAATGATAATGCCGATCTTAAAAAGCAATTAAAGAAAACTTATACCACATATAATGATAAATTAACCAAATTACAAAGCGACAAGGACAAATTACGTCAAGAATTGAAAGAAATAGCTGGTGTTTTATCTCAAATTACGTCTTCAAATCATGAAGTGCAGGTAACAGAGACAAAAATAGAAAGCTTTAAAGAGGTTATTGAGCAACTAGGTAAGACTATTGAGGGCTTGCATGATTCTTGGCAAACCTGTGAGCAGGAAATTGAGGATTTAAACGCCGAAGATAAGAAAATCACCACAGAACTTAAAAAAACAAACGTTCCGGCGCTACAAAAACAAGAAAACAAATTAAACAATCAAGTTGCAGAGGTGGTTGTTGTATTAAACAACCTATTAAATCAATTATCTATCAAGAATCGCGAACTCGGCAGTGCCGAATCTACTATTGATCGGGCTAAAGAAGATTTAAGAAAGATTAAAACACATAAAAAGAACAAAACCTTATTGGAAAGACAGTTAAAGATACGTAAACGTGGTGTTTTTGCCTTCAGCCCTAAGGGTATTCCAACTTTGGTCATACATACTATTCTAGATGACCTACAACTAGAGGTAAATAACCTGTTGCAAGAGTTGCGACCAGAGCTTGGCTTACAATTCGTTATTGAGAAAGAGGATAAAGACACGCTGGATATAAACTTTACCGTAGATGGTGTGTCCCGGGATTATAATCTACTTTCTGGTGGTCAGAAGATGTATTTGGCACTCAGTTTGAAGATGGGGTTGTCATTATTAATCCAAAAGAAACTAGATGTGGATATTAAATTCTTAGAACTAGACGAAGTAGATCAATCTTTAGACAAAGCGGGAGTTGAAGCTTTTGCTGACGTAATGAAGCGTTGGCAAGACAAATTCAAAATCTTCGTTGTTACACATAACGATGATCTGAAAGATAAGTTTTCTCACGCCATTCTTGTCGAGAAGGAACAAGACGGAGCTACGGCTAAAGTGGTAACCCAATGGTGAATTGTAAACTGACTACAGCTTTTTTAGTTAGGAATATGGTTTACCCATCTAAGGGTGGAGCAGCTCTAGCTAATAGTTTGCTTTTCAAAGGGTCCGAATCTATACAAGAAATTGTTGCAGTAGAATATAATAATCAAATATTCTGCACTAACCCGGTAATAATTGTTGGAGGAAAAGATGAGCACTAGAAAAGAAGTTTACGAATGTATTAATAAGGAACGAGATCATCAGGATGGGCTTCCTATTGCGAGAATGGATGGTTGTGCCAAAACGGTTGGTGACCATTTGGTAATGTTAGATAGCTATGTAGTAAAGGCGAAGATGGATTGGACGGACAACGCAGGTGTAGAGCGTCCGCTTCATCAGATTAGAAAGATTGCCGCAATTGCTGTGCGTTGTTTAGAGGAACATGGTGTAAGGAATCGTGGTGAGTGATTATGGAAAAGAATGCCGTCATTGAATTCTTAAGCAATATGAAGCTTGTTGATCTAATTGCTCTTACTAAAGAGCTTGAAGAGAAGTGGGAGGTTTCTTCTTCTCTTATAATCGAGCCCTCACGACAAGATGCTCCGCCCGAAGAAGAACAAACTGAGTTCAATGTTATTCTTCTCAGCTTCAATGATAAAAAGATTCAGGTAATTAAAGAGGTGCGTATTATTACTAGTCTTGGTTTAAAAGAATCAAAAGAATTGGCAGAGAGTGCACCTGTAGTAATTCGTGAGAATGTCGGTAAAGAAGAAGCTGCTGAGTTGGTTAAGAAGTTAACTGACGCCGGAGCAACTGTGGAGATTAAATAATGATTATAGGAATTTCAGGACAAGCGGGCAGCGGCAAGGATACTGCGGCAGATATATTGGTTGCAAAACATGGAGTGGTGAAGGTTTCTTTAGCAGATCCATTGAAGCGTATATGTAGGGATGTGTTTAATTTCAGTGAACAGCAGCTTTGGGGACCGAGCCAATATAGGAATGCACCGGATGAAAGATATCCCCGCACTACAGAAGTTGGAGACTCAAATGGTAAGTGGGTTTACGACATGGAGGCAGAATCACTTTCTCCGCGCCTAGCTCTTCAGGTATTAGGGACAGAATGGGGTAGATTTTGTTACTATAACGTATGGATTGATTATGCCATTCGTATCGCTAACGAGCTGCTAAATAAAGACGCATACATGTACACTAGCGCACACGGGCTGCAAGAATATCCAAGTAACGGTCCGAATGCTTATGTTTATCGAACTAAACATGTAATTATTCCAGACGTTCGTTTTTCCAATGAAATTTCTGCCATCAAGAAAGCAGGCGGCAAACTGATCAGAATAAAACGACCCGTCGCCGGATTGCAAGGCTTCACGGCTAATCATGCCAGCGAAGCTGAACAACTATCTATTCCAGATAGTGAATTTGATTATGTTATTGATAACGATGGGACAATTCCCGAGTTAGCTGCTAAGTTAGCGGACATTATGCATTAAATAGCATTCTCGTGTAATGCTAATCAAGAAACCAACAGCTGATAAATACCTCAAGCTCCTCAGCGTCAAAGGGGAACGTGGTTTGTATAAGCATATTATTGGTTCTGGTATTATTTTATCAGTTAATGTAAAAAATCCCGATATTGAGCTTTTAGACATATCGGAGGGTTTTTTTCGTCTCTATCGCCGCGCTGGTGATGAAAACAAAGAAGCATATTTTACCATTGGTAAAGTATTGCGTAGAGCGGCACACACATTGTATCGCCAATTTTTACATATTAATCAAGAAAAAGCAACAAATACGCGATTTCTTAACGTGGTTTAATGATGGCAGTTATAAGCATAACAATTACAGAGTCTCCAGTTCAAAAAGTAGCAGGCGTTCCTACTACAATTGAATTATCAGCAAGCATTCCGTCTACTATTTTTTACACTTTGGACGGCACAGACCCCACGACCAGCTCTGACATTTATATTTCAGCAATCACAATGCCTAATTTAGGGCAAGTAACGTTAAAAGTGTTTGCTACAGACGGTACAAGCAGCTCTGCGATAGTTACAGAAGAGTATGGTACTAATATGGTACCTGATCGTCAACCTCGTGATAAAGTTACTTTTACACAACCGCCCAGCACAAATTTAGATTTATTCCCATTTGGAGATCATGCTCCTGCTCGCCCTGTAATTTATGGAAATACGGGCGGTGTAGATGTTGATGATCCTAATGTTGCTGGGTATCCTACCGGATTTGACGGCACTGCCACCGACACAGCTGCATCAGAAACCGATAAACAGTATCATCGCACCAATTATGATATAGAATATTCCGAAAGGAACAGTAAGGGAGAGTACGGAGAAGGTATAGGCACATTGCCTGCTACTGTTAATATCGTTGTTCCGCCTGCACCGCCCGAACAAAGCGATGCGAACAGTAAAATATTCAATTCAAGAGCTTTAGTGATTGTTCAAGACGGTAGAGAAGAGCCAGAAGATCCAAATGTTTCGATGGTGAACAAACAATTCTTTTCATTAGGTAATGATGAGGTGGCACGTGATGGCGCTCACTATCGTACCACCGCATTAGAGGGAGCTGTTGCCACCGGATCTTTCTTAAAGTATCATTATAATCCAAGGGAAGACATTTATACATTTTATTATCGCGATGCAGAATCTAATAGATGGATTATTTCTAAAGAGCCTAGACGCGGAACTACGGCGCGAGCATTAAGTCAAATGGCATTTCCGTCGAGTGGCAGAGCCGGTCCGAAAGTATTTAAATGGATACCATTTAAACGCTCAAGACTGATCTAACATGACAAAAACAAAAGATTCTGACCTGTTTAAATTATCGGTCAGCAAAGTTAAGACTTTTTTAACATGTAAAGCCAAGTATAGGTTTTCATATATTGAACACCTACCTAAAAGGGAATGGGATTTTCAAATATTTGGTAAGTTCCTACATAAAGCTCTAGAAGATTTTCATAGTTCTATTATAAAAGGGTTTAGCGGTCCCGACCATGTGCTTATGAAGCAATCCTTTTCCAGCGCGTTGCAAAAATGGGGAGCTAAGTTAACTCCAGCACAAAGGGTAGAGAGTATAGACATTCTTAAAGAATACCTTGCCATAAGGTTTAAAGAGAGAGAGTGCAACTCAGTTCCTAAAGTAATTAGAATCGAAAAAGACTTTTCTCTTAATATTAACGATAGTGTTTTATTAAACGGGTTTATAGATGTTATACAGCTCGATCCAGACGGAGTATTACACGTTGCAGATTACAAAACCAGTAAAGATAAACGATATCTAAAAAAGGATTTGTTACAGTTAAAAACTTATGCGTATGTAGTAATGATTGAGGATGCATCAATAAAAAACATTAGATGTTCTTATGTAATGTTACGTCATAAATTTGATCGTATTGAAAAAGAATTCAATAGAGAAGAAATAATAAAGACAGCCCAAGATTTTTTGGACTATTCAGAAAAAATTAATGCCGAGAAGCTTTATAGACCGTCAACTTCTCCATTATGTAAGTACTGTGATTATTTAGGACAGTGCGATGCGGGTAAAAAATACATGATTGGTGGTAGTGACTCCTTTGGAATAACAGATTGGTGAAATAATGTCTGAAATGAATATCGAAACTGAAGAACTTGAGTATTGTAAAATAAAAATTAACTATACTGGGGACACTGATGTCGTAAAAGACAAGCGACATGAAGCGATAAAACAACTTCGTACCATGCCAGTGCCTGGTTTTCGTCCAGGGAAGGCAACTGATACTGCAATTAAGGTACGATACAAGGATAAAATTAATGATTGGGTCTCTCGCGAAATGTTACAGCAGGCTAATGATGATATTTTGTTCGAAACTAAGATGCGACCCATTGGTAACCATCAGGTTAAGGATGTTAAACTGGAATCTGGCGAGTTCCAATGTGAATTAATATATTTAAAGAAGCCAGATTTTGAGTTGGCTCCATATAAAGAGATGGAGATTCCCGAACCGCACCTGGAAACCACCATCGATCAGTTGCGAGAGAACATGCTGCAAACTTTACGTGAGCAGAAGGGCGATGTTCGTCCATATGGTGAGAACGACTTTGTTCAACCAGGCGATCAGATCACTTTGGACTTTAGTATCCATGAGAAGAACGCTGAGGGGAAGGAGCTGCAAACAAAAGAGGGTGCCGTATATGTTATTGGTACCAATCAACTTCCTGGTGGGTTCGATGACAACTTATTCGGCATGACTGCGGGTGAAAAACGTGAATTTCCTTTAGAGGGAGACATGTTTGCAGTAGTTACCATGCATTCGGGATCTAAAAAGGAACCATGCCCATTAGATGACGAGCTTGCAAAGAGATTAAACCTCGAAAATTATGATAAATTGAAGGGTGAGGTTCAGGCAGCTTCAGAAAAGCAGTTAAAATCTCAAAGAGATCAGATGGTTGCTTCTCAGATCAAGAACCGGTTGATTGCTAATAATGATTTTGAGGTCCCACCGTGGCTTCTAAACATGGAAGCGCAACAGATTGCCGCACAAGAAGGTGTTAAGTGGGATGATCTAGAAGATGATGCCAAGGAAAAGTTCAATGAACGTGGTAAAGAGCAGATTAAGTTTGCTTTAGTTATGGATTCTATCACTTTAGCTGAGCCAGAGGTACAATTATCTGATGAGGAAGCTATTCAACTGGTTAAAAAACGGTTGGAGATGATGGGCGTTCCTAATGTGGAAAAATTCATTGTCGAGTCTGCTCAAAACGGGCGGCTAGCAGGGTTAGTGTCTACGCTGCGTAACGATTATGCTATGCAGTGGTTGGTAGATCAATCTAAAATAGTGGAATAATGAACATCGAGTTCATGAAGATTTGGCATCTTGTAGTACACAAGATCAAACCATATGATGTCTACATTGGACGACCTTCCAAATGGGGCAATCCATTCTCACATAAAGAGGGAACCTTAGCTGAATTTAAAGTAGAATCAAGAAAAGAAGCAGTAGAGAAATATGATGAGTGGGTCAGAGGTCAGCCAGAAAAAATAAAATCAATAAAGATAGAATTAAAAGGTAAGGTTCTTGGTTGTTGGTGCTCACCTAAACTTTGTCATGGTCATGTTTTAGCTTGGATAGCAAACGAAGAATAAAGGAGTCGAACAATGTCAGATGATTACGGAACATTTCCCAAAAAGTGGGTCAAGATAATGGAAAAGTTGGTTGATGATACGTTTAAATCTAAGGCGGAATCATCTTCGTCTGAAGAATTAGCCAATACTATCGTTAACTGCGCTAAGACCATTACTAATACTGAAAAAGATATGACTGCCGACGAGGATTTAAAGAATCAAAAAGAAGAATTAAAATATGCCTGCGCAGTTTATTCTGATGTAATAAAAGGACATGAAGCTATGAAGCGCTATTGTGTTTATTTATTAGAATCAATGGGAACTCTGGCAGGAAAAGAAGAGTCAGAGAAAGAAGAGTCAGACACGGAGTCTTAATTGGTAGAATGTCGTGTAGTTAAATCATGTTGCGGCTCTTTAGCTTGGCTGTTCACGGTTGAAAAACCAATCAACCGTGGGCATCTAAATATGTTTAGACAAGCTGGATTTTTACTTCCGGCTAATTTTATTAATTCTGGCTTGTTCTACGCGAAAAAGGATTCCTTTATCGCCTCAGCTTCTTTTGGGTTAACCAAAATTAATGCTCGTGGTTCTAGTTGTGAAAAAATAAGAGACGAGTTTCTTGAACTGCTGAAGATCGTCGAGGCTTCCTAGTAGGAACCCTTCTTATCAAAAGAAGGAATTTTGGATGAATTATGTAAGTCTCCATAATCACACTACATTTTCAATAATGGACAGCTTGATTAAGCCGTCGGAGCTTTTTAAGCGTGCCAAAGAATTAGATCAGCCCGCTATTGCTGTGACCGATCATGGCTCGTGTGCCGGTTTGTGGGATTGTTTAAAGCTGTCCCATGACACTGGTGTAAAGTTAATTGCCGGTTCCGAAATGTACTTCGTTGATGATGTGCAAAATAAAGAGGCACGTCTGAGACACATCATCCTTTTAGCTAAGAATGCTAAAGGATACAGGAATTTATTATCTTTAGTTAAAGAAGGTTTCGATAATTATATTGTTTCTTTACGTAAGGCAATTCCTAGAATTGATTGGAAGATATTAAAGAAGTATCATGAAGGTCTCATTTGTACCACAGCATGTGGTAATGGGATTATTGCCCAGTTATTAAATGACAAGAACTTTGATGAGGCTAAAGCACAAACCCGCAAACTTAATGATATATTTGGGGACGATCTGGCTATTGAGCTTCAACCTAATGGTATGAGGCGTAAATCTAATCTTTATGGTAACGAAGTGGATCAGGTGTTCACCAATCGTCAGCTAAAGAAGTTAGCTGATGAATTGGGTATAAAGTGTATCGTAGCGAATGATTCCCATTATGTAAGACCAGAACAACACAAAGCTCATGATGTTATGTTGGCAATCGCGTCTGGACAGCCATTATCATCTGGGGCTCGTTTGAAATATGATGTTCCTGATTTCTATATGAAGTCTGAAGAAGAGGTGGTCAGCAAATTAACTCGTATGTTTGGTGAAAAGTTTGCACAAGAGTGTGTGGACAACACCGTTTACTTTGCAGATAAATGTGAATTTCCAGAATGGATAGATCCTAAATATTCTAATCCTTCTGGCAAAGAGCTGCCAGAGTTTCCGGTAAAGGATCAAAAAGATTATAAGAATTTTCTCCAGTGGGCTAAACAAAACCCAGTAGAAGGCATTGCTGAAGATTCACTATATCTCCGTTATAAATGTGAAATTGGTTTGAATAAAAAATTTCCAGCCGACCAACAGAAGCCGTATCGTGATCGTCTTAAAGAAGAGTTTGAAGTTATTGAATTTCACGGTTTCAGTTCGTACATGCTTATTGTGGAAGATTATATCGATTTTTGTCGTGAAAACAATATTAGAGTTGGACCCGGGAGGGGATCCGTTGGAGGATCTCTAATTGGTTATTTAACCGACATTCATACTGCCGACCCACTAAAGTATGGTTTAATTTTTGCCCGCTTCCATAATAAAGAGAAAACCAGCTTTCCCGACATTGATATCGACTTCGCCTCGTCTAAACGTGATTTGGTACAGAAGTATATTAGAGAAAAGTATGGTGAGGATTATGTAGCTCACGTTTCTAATGTGAACACAATGACTCCTAAACCATATGCTAAAGCTATTGCGCGTACATTTGAATTTGGTGGTGATCGTAAGACGGCAGTTGCTGTTGGAATGGCAATTGCTGACGCTATACCTCCAGAATTAAAAACCGTAAGTACTGCAATAGAAAATGCCCCACTGTTTGGCGAGTACGCTAAAAAATATCCTGAGCTAGCTGAATTTGCTAAGGATTTAGGCGGTAAGGCAGTGGCGTGGTCAACCCATGCGGGTGGTTTGGTGATTGGTTCTCGCCCACTTCCAGGTTTAATTCCACTACGTCGTGATAAAGATGGGAATATAGCTATAGAGTATGATAAAGATCGTGCCGAAGCTAACGGTTTGGTGAAAATGGATACGTTAGCTGTGGAAACGTTGGATAAAATTGATAATACCTACATTCTCATTAAAGCAAACGGCAAAGAGCCTCCACCAGATCCGCCAGATTATGATGAGTGTGATAAAGCAACTTATGATTTAATTTCTAGTGGAAATACCTTCGGTGTTTTTCAGCTTGGCAAGAGTGGCGGCACTGTTGATTTATGTCGTAAAGTTAAACCAACCAATCTTGAGGACTTAGCTATTATTAACAGCTTGGCACGCCCGGCTGCACGTGATATTCGTAAAGATTTTGTTAAAACTAAGAATGGCGAAATGCCTGTAGAAATAATACACACGTCATTGGAACGTGCATTCAGACCAACTTTGGGTTTTGGTTTATATGAAGAATGTTTAATGTACTTGGCGCAGGACGTGGCTGGTTGGACTATGCATGAAGCAGATCGTTTGCGCAAGCTAACTAAAGAGAAAGGGAAAAATCCTGAGAAGGTAAAAGGGTGGAAAGAAGATTTTATTCAAGGTGCAATAAAGAATGGAATTGGTAAGAAACTTGGAGAAACTATTTGGGAAGAAGTGGTTAATAAATTTCAAGGATACGGTTTTAATCATTGCCTACACTTTTTGGAAACTGTTGATATATATACTTATGACGGACAGTTTATTGAATCAAAACCAATCCAACAAGTTAAGTCCGGCGAGTTTGTTAAATCAAGAGATGAAGAATTTGGCGAAGATATATTTATTGAGGTAATTTGTAATCACGATAATGGAGAGTTAGATTTAGTAGAGGTAGAGTTGGATACTGGGGAAAGGATAAAATGCACAATGAATCACAAATTCAGAACAGTGGAGAATGGAGAAATGTTACCACTGAAACAGATAATAAAGGACGGACTAACTATCGTTGTAAAAGATGTCAAAAACGATTCTGGAATATAGATAAAGCTAATACTCATGTGCCAGGCTGCAAATTAAAGTTTTCTAATTTAAAAGATGGCGTTGATTTCGTTGTTTGCAAATTGTGTGGTTGGCACGCTTTGCAACTAACTAGTCATCTGCGTGGTGTACACAATAGAGATTCAAAAAAATATAATAAACAATATGGTCCTGTTATTTGTGAAAATTCAAAACAGAATCATTGTTCCGCTGCAAAAGATGCTGGCAACTGGCTTGCAAAAGCTAAAAAGAGAGGAGATGACCTTTCCGAGTACAAAGTTAAAATGAGTAAAGCTGTTAGTGAAGCAATAATGTCTAATCCTGAGGATAGAAAACGTCGGGCGCAAGTTATGTCTAATGTCAATCGTTCCGACGTAATGCGTAAAAAAGCATCAGAAACAGCCAAGAGAACTTCTGCCAGAAAAGATGTTCAAGAAAACCGCGCAGCGCAGTTAAAAAAGTGGAGGGATAATAATCCGGAGGATTTTTATAATAAATGTATTGCGAAGATGATTTCGTCATGGCAAAGTAAACCCGAAATTGAATTGTTTACAAAAATATCTATTAGGTCAGATTATTGTTTTAAAAGAAACCAACGGGTAAAATCGAAAACATTTATATCAAAAACTAAAATAAAACAAATAGATTTTGCAGATCGTAAAAAAAGAGTATACGTAGAGTTTGATGGTATCCTACATTTCGTAGAACAAAGAATTAATCAGTTAAAACTAATACAGCAAAAAGATCGATTGCTTGACGAACACATTATTAAACACCAATGGATGTTAATTAGAGTTTCATACGATCAATTTTCCTATCGTAAGAGTGATTATGGATTTAATAAAGATTGTTTAGATAAAGTATTTAGCATTTTAGATAATCCAACACCTGGAGTCCATTACATTGGTAAGGCATATGAGTAACATAAAATCAGTTAAACCAATAGGTAAACATCGTGTCTACGATCTTGAAGTGAAACATCTAGATCACCAATATTATCTTTCTAATGGCGTGTTGACTAGTAACTCTCATGCAATTTTTTATTCTATGATTGGATACCACACCGCTTATCTTAAAGCTCATTTTCCATTGGAATTTTTAGTATCCAACCTTATGAGCGAAGTAAATTCAAATTCTTTAGGAGCAAAGGATAATATTACTCGCATCAAAGAAGAAATTAGACAACTTAATGTTGCTATTTTACCGCCGGACATAAATACATCCAGTACAACCTATACTATTGTTGATGATAATACATTAATGACTGGGATGGATGCTCTAAAAAACATGGGAAAGGATGCTATTCCTGAGATTTTGCCTAAGCGACCCTTCTCTGGTTTTGAGGATTTTATAGCTAAAGTGGATGGACGCAAGGTTCGTGCTCCTGCTATTCAAGCTTTGGCAGCCAGCGGCAGTTTGGATTCGTTCAATCTAACCCGTAAACAGATGTATTTGTACGCTTCAGATATTAAAAAGAAGATTCAAGTGCATATGAAGAAGCCGGAAGACAAACGAGGAGAGTTTAAGTATCCGTGGCCAGAAGATATTGGTGAGTGGTCTGTAACAGAATTATACGCCATGGAGCGTGAATATCTTGGTGAGGGACTTACTGGTAACAAATTTGAGGTGTATGACAACTTTTTTACTAAAAAAGCCCCCAGCTTCAAAAAGATGCCCAACATCCATCCACCACCGCCCGATGATATGTCAGAGAGGGATCAGAGAAAATATACTAAGCACGTTACTATGATGCAGGCAGAGGTTAAAAACTTCTTTGAGTTCAAGGTTAAAAAGGAAGATTCTAAAATAAGAGGCGAGGTAATGGCTAAGGTAACCCTAAGTGATCCTTGGGGAAATCAAATGACTATGACCTGCTTCCCAGATGGCTGGCTGCATTTACAAAATAGAGTTGCCGAGCTTCTTAATAATAAGTATAAATTTGATACTGGTATTGGGTTATATATAAATGGAGAGCTTAATTGGTATGATGGTGATATATCATTAATATTTGGGGACGTAGCACGTTGTTGTCCTGCTCCCCAGTTGCCAGTTGATAGAGAGTCAAAGAAAGTTATGGTACGCAGACCTCGCAAGAAGACTAAAGTAGAAGATGCTGATAGGGATGTTTTATTGGAAGAAATAGAAGACGAATTAGTAGAGCGAGGGCATGCCGATCTAGACGATGATGACGATGTACAGGATGGTTTTGTATGAAATATGATATTACTTACATGGAACATAATCCAAACAAAAAACCAACGAAACAGTTTGGAGCGGGTACGTGGGAAACGTATGATAAGAAGCAGACTAAATTGGATTGTAAGGATGTAGAAGAATTTCTTGACAAACTGTTTTCTTTAGAAAAACAATTTAGTATGCCCACGGCAGTTGTAGGTAAATATACTGTATGTGCAGATTTAGGCAGAATTTATGTTAGACCTAAAAGGTAACCGAGGTTAATATGCAATGTATATCATGTCAAGCGCCCATTCATCCAGAGTTTGTGCATAGTATTAAATGCAACACATGTCCTGCGTGCGGCGGAGCTATGATGAATGATGCTGCTCAGGAATTATTAAAAGAACTTGGCGAAGCATTAGTAAAAATGCCCAACGATCCTCAAGGGATTGCCGGATGGTTGTTGTCTAATTACGAACTTCGCAAGATTGGTACCGGGGAGCCAGTAAACGAATTTTATGGAACACCTAAACAGTCTAAACCGGGACAACCACCAGGGACATTAAAGGTTCCTGAGAGCCGAATTCAGCAATTCTTTAAACAAGCAGGAGTTAAGCAGCCTAAAAAACCTGAAGATTATGCCGAGATTGTTCAAGAGATTCAAACTGCCGGCGGGGCAGATTACGGCACCGATGGGGTTGTTATTGAGGTCAATGAGGATTTTGTAGAGGAAGCTAGGGATCCTGAATATACACAGCAGGTATTATCTGCCATGCAAGGAAAGCCTCCGAGACGAGCTAGTATTGGCGGAGCAGCCGCAGCATCACAAGATTTAGATGCAAACATGTCCGATTTACATCCTGCTTTAAGAGGTGATCGTATGCATAGGCTTAAGCAGCAATTGGAAGTTGGTCAAGGAGGAGTGGGAAAGATTAGGCGCTCATAATGCCACTACGTATTATTGCCAATAGAAGGATCGAATTAACCGAAGATGAGTGGAAATATTATCAAGAGATGTGTAACCATTATATTAGCGGAAAAGAGTTATTTAATAATTTATTTGAAACCAACGAGTCTGGTTTAATAACATTTTTACGACCTCCAGATGGCAAGTTTAGCATGGAGGTGGTTTTATTTTTACAGAACATCATGGTGCATCAGTATGTTAGAAAAATGTACAGAGAGCATCAAGAGGTTTTAAACGAGCTAAAAAGCGAATTACAAAAGATAAGCTCTAAGGTCGAGCCGAAGAAGAAAAAGTCAGTCAATAAAAAATGACTGAAGTAGATTGGGATACGCCCACTTCTGAAGAAGAAGAATCGGCAGAAGAGCATGAAGAAACCCGAGGGGAAGTTGTGGAGCGTCTCATTAGCGCCATATCATTGGAGATCAATGATGCGCATAAACAGAAATATGAAATGGAAAATGCCGACAGCACCGCCGCGCTTTGTCTTGAGGCTCAGAGGGAGCTTGCGGAGTTTTTATCAGACGCAGAGTTTCTTGCCAAAGAAAAGAAAACTGAAGTCGAGAGAATAGAATCGGAGCAATATTTTTATTATAAAGGAAAAGCGGTTGGAAGAACCAGCGACGCAGCATTAAAACAAGAAACAGCCAAAGATAAAGAAGTACTAAAGGCAAAAAAAGTTCAATTCCGAGCAGAAGCCGATTATAATAAATGGCGTAATTTGTTCGGATTTCTAAAAGACGCCCACCATTACTTCAGAGGAGTGGCTAAAGGTAAAAATGAATGGAGTTAATTATGGGACGACCACCCAAAAAGAAGAATAAAATAGATATTAGTACATTACTTAAACAAGTACAAGCATCTTATGGAAAAGATAAAGGACGAGCGGGAGAGGTAAGTACCGGAAGTTCTCTCGTCCGTCCCAATCGGGATGAACAGTTTGTGTGTTGGAAAGATTCTCCTTGGGAGGCTTTGACCCAAATTCGTGGTTTACCTTTTGGGCGTATATGTCAGATTGCTGGCAAGCCAGATAGTGGTAAAAGTACCCACGCTATGCAGTTTATGAAGAACGCGCAAGATCAGGACTACGTAGTGATATTGTGGGATGCTGAGAATAAATTTAGCGCCACCAGATTCGATAAGTATTTTGGTGGCTGCTCTGACGACTTACTATTAGTAAGATCAAAAATGATATTGGAAGGTGGTGATAGAATAGAACGTTTCATTCACGAAACGAAAAAAATGGATCCTGACGCAAAAATTCTTGTTGTTTGGGATTCAGTTGGCGGCACGCTTGCCAAAAACGAAGGAGTTGAAGTTACCGAAAAAGACGGCAAGGATAATAAATATGAGGGAAGCATGTCTGATAGCAAACAGCTTGCTTCCGCTGCCAAAGAAAACGGAACAATCCTGCGTGGTTTTATCCGTTTAATGGAAAAATATAAAGACAAGAAGACAAACGACGAAGCTATTTCTATATTGTTAATTAACCAAACCTATTCTAATATCGGCTCACACGGACAAAAAGAATCCGGTGGGCAGAAGGTAGAATTCTTCTCTTCAATTATCGTGCAATTGACTCGCAAGGGCGATTTAACCTTTATGCGCGATAAGATCAAAAGAAAGAAAGGTATCGTCAGCCGTGCAAAGGTATCTAAGAACCATTTGTTTGATGGGGAAGATACCATTGCTGAATTAGAGCTGGCGATTACTGCGGGCGGAATCAATCTACTCTCAGATTACAAGATTCTAGATAAGAACTCAAAATCTGGATGGGAGTCGAATGATGATGCTGACGTAGAGGTCGAGGCTCCTCAACCGAATGAGTCTAATTAACATGCAGCAAATAGGCGATGTTAAACAGCAGGAAGCGATAGCAGAATCTCTTGCTAATACACGAATTGGTGGTAAGAATTCTGCTAATAAAATCTTATATCTTGTAAGGGTAGAAGACCCCACTGTGAAGGCTAAATGTCGGACTTATATAGGTCTTAAACTTAGAGAAGATCCGTCGATGCTCGATGTAGTAGGGTACGAAACCAATCTACAAACGCAAAATAAATTGACTTCTTATTCAGGTGCTTTAGAACACGCCAAAAAAAGCAATAATGTAAAGATATTTCATAAACGCATACCTTGGGCACGAATTCTAGACATAGAAAATAAGTCGTATAACAAATAGCGAAAAAAGAGGAAACAAAATGAGTAATAATAAATACGGAATGGTATCATGGGACGAGGTTGAAACCCAAACAGTTTCTCCTAATCAATCACGTCGGGATCTTTTCATGAGACTCGACGCAGGTTCTAACACGATTAGAATCCTAACTAAACCGCACGAGTACCTGATGCATAGGTATAAGACCGACCCGAACGATCCTGGGTATGGTGAGCGCGTGCTGTCGAGCATTTATCACGGTAGCGATCCTTTGATGGAGCGTGGCTTCAAGCCAAAGAGGCGTTGGTTAATTGGTATCATTGATCGATCCACTCAGAGCTATAAGATTCTGGATTTGGGTGTGTCCATTTTTAAGGGCATCCAGGCTCTGACACGTGACGAGGATTGGGGAGACCCTTCTCAGTACGATGTTGATATCAAGGTAGACAAGAAGGGCGGACCGACGGGTTACTACACTGTAACTCCTAAGCAGCCTAAACCTCTTACTCCTGCCGATTTGGAAATCAAGTCGCAGGCAGACCTTGAGGAGCTAAAGCGTAAGTGTACTCCTCCAACCGTTGAACAGGTCAACGAGCGTATCGCAGCTATTGATGCGAAGAGTAAATCACGCAGCGGTACCGTTGCCACAGCTTCAGTTGCAAACGCAACTGACGATTACGACTTTCCTGCAGTGGACGAGTCGGGAGCTTAATAAATAATAAGCTAATCAATAATTGAAAAGGGCGGCTTTCGGGCCGCCCTTTTCTTTTTAGGTGTTATATGATTATGTGTGGCAGGTAAATATACTCATCAGCAATGGATTTCTTTAGCCGAGGCAAGATATCCAGGACAATTTGATTATAGTCAAACTAAATACGTTGACAGCTATCATAAAGTAATAATCAGATGTAAAAAACACGATTGTCTATTTTCCGCTGGTCCCTCAAGATTTTTAACCACATCAATAAACAGTTGCCCGGAGTGTAATGGTAATAGGCTTAACGCTGATGATTTTTTATCTAGAGCAAAAAAAAGACACCCTTTGTTAGATTTTTCAAAAACTAAATACAGAACATATCTTGATGATGTTGTGGTTAGTTGTTCTGAGCATGGAGAGTTTTTAAAACAAGCAAAATGTCTAGTTCGTGGACAAGAAAAGGTATGTCCTGGTTGTATAAAAAGTGAGCAAGAAGAAGCTGTTAATAGAGTGGCTTACTATACTACGCGCCCCGAAAAAGGATCTGATTCTGGCACCTTCTACAAATTAAAGGTTACGCATAAACCATCAGGTATATTATTTATTAAAGTTGGCATCACCTCAATTACACCATACAAAAGATATAAGGATAAAAGATATTTAGATTTTGAGTTTGAAGTGTTGGATGAAGTCCATACTACAAATTTAAAATCAGCTATTTTAGAGCGTGATTACAAACGGGAAAATAAGCACAAAAGGTTCTATTTACCTAGAGATATTTGGTTTGCTGGAAGAACAGAGCTGTATGAATTGGACGGATATTATCAATTATTTTACTCGCAAGTTAAATTTATAAGAGATTCTTTATTAGAAAAACAAAATGGCAAGTGCCCGCTTTGCAGCCGGGATGTGGTAATGCCTACATTAGATCATTATCATTCAAAAAGACATTATGGCAGTGGACTTGTCCGTGGTGTTTTGTGCAATACATGTAATAGAATTACTGGCGTAATAGAAAACAATTTAGTACGTAATAGTATAGACTTTTCTGATGCTCCAGATTTTCTTAGACAACTTGCTGACTATTTGTTGAACAAAAGAGAAAATTATATTCACCCCACCGAAAAACTTAAAGCACCCAAGCTGATGAAATCCTCTTATAACAAGTTGGTCAAAGCTGTGGCGGGCAAACAGAAGGTTCCCAAATATACAGGCAAGTTCACCAAGCAAATTCAGAAGCTCTATGAAAAGTATGGAGTCGAGCCAGTCCTTCAGTCGAGGCTTTAAAGAAAAATGAATCTGCATGAAGCTTACGATACTCTGGGGTTAGAGGAATCTGCCTCTTCCGAAGATGTTAATAAAGCGTTTCGGAAGTTGGCTGCTCAGTATCATCCCGATTTAAATAAAGATAATGAAAAAGAATCAGAAGCTAAATTTAAAAAGATTAATGAGGCAGCACAAACTATAAAGAATCCTCCGCCCAGCATTCCTAATATGCCTTCCGGATGGCACGGGGATATGCCTGATTGGGTTAATATTCCAATGGGTTTCAGGAATTTTCGTCGCCAACCTAAACCACCGCCACGAGCTGATTTAAAAATATCATTCAAAGAATCTGTTTTAGGATGTAGTAAAGACATTAACTTCACACGTCATAACAAATGCTCCTCCTGCAATGGTATGGGTTCGATTTTGGAGGTGGGAAAATGTGATAAGTGCAATGGCAGAGGAGTAAATCAGTCAGTTCACCAGAGTGCTAATTCTCGGTTTCAATTTGTAACTCAGTGTGATAAATGTAATGGCTCTGGTAGGAAATCACATTCCTGTACGGCGTGCTCAGGTGGTGGAATTCCTGAACAAGTTACTCACAGGGTAACTGTTCCCGGCGGGCTGCATAACGGAGATCATGTCAGGCTAGCTAACGCTGGCAATTTCGAAGGAAATTTTATATCTGATGTTATTATAAGTGTTAGTGTTGATTCAGATTCTGATATGGTTTTAAACGAATCAGGACGCGATGTGTTATCTACTATAGATTTATCTCTACTAGAAGCTTTAAAAGGTGTTAAGAGAAAAGTAAGAACTGTTAAAGGAGATCTTACCTTAAATATACGGGCAGGCATAAAAAATGGTAATACTATTAAGGCTAGCGGTTATGGTTCCCGAGGTCTCGGTGATCATTTATTCACCATTAATATTAATTACCCAAGTGATACTACTTCGTTAGTAGAGTTACTGGAAAATCAGGAGAAATAATGGGATTTTTAATTTGTTGCGATAATAAAGGATGTTTTCAAAACATGGAGCCGATGCTGGATACAAATACTGATGAAGTTATTTGTACCGAGTGTGGCAAAATAATCAAGAGTGTTACAAATTTTACTAAGACTCAAATGAAGTCTTTGGGACAAACTAAGAAAGCACCCCCACCGTCAAAAGCTTTTTCAGTTGAATGTCGATTTTGTGGTGCAGTAGCTCCCCCCATTAAAAAGGGTAAGCAAGTTTATTGCTCTAGCTGTCAGAGGCATATGGATTTTCTAACTCCGGCATTTGTACAAAGTTTTCTAACGAGTAGATGAATATCCAATCCCTATCTAAGCGGATTTTATATAAATCTGAAGTGTTCGCTGAAGTTATGAGCGTTTGCAGCTCTTTATTAAAATACAGCCCAGATGCAGAAGTTGTTCGAAATTACATAAAAACTAGAGTACCATCTTATCATTGTAACGGTTTTAGTTTCGGATACTTTCCAAACAATGAACAATTACATTTATTTACGGAATATTTGGATGAAGATTTATTATTTGATTTGGGGTTGTTTTACAAAAAGTACGTGTGTGATAGCGGCATCCCCTATGCTACATCATTTAGTATTTTGGGCGACCATAATCTGGTTATGCCTTATCGTAATCTAAATGGCGATATCATTGCCATGGTTGGAAGATCCTTATTATCAGAGGCGGACAGGGAGTCTAAAAATATATCTAAATATAAAAACACCAAATTCCAAAAGTCATTAAATCTATTTGGACTCTATAAAGCCAAGCATAGTATTTTGGAACAAGGATATGCTGTGGTTGTGGAAGGACAATTTGATTGTATTACTTGTCATCGTTATGGTTTTAAAAATGTGGTAGCTTTGGGAGGAATTTCTTTAACTAAATTCCAACTTTACCTATTAATGAGATATACTGACACCATCTATTTGTTGCTAGATAACGATAAATCTGGACAAAAATCTGCTGAAATTCTCATCCACAGGTATAAAAAAATAGTTAATATACGTAATTTTAATTGGGCTAACAAAACCGAAAAAGACCCCGATGAACTGGTAAAAGCAGGTTATGACCTTAGTAGCATACAAGGTGATATATTAGATTAAGAACTATTTATTTTTATCAGGAGATTAATGGTTGATCGGTCAAAGAATCGAAGTGATAAGTATCAATGGGTTTTAGTTGAATCTCCTTGCTCACCAGAAATGCTGACAGAAGTCGCTGACTCTGAAGGTATCAGCGCTCAATTAAACCCCTGGGGCTATAATGAAGAATTATTGAATCTTAAAGATAGCCTTAAAGTTGCCTTCTGGAGAATTGTTAATACTCAGCTGACAGCTCGGCAAAGTGAGGTCATCCATTTGTATGCCCAAGGCTTCACTCAAACCGAAATTGCTAAAAAGCTTAATGTAAATCAAAGCAGCATTACGAAATCTATTAATGGAAATTGTGATTATCGTAATGGTAAGAAAATATACGGCGGCGCTAGAAAGAAAATACAAAAGATTGCAGAGCAAGACCAGGAAATACAGGACATATTCCGCAGAATACAGGAATTACAGAGTGATGACGACATCTATTGATGAAATATTGTACCAAATGTAAAGAGATTAAGGACACGTCATGTTTTTCGAAGAATGCTCAGTTACTCGATGGGTTCCAAGCATTTTGTAAGCAATGTTGTAACAGATATAGGGAGAAATATAAAGCAGCTATACCAATTCTTCCTACCAACGGGATACTTAAATGTACCTGTTGCAGGGTAGAGAAGCCGATAGATTGTTTTAACAAATCAGTTACAGCCAAGACTGGACATTCTACTATATGTCGTGATTGTTGTATTAAGTTTTCAAAAAAAAGAAATGAAGAGTACGTAAAACAACACGGCATTAGCGAGTACAGTCAGAATCGCAAAGATAGGGTTATGTGGATCCGCGCTATTAAAGCCAACAAGCCATGTGCAGATTGCGGAGTAGTGTATGAGCCCAAGTGTATGGATTATGATCATTTAAGAGATAAAATTAAACCGGTATCTAGGATGATTTTAGATAACACTTCTAAAGAAGTTATATTAAAAGAGATAGAAAAATGCGAGCTAGTTTGTTTGCTCTGCCACAATAAGAGAACTTATATGCGTCAAAAAAGACGTGATAAATCTTTATATACTAACACTGTTAATAGAAATTTTGAAATAATTAAGGAAGCAAAACAGACACCATGTGCTTATTGTGGCGTACAAAGAGAAGAATACAATATGCAATTTGATCATATTGATTCCAAAACTAAATTTAAAGACATTTGTCAACTTAAAAATTATAAAACCGAAATATTATTGAAGGAATTAGAAAAATGTCAAGTTATTTGTGCAATGTGTCATCGTAAGAAATCGTTGTTGCAGCAAAAGATGGGACAATATCCAGTTAAAAGAAGTAAGCCTAAAAAGCCTTATGTAGGCGACACAGATCAAGAATGTGTTCGCTGTCACGATATAAAGTCATATGATCAGTTTATTAAGCATGCCAAGACCAGGAGCGGGTATAATAGCTGGTGCAAACCATGCATGAACGAATATAGACGTGAAAGGCGAGCAGCCAAGAGGAGATAGAGCAGAAGTTAGGGATAACTGAAGTAGTGATATCTGGGGCTAAGAAGAAGGTGTTCCGAAAGACTACAGAGGGGTGATTGGTTAGAAGGTTAGTAAAAAGCCGCTGGGATTCCGGCGGCTTTTCTTTTTATCCACAGGATATTTCTACTATTTATTTCATATTCAGAATGAGCTTTCGTGTATTTTTGGAGACAAGCATGGATAAATTTTCACTTGATTATGCAGCGCTGGGTGGTACATTATCGCGACCCAAACATTATCGTTATGAAGATGTGAAGCATAAGTTGGTCAAAGTAGCGTTCGATGTTGTACGTTTTATGGATAGTGACGATATTGATGGATTATGGCAAGTCCAGAAAACTGATGATGGCGACGTAATTGTAGCCATGTATGAGCAAACTGCTGGTCCCAAAGAGTCGAAAGCTGGATGGGAAGCATGTACCGACAAAACCAACTCAGTAGTTAATGTGTTTTATAAAGGCGCATCTGTAACAGCTATTGGATTGGACAAGATTGGTGTGCCAAAGGAAGATGCCCATATAATTTGCGAAAGTTTACCCCGGAAACTTGCGGCAGATTCGTCTTTCCGTAAAAATATGTTAGACGAATTGTCGGAACATGATCGATCTGAACTGTTAAGGGAACACCCCGAGCTGAGAGAGTAATACATGACGCATAACATTACTAATTTGAAAAATTTAGTATCTGAGCTAAGAACAAAACTAGCTGAAGGTGATAAGTTCTTTACTGCTCAATTAGCCACCCGGTTAACCAAAGCGGTAGCTAATTACCCACAAGATCAGACGATCATCCAGATGGCATCGTTCCTGACTAATCGGGTTCAAAATGGCGGCACCCTTATTACGCGTGCTGAATTGCGAGATGTATATCACAGGTTGTATACTAATAATACATCTTGCGGCTCATTTCTTGAGTCGGAGTTGGGTAAAAAAGCTGAAGCTCCGGAACGCATACCCATCAATCCAGAACCTAAAACCGATATGTACGAACATTCGGATAAGATGTTAGTTAGCGCATTAGAAGCAGTGTTCGATAAAGAGGCGGAATATAAGCCTTATTCTAAGGATGTTGCCAAAATTGCAGAAGCTAATTGTAAACGAGTTTTACCTGGCAATCCTAAGGTTAAGACGGTTGCGGGGAACGAGGATGCCATACTGTGCGAAGTAGTTTATGAGACTCCTAAGGGACGAAGTCATGTACTTGTGCCCGTGGAAGTAAGCGCTAATAAAGCTTTGTTACCTAATTCTTTTGTTACTCAAGAAGGCTTTACTAGGCTGACCGAAAAAACTCTTGCTGACTATATTGTTAAGACTGCGGGGCAGAAGCTCCGCGTGGATGTTAAGCAGATTTTAGACATAATCAATAGTGCCAAATATGGGACAACGGAACCCACCTCTGAGGTGGAGAAGATTGTATTAATGGCAGGTTTACGTGCTGGAACTCCAGCTTCTCATGATCCTAATGCCATTTTGCAACAGGTAATGGAACCGCAAGGAGCGCCCGGACATGAGCTTGAGATAGCAAAGAGCCCCGAGGTTCAATCATTTGCGAAACATTTAAGTACGGCTGCAGGCACGGCGGAATTTGTATTCGGAACGAAAACTGCAGATGCCGGACGCAAGATGATTAATCAGGCTTTAAATGGCTTTGGTTACTCTGATTTTCAGATCAATGTAGCAGATGTGTCGGAAAGTCACATAATCTACGCAGTAGCTTTGAAGAATACTGGGTTCAAGGTTCCCGTAAAGATTGAAAAATCATTACCCACCTATCCTACTGTTATCGTAGCTTGTGGTCAACCAGCTGAATTCAGTAAGGATGGAATTGATGGTGTGGGTCAAGTTGACGGAACTGCCCGAGCGGTTGGTTTGGGATTTGATCTGGGGAAGCCTGGACATCTCATTGAGAAAGTTAAGCAGGCGTGTGAATGTCAGGACTTTGCTAGAGCTGGAGAGGTGTTGGGAGCCATTACTGAAACTGGCGATAAGACGGCTTATCACCACGCATTTGCCATTTATCATGCGGCATTGTCAGGTAATAAGAAAGCAACCCGCCGTGTAAAGACTATCAAATTATCAGACGGCAATGAGGTTTGTGAGCAGACCTTCCTACCGCCGGATAAGGTTTACATTGACGAGAACGGCGTAGCACATGCCAAGTATCGTCAAAACGAAGAGAAGACCGAGCCGGCAGGCGGCTTCATGAACGCTAAGATTCTTTTAGGACTGTAAAGGGTGATCAATGAGAGTTACGACTTTACTTAATGAATTATCTAAGAAACTAACCAATCCCGATGGTGAACTAATGGTTACTGCCGAAAAGGGCGGTAATGAAGTTTTATTGCGGGTTGCTGATGCTCTTGCAAGTTGCGCTTGTATACTCAAGATGGCAGCAGATGAGACGGACGATCTGGAGCCCATCATTACTTCCGACCGGCTAGACGAAATGGCAGAAGTAGCTACTGCTTTTGATAACAGCGGTGACGACCTGTTACGTAAGCAGGCATCTGTAATGGATGAATTACTACTAACTATTGGATCAAAAAAAAACTCAATAGCCAATTTTAAATCAGCGCAAGATACTGAGGTTGAAAAACAACGTCAGAAATATCGTGATCAAGCGCTTGAAGAAGCATACACAAAAGCTAGAGAACAACATAATGAGGAGATTGGCGTTGAAGATGCCAAGCAGGCTCTAGATAAGAAAGTTAAGCAATATAGACCTCTCGAAACCTCATTAAGTACCCGCTACTCTCCTGATATGCCAGGCGTTCAGTTAATGCGCATTGGTGACAATGTGTATCAGTGCCCAGTAACAAAGAAGATATTTAATTATAATGCTGGCTATACCACGGCGAAGGGTAATAAAGTGCCAGGTTCTGCTGTTGAAAACCAAACTCAGCAACTTGGCTTCCGCGCGCCTGAGCACATGAATTTCAGCACCAGAGAAGAGGTCTTGAATGGCAGGAGCTAGTTCATATGACTGCCGACTTTTCCAAGATTCTCGAACATCCAGATTGTGATGAAATTATTAGCAAGCTGACTCATGGAGTGCAGCCGAAAGATATCAGCGACTGGCTGAAAATAAAATATTCCGAAAAGGAGCAAACCCACCTTAGATTATCCACTAAGATTCTGAAGGATTTTCTTGAGGGACATCTTGATCTGTACAAAGAGATTGAGCAGGACATTCTTGCAGCCAAAACTGGGCAAAAAATACAAAAAGTAGTATCTGCCTCTCTTAAGAACAACAAGATGTACCAAGAGCGTATCCAAGAGGTTGCCGAGGAGCTTGGCAATAATGAGATTAATATTTATAAATATCTTGGAGAAATGTGCGTCATTGGTCGGCAGCGGATAGAGCAGGTTTTTGATAAAATACAACAAAATCCCGAGAATTTCAAGCCTGACTATGTTCTTATTAAGTGGATGGAGACTATAGGTAATATGTTTGAAAAGTATGACAAGATGGTTAACAACCGTCCGGATCAAATTATTCAACATAATGTTACCATTCAGGTGATGGATCAATATGTAGCATCAATGCAAGATGCTGTAAGAGAAACTTTGGCAGAAATAGATCCTGAGTCTGCTTTTTTGTTTATTGAGCGTTTTGGTGAAAAAATAGAGGGAATGGATTTGCCAGAAGAATTACGCACAATTCCTCAGGAAAAACGATTAGCTGAAGTAAAACTGCTACATGAAAAAATATCTAAGAAGGATGATGAGGAGGAAGATTAATGTCTCAGTACCTTAAAGATAAAATATCCAAGTACAAAAATCTTCCAGAAGACATGGCTAGATTGCTGCACAATGATGCCAGTTTGATGGCTGCTTTGGGGGTGGATAATGATAAGGATTTTAATGATTTCTTTTTAATTTCCGCGCATGTAGGATCCATTGCTAACGATTTGGCGGGAAAAACTCTTAATGCTGGCGATGTCTCCAAAATATCTCACATAGTTTATTCTAATCGCGAAATTAAACCGATATATAATATATTCAAATTTTATAGTGCAGTTTCGGCAGCTATGGAGCAGTCTGAGACACCTATGAAGAAAACGGCATATCCTCAAGGGTATGGTAATATTTTTATTGAGAACCCACACACTATGAAGCAGTGGATTCAAACCATGCGTGAGATATATGCTTTAGCTCAGAAGAGGCAAATCGATTTAGGGACATCTCTCAATCTTGTAACCAAAAAGTGGAAAACCATGGACAGATTAGACTTTCAACACTGGTTATCTTTTTATCAAGGTAACAATCATCTTAAATATAAAATTGCAGGTTTACCAAGATACCTTGAAATAGGAGAAGGAGCCGTACTCCCCACTCATAGCCTGCGAGCCCAGCTTCCTGGCGTTCCTCCGAGAGTTCCAGAATCGGTAGAAGAAGATTATACTGTTCGCCGTCAGGAACAGGCTTCGGAGCAAGAATCGCAAAGAGTTTCTGACATACGTGCGGCTCAGGATGATGTAAAGAAGAAATTAATTGCTCGTTTAACGGCAGCTGAGAGAATTTTCATGAACAACTTAGAGTCGTTTAGAAAAATGTTGGGACCAGAGTATGAGCGGTGGTTATCAGTTTTACATGATATTAAGCGTAAAGTGCAAGTGGCTATGCCGGTGAACGCTAAGTCTGTTTTGCTAGAAGATTTAATCTACAAAGAAGCCAACAAGCTTGAAGCTCAAAATATGTCCAAATCTGCAGATTTAGTGCGTAAAATTGCTCAACCCGCACCGCCACCACTTGGCGGAGATCCTTTAGCACCTCCGGGTGGCGATCCACTTGCTGGAGATCCGTTGGGAGGTATGGGTGATTTGGGAATGCCGGGAGCAGAAACACCTGCCGCTGAGCCTGCCAAACCTGGCGATGAACACTTAGCAATGCAAGATTTTGTGCGCAATATGACTGGTGAAACTGAGCCCGAAAAAGAGGACCTACAGACTCAAAGTAGTTTGAAAGTCCAGGCACAAATAGAACCAGACTTGGAAGCTCCTGACGCAGCTCCAGCTCCAGAAACACCAGAACAAAAAGCTTTAAAAGCAGACGTGGCGGATAGAGATATTGAGGAAGCTCTCAAGAATGTTACTATTAATGATTTAATCAAAAAATTGGACGGATTAGCGCAGGCATATCGAATTCGTGAGACAACACGACAGCTTACAGTAGTAGATTTAATGATGCAGCAGTTGGGAATTTCCTCTTATTTCTCCAACTTATCTGAAGCGATTAATAAAGCTTATGATTCAAATCAGTACATTCTCACTAGAGTTGAAGACATTTTAGCTAGACTCCGCGGCGCTGGCGAGGGTGGAGGCTCCATTCAATCTAAACTAAACTCACAAGAAACCAGGAAAGAAGAGCAAGCAGCTCTGCGAGCAGGACCAGTGCCCGAGGGAACTCCTGGTGAAGCAGCTCCTGGAGAAGCTCCTGCGGCTCCTGCAGTACCTGCAGGACCGGGTGCGGAAATGGCAGCTCCAGCGGAAATTGAGACTCCTCCTACCCCGGTTGGTCCGCGAGAAGTTCGGTAAATGATACATAGTATTTATAAATTAGCTAGTTTTTTTGAAATGTATTGTTTAGCCGGCAGGGTGAGCAGTTTAAAAACTAAATACCCTAAAATATCCGTCTTTATTGATCAGTTTGTTAATGCAGATCCGTCTAAATCTAAAAAATATGTTCCTTGGATGACTCAACAGTTATTACAAGGACATAACGTAGATGAAATCGTATCAGCAATTAAGTTTTTTAATAACAACTCGAAGAAATTGGCAAAAAAGGATATCAATAAATATACGGACTTAAAAGAATTGCAAGAATTAGCTCAGCATTCTGGACCTTCAAAACGGGAAGAAAGTATTCAAATTTCCCAAGCAGAAGTTGAGAAATTATACGAAGATGATAGGTATCTTTTATTAAAACCAAAAACAAAACGTGCAGTTCAAAAGTATGGTGCTGGTACACGGTGGTGTATAACTTCTGATGATGAAGCTTTTTATACGGAAGCATCATCGATCAATTCGCGATTTTATTTTTTGATTGATAAAACAAAAAAAGGAAAGGATCCTTATTATAAAATAGCATTTAGGCATTATGGAAAAAAAGGAGAGGTGAACGCATATTTAGCTAATGATAAAGATATACTTCCAGAGAAAATTCCAGCATATAAAAAATTATCAACAATAATGGATAACGATGCTGCCACCTCACCGCCACATCCTATATATGAAATCAAGCGGGGTACATTTCCATTAGATAAGTTTATGTCTTTTTGGAACAATAATATTAAAAGTCACCAGTTTTTGTTGCAATACGTGCGCCCTAAATATCATCATTTGATTATTGATGAAAACGCGGGTTTTAATGAGATTAATAAGTGTATATTAAATGCTTTGCGATTGATGGAATTGCCATACAAAGAAATTACACCTGAGACTTTAAAGAAGTTATTTTTAATTATTAAGGACCAGCTTGGTCGGGGTGCCAGGAAAGACGAGAGTGCTCGGATATTGTCCATAATAAGTAAGCATCCTAATACTCCACCGCAAATTCGCGGCATGGCTTCTGATGAGCTAAATAAACTAGACTATGACTATGATGAATGGTAATATGAAGGTAAATGATCTATTATCTTTAATCGCACAGATTGCGAAGGAGCAAAAACTACCTACTCCTTTCGTCGTTGGAGGTGCGCCTCGTGATAAAGTAATGGGTCGTTTGGAAAATGTAGCTGATTTAGATATAACCACTGGAGACGATAGTATATACGTTTTAGCTCGGGAGACAGCTAAGCGTCTGGGAGAGCGTGGACATTATATGGCGTTCCCTGACGGGCATTCACAAATAGAAATTGACGGCATCAAGCTAGACTTCTCTTCCAACTTCCGATCTCCTGATATCGACCAGAGGTTGAAGCGAGCGGGGTTGCGTAATCCTACCCCTATGTTGCAAGAGTTATACAGTAGAGATTTTACCGTTAACGCCCTATTAATGAGCATGGATCTGCATACTATTAAAGATCCTACTGGAATGGGCTTGCGAGACATTAAGCGTAAAACAATTCGAACCTGTTTACCCGCAGCAATTACCTTACGTGATGATCCCAAACGGATAATAAGAACAGTTTATTTAGGCTCCAAGTTGGGTTTTGATTTAGACGACGAAATCGTACACTTTATAAAGCGTCATCCTGATGAAATCAACAAAGCCAAGACTCAATATGTAACCAAGAAATTATTGGAGGCATATAGGTGTGATAAGGGTTTGACGGTTAAATTGTTAGATAAACTGGGTTTGTGGAAGAAAATTCATATTAGCCAGGAAATGGCAAAAGAAGTTATAGGAAAATTGGAAAGGGTGTGATGCCAAAGAAACGCAACAAAAAGCGTAAAAAGCAGAAGACCGAAGATGTGTGTCCTCGATCTCCACCCGAATTAGGACCATTGGGAGTGTGGCGCAAGAACTTTGATTATGCTCCAGGTGAGTCGCCATATCACGGAAAACCTATCAGCATCCCCGAGTATAGAAAGAAACGAGAGCGTCGTCAACGAAGAAAGAAAATGGCAAGAATGTTATTAAGAGGTTTTGAGGTGAAGCCAAATGAGTAAAAGAGTAAAATTAGCAGTGCTTCGTGACAACTCTTCGGATAAATGTCCGTTCGGTATAAAAATTCCTCATGGCTGTAAAAATGCTGGAGAGGTTATCACCAAGATGGCACCATTAAAAATGCTAGGCGAGAAGGCAAGCAAACAAGAGAAGCACGATATAGCACTAGCCAATGCGCGTTTGTTAATCTGGGAAAATCCTGAAAAGCGTTGTGCATATGCTGGCAAAATTTTTGATGATAAGAATGTGGTTGAATGTAATTGGGGAGGCAATGCTCCTGGCATCTCACAAGATAGTGCTTTAATAGGTAGCCCCTCTTATTCGAGAATGTATGGTAATACAACAATGGATGGATTGTATTCTTATCCATTAGGTTGGTATGGGGATGAGAACATAAGTCGCAATCTTTATTACGGAGTATATTCTTTACAAGGTAGTGAGGAATCTGAAGATATGGAGAAGTTCGCCGCTTATCTTCAGGGTTTAGATGTTGAATTTAACTCGTTACCTGATAAAATACAAGAATTATTGGTAGATTTTGCGCTGGACTATGCTAATAATGCATCATTAATAAAGAAGGCTACCACTTCACCATTAGTGGGTGACATTTCATTAATTTTGGAGCGCTGGAAGGATAAAAATGACTTTAAATAAAGCAGCTCAAATAGAAGCCCCTCCTGCATGGGAAGGTTTTAGTGTCGAGGAAGATGAGGATGTATTAATGGCAGACGATCCCGAAGAGTTGGTAGTCGAAGAAGACGAGGACGAGGATGAGGGTTATGCCGCAGACGACTTGGTCGGCAAAGTAATGATTGCAGTTGATGGCGAAGAGCCTAAAGAGTTCGCGTTTACCTTACCTAATGTGCCCGGCGCAGATGAAGCTGAGGAGCTTGAGGACGTTGAGGTAGAGGAAGATGACGTACAAGTTCCGGAAGAGCGTGATATGTGGGATTGGGGAGGAGTTGGTAACTTTATGCCCTGGCTCTCTAAGATGTTTCAGTCTGTACCTGGACACAATGGTACAGAGACTTCTGGATTAGAGCGTGCCACCTCATTTTTACAAGCTCTAGATAAGGCTATTTCTCGTGCAGTTCGTTCCGATTTAAAAGACGAGCTAGATATTGCACAAATTGAAAAAGCTCGCGACGAAATCCATAATGGTATCGATAGGTTAGAGGAGCGTCTTGAGAGAGTTAACAGTAATAAACGTCCCAAGAAAAAGAAGAAGGCATCGGGCGAAGATGAAGGTTTTGTTAAAGAAGCGCAAAAGATTACTGGGATCAGTGGAATAGTAATTACGGTTCCGATTTTGCTTTCCCGAATTGCTCGTACTTGTATTAATGGAATGGTTTCTGCTGGTCACGACATCGAGGATGTTTTTGCAAAGCAGGTTAAAGCTTACAACTTAACTGTTCGTGAACAAGCTGAGACTTTACAGCTGTTAGCCGATATGGGCTATCAGCTGCGCAGGGATCGAGGATTTTTGCCGAACGAAGAAATTGATACTACTAAGTCAGACAATATGGACTGGGCAGCTAATTACCCAGGTTAACAGGAGAAACAAATGTCAAAGAAATTTAGTATTGAACAATTATCAAAGGTTACTGGGTGGGAGACTAAGAAACTAGCTTCTCTTTTACTTTCGCTTAAAAAAATCAGCAACAGGCAAGATGTAATTTTGACCAAGTTAGCTCAGGTTGGACAAGGCGCAGGCAAAGGTATGGTTAATCCGGTAGGAGATGTAGTAGAGGGGCTTCAGCGTAAGTTGCCTGAAAGAGCACCGCAGCATGGAACCGGAGAAGTACCATTAGCTCAGCACGTAGACTTTATCATAAAGAAAATTCAACGTAGCCCAATGCCTCCTCCAGATGCAAATGATGTTGTTCAGTTACTAACTGAGGCTGTTCGTAATCCTGAGGCTGCTAAAGCATATGTGCGT
>Ga0307377_10000970_pt1 | contig 38059 bp, 58 predicted proteins | sample TR3MG_FD_202535 | JGI IMG/M metagenome (GOLD analysis project Ga0307377, IMG submission 202535) | Soil microbial communities from Risofladan, Vaasa, Finland - TR-3 | ecosystem: Environmental > Terrestrial > Soil > Coastal area > Acid sulfate soil | place: Finland: Risofladan, Vaasa | collected... | reverse complement strand
AGCTGAAGACGCTCGTCCCCCGGATAGCTCGGGTCCAGGTCCTCCAGTCGTTCGGCCGCCGCCTGAACATCACTGGTGAAGCAGCCGCTGGACTCGACGATGTTTCCCTCCTCAATACCAAAGCGCTCTCGTGCAAAGAGAGGGTCGCCGTCGATCCATAACGGCTCGGGAAGGAAATGAGGGGTACGGAAGATCAACTCGCCGGTGATGGCATCGGCTGTCTTGACCACCTCCTTGACCATCCTGTTGGCCACGCCTTGAACAATGGTCCGGGTGTCATATTTGTCGAAATTCGAGATCACCCAGCTGTGAATGGTGACCGTACGGTCCTGGTCAGCCGCCGGAGGTGCGTGCTCAAAGAAATGACGGGTAGCCGGCCGGGATTTGGAGAATTGCTCCTCCATAGCCCGGTGCAGGATTTCCTGAATGGCGCCATCAGACAGCAACCCATGCTCCATTCTCAGAGTCTACAAGGGTTTGTGCGAACCATCCACATCATCCCAACGAACTCTCCAGATCAAATCGTTAAACGAAACCAGATCCTGACGACATGCGCGCGCTTTGACTAGGTATGGAAGGGTGCTCGCGGGGTTGCTCCCCCGCTCTGAAAGTAGGTGATGCATGGCTAACAAGCGACTCTTCCAGTCTGCCCTGCCGGGTCGGACGCTCCCCAACACTGACACCGTGAACGAGGCCGGCGGCCGGGCCTACACCAGGTCTGACAAGGCAACCCTCGCACAGTTCGCCGTAACCGGCTGTCTGAACTCGACCTTCTACACGAAGGACGAGGACCAGCTGAAGATCACGCTGGAACTGGCCGGGAAGGTGGACTCTGAGTTCCTGGCTCAGCTGGCGATCTACGCCCGGGAGCAGGGTTACCTCAAGGACATGCCCGCCCTCCTGTGCGCCATCCTGTTCGGTCGAACCAAGGCCGACCCGGCGGTCAAGCCGTTCTTCGTCGCCGCCTTCGGCCGGTGCATCGACAACGGCAAGATGCTCAAGAACTTCGTCCAGATCGTAAGGTCGGGTGTCGTGGGGAGGAAGTCCTTCGCGTCCATGCTGAAGGGGCTGATCCAGAAGTGGTTCGACGGTCACACCGACGAGCAGCTGATCTACCAGTCCATCGGCGGCGAGTACTCGCTGGCCGACATCATCCGGATGTCTCGGGTCAACCCCCGAACGCCGTCCCGGCGGGCGCTGTTCAAGTACCTGACCGGCTGCGAGGTCGGTGAGCAGGACGCGGGCTACGGCTACGACGCCGAGGCGCTGCCCCAGCTCCTGAAGGACTACAACGCCTGGAAGGCGTCCACCAAGGGCGCTCGGCCTGGGGCTCCGCCCAAGGTCCCGTTCCAGATGCTGACGTCCCTGGAGCTCTCGCAGGCTGACTGGGAGAAGATCGCGCTCGACGCAACCTGGAACCAGACCAGGATGAACCTGAACTCGTTCCTGAAGCACGGCGTCTTCAACAACAAGACGGTCCTGAAGACGATCTCCGATCGGCTGAAGGACCAGAAGGCGGTCGAGAAGACCAAGGTCTTCCCCTACCAGCTGATGACGTCCTACAACTACACGTCTCGGCAGGCTGGGATGCCGCAGTCCATCACCCTTGGCCTCCAGCAGGCCTTGGATCACGCTCTCCGGAACATCCCGGAGATCAACGGCAAGATCGTCCTCGCGCCGGACATGTCCGGGTCGATGAACTCGCCGGTGACGGGCAACCGGAACAACAGCGCCACCGGTACGGTTGCTCGGCGGGGTCGGGTCTACGGAGCCACCACGGTCGTGCAGTGTCGGGAGGTCGCCGCCCTCGTGACGGCCGCCTACCTGCGGAAGAACCCGGACACTCTGATCCTGCCGTTCAGCGATCACATCGATCTCGTTCGGCTCAACCCGCTGGACTCGGTGGCGACCAACGCGCAGATCCTGTCTCGACTGCCCTCGGGCGGAACGGACTGCTCTCTGCCGCTGCGGTTCCTCAACGAGAAGCGGGTGGCGGCCGACCTCGTGATCTACGTCTCGGACTACGAGTCGTGGATGGACGCAAACGGGAACACCAAGCACGCCTACGCCTACAACCGGTTCGGCGGCGTCGACACCAACCCGTCGACCGGCATGATGGTCGAGTGGAGGCTGTTCAAGTCCCGGAACCCCAAGGCGCGGCTCGTCTGCGTCGACCTGCAGCCGGCTCCGTCAGCTCAGGTGATCGTCGAGGACGACATCCTCTCGATCGGTGGATGGAGTGACACCTGCTTCAGCTTGATCGCCGACTTCGCCGCCAACGGCAACAACGGCGACATGTGGGTCCAGCGAATTGAGGCGCAGCCTCTCTTCGAGACGGGTGTGGCCGCCGAGCGCGTAGCCCCGTAGTCATTCTGAGATAGCCCCGGCTGGAAACAGCCGGGGCTATCTCGGTATAAAGGGGGCATGACTTACCAGATCGAGCCGATGACTAAAGAAGAGTTCGTCGAGATGCTCATGATCATGCATAGTCGGTCCACGGAAGGCGAGGTCCTGGGGTGCAAGCTGCGAGCGGACATCGGTAACGTCGATAAGGTCCACTCCTTCACGATGGTTGCCTTCGGTCGACTCTGCGTCGATGATGTTGATGATCCCGTTACTCGCGAGAATGGAATGAGCTCCACCCCGCTCTACCCCCTCGATGAGATCGACACGTGGAAGCCGGGACTCTTCGAGAAGCTCTCCAAGCTTCACTGGTGGATAGATCCTGAGGATGAAATCAACACCCTCGACGTCCTAGCAGGTATAAGAGAGTAACAAGGGTCGAATGCTAGTCGGGTGTACATCACCTACAACGAGCAACCACTCGGCGATTTTTGGTCGACCCGCTTAAAACAAACGACTGAATGCTTCTAGGGAGTACATCGAACCAAATCTCGACGATAGCTTAATCGGTAAAGCGCCGGGCTAAACACCCGGAGATGTGGGTTCGAGTCCCACCGTAAACCCTCCCCAGGTTTTGGTCAGTCGTTCTTACAATCAGTGAGCCACGCCCCTGTGGTCTAAAGTAGGGCACCGATCTTCTAAATCGGATGGTGCAGGTGCGAGTCCTGCCGGGGGTATATGAGCGGATTCGTGCGAGTGATGGACCAAGAAGCCGACGACCTTACGGCCGCAGCCGTTGAGCTCGACAAGTGGTTGGTGTTCGCAGGCTGCGAACACCTCGGCTACATCTCCGTCGGAATCGAGGAGCAGGGCGCCCCTCTGAGTCTCTTCGTCTATTGGGATGAGACCCGGATGGCGCCAGGCGGAATGCCCGGGACCATGAACGGGTTCCCCGTGAAGTTGAAACGGATCGGTCGGCCCACGCCGGCCACCTCCTAACTTCACGGGTCCGAATCATTGCAAGCGATGTACCGGTCTTTTACACCGGGGAACTCGGGGCAGTACCGAGCGGGCCTATCTGAGGGTCCGTAACTCAATCGGTAGAGTACCAGCCTTTTAAGCTGCGGAGTTGAGGGTTCGAGTCCCTCCGGGCCTATCACTCTCATCACTAGCCGAGCCTGTGCGATAGAATAGGGCTCATGGTGATGACCACGTGAGCCTGGCTTGAGTAGGAGCTCCCGAAAGCGGAGGCGAGCCGAGCGACGGCACAGGAAGGCCAAAGAGGCCGCCCGCCGTGATCGAAAGATAGTCATCGAACGCCAGGAGCGCGAACTTGAAGAGTTCGGCTTCCACATCAATTCGATGCTCGTCGAGCTAGTGCGACCCCGAGCGAAGGTCTGCTGTCCGTAACGGCTCGCGCTGGCTCAGCTGATCCTTGGCCCACGTCTCCAGATACTTCTTGCCCACGGCGATGTTGACTGGCAGCTGTTTGGCCGCCTGGATGAGCTTCGGGTTGAACTTGTGACCCTCAGGCAGCGCCGCCAGCTTGCGCTGGATCGTCTGCTCGATGTCGTGGTGTTGCGCCTCGATCTCCTCATCAGTGCTGGCGTCGATTCTGATGTTCGTCTTGGCCATCGAGTCGCCGATGAAGAGGAGTCCCATCTCCAGCTCGTAACCTGGATGCTGCTTCATGATCTCCCTAGCCATCGCCGGGAAGGCTGGCGAGTTCGGGAAGTCCATGTTGTAGGCTCCGTGCCCCTTCGCCTTACTTCGCAGGATGCCGAGAGTGAAGTGAAGCTCGGCTGTCCTGGCGACGTATTCAACCTGATTGTCGGTCAGGCCATAGTCCCGCTTCAGCGAGTCTGAGAACTCCGGATCTCGGATGAGCTCACCGGACTTGGCCTCGTGGTCCGTGAACGTGGTTCCGTAGGATCCGTCTGGGTTCTCCTCGAAAGTTCGGTGTGTGAACTTGCCCAGGTCATGCAGAGCGATGCCGGCTCTCAGGAGATCCCGCTTGGGCTGACCATCGATCTTCTGATCGAGATGGTGATCGACCAGGCGCTTGACGCCCCACTGCTGGAGGTAGCGCTGGACGTCTTTCTCGTGAGCAGCACCGAACATCTTGGTGTGGGTGATGATCCCCCATTGGTGCCACTTCGGCGCGTGCTCCGCCGGACTGTCCGGGTTCTCCAGAAAGGCTCGATTCCGGTGGTCGCCTGCGTCGACGTGCTTGCTCATCATCTGACGGGCCATGTCTGGCAGACGGGCAAAGAGCTGACGGGTGTAGTGCTCCTTGGGATGGGCCGGGCCGCCAGCGCCCTCGTAGCCCTTCTTGTAGGCCTCTGCGTCGGCGGCGCCGGATGGATCAAAGGGGCGGCCGCGCTTAGCGTGGTGATAGCCCAAGTCCCAGGCCATGATCTCCGGAGACTTGGCCTCCAGAATCACCAGCGGAGTTCTCGACAGAACTAGGTTTAGTGGGCTCCGGCCGTGCATGCCGGATTATAGCCTTTGAGCATCAGCTCTTGCCAATGACATCCAGGGCGTCGATCCACTGCCGGAGCGCCTTGATCGGGTGCTCCTTGAATCGGTGGTTGTAGGGGGCTGGAAGGAGGAAGGCATGGCCGCCGGCGTCCTTGAAGGCCTCGATGTTCAGGTGGTGGTCATCGACCAGCGCGTGCCGAGGAGAGGCACAGAATTGCTTCTTAGGGCCTACGAGGAACTGGCGCCTGAACTGAGGGATGTGCTTGCGGATCCAGTCCATCTTGCCGTCGATGCAGCCGTCCGTGCGGATCGGGCTCGTCAGCAGGCAGATGTTCTCCTCGCCAAACTTGGCGCTGAGCATACCCACGATCTCGTGGCACCAGGGGAGCGGCTCCAGGTTCGCCCAGAACTCGCGTCCCAGTGGGTTCCAGAGCGCCGGAGCGGACATGCCGAAGATCGGCTCGATGTTCCACTGCTTCTGCTCGGTCTGGTTGTCTGGGTCGTGCGGGTGACCATCGTAGGTCTTGTTGTGGAACTTGCAGGCGCCGCCGAGGAAATCGGCTAGCACGCCATCAACGTCCAGGAGAATGCGGTCAATCAAGGTAGGGATCCTCTGAGTAGGTCGGGTGCGTATTCTACCCGTTCTACCCGAGAATCGCTATTCCTAGTAAACCTCGCTCTGCGGCTTCTTCTTGCGCTGGAGCTGCACGCCGAACTGCTCAAGCCACTCGTTGAACTCAGCGAGCTCCTCTTCGGTCAGCGATCCAGCCATCTGGAGGATCTGTTGGTTGAGGTCACGCTGGGCCGAGTACATCGCCTTCATCAGGTCGACCCTGCTCGGAGTAGGGACCTCCGACTCCACTGGCGCGGCCGACGCCGATGAGACTGGGGCGACACCCTCGGGCTTCTTCGTCGGGTTGTGGGGCTCTTGGACCGCAAGGCAGCCTGAGGCGAGTAGCAATAGAGAAATGACGATGTAGCGCATGGCGATCCTCTCTGGCGGGTAAATTCAGTCTAATTCCCGCCAGAGACTAATGATGCACTTTGTTCGCTACTACTGATGCGCCTTACCCAATAGCGCCGGACTTTAAGGCGATGTAGAGCAGTCCACCAAATAGAGGAACGCTCCATGCGACTGTCTCGCCGACGGTCGTCCAGAAGGAGGCCTTAGTCCCCATGATTGTGGTCCGCCAAGCACCTCTCCAGAGCCTCTAGAAGCTCCGGGCACTGCCCCCTGTGAGGGTACCAGTGCTTCCACCAGTGCCTCCACCAGCTCTCGCCGTACTTGTTGTAGACCCAAAGGTAGAGGTTCTTGTGGCAGGCCTCCAACTCCGCGCGTAGGCCGCGCAGGCACTCCTCATCCAGATCAGGGGTTGGTGTGGGAGTAGGCGTGGGAGTAGGCGTAGGCGTGGGAGTAGGTGTGGGCGTAGGCGTAGGCGTGGGAGTAGGTGTGGGCGTCGGCGTCGGCGTTGGAGTAGGAGTAGGTGTGGGAGTAGGCGGGTGGGTGACCAGGCACAGATCCTTGATCTCCTTGGCCACGCGGGCGCCGATCGCGTTCCAGCGATGCCAGCGTGGGTCCTGCTCGCCGACATCATCCATGTGGTGGTGCGTGAGCAGATTGAAGAGGGCGGGGAACTCGAAGCAGTCGCCGGGCCAGACCAGGATGATCGAGCGGTCTTCGATATCGATGCCTCCGACCCTGTCGGCCGAGAGCAGCACGACCAACTTGGCCGGCTTGATCGTGGTCGCGAATTCGATCTCCCAGGCGTTCAGGTGGGCCAGGATCCCTCGGCGGCCGTCAACTTTCTGCTGATCGGTCCAGTCCTTCGGCCAGCAGATCGCGAGCGTGCCGATGAACTCGTCCGCCTCGATTGGCTGGTCTAGGTTGATTTGAGCGCCGGCACGACTGTGGTGGTGGTGATTGCCGCAGCCAGACAGCGCCAGAAGGCACAGCATGCCCAGCATGACGGCGATGGTCGCCCCTGCCCCTGCGAACATGAGCTTCCGCTTGATCATCCTCATCAAAGCCTCCACTCACTAATTTAATTGGGGTCCGGGCTTAATGACCGAAAATGACCGTACAGCACCAAGGCCCAATCCCCACCGGACTGGGCCTCGATTCGACAGTTTCAGGCTCGCACCCTACTAACCGCGTTCTCGTAGCGACGACACGAGGGCTTGCAAGTCCCAGGGGCCGCCACATCCTTTCCGCCTCGAATCAACGAATTGACTGTTCGGTTTCCAGGAGAGAGCTAACGGTGTCGCAAAGCAGTTTTCCGCAAGCGTGTGCACCGAATGCAGAAAACAGAGGAGAATCAGGCTTCTGGATATGAAGTGATCCCCTTTGATATGTTTGTTAGCCGGTGATGGCCTTTCCGCTTCCATCGGTGATCCTAGGCAGTGCCCCGACGATCGGAACCACCTGGTACTGCTTTTGGATAGTGGGAGTTGGCGCCGCCCCGCCGCCCGGACCGCCCGGGGTTTGGTTCGGCTGGCTCAGTGAATTGATGTCGACCCTGCTGACGAGGCTTTTGTCGACGGACCTCTGAACGTAAGGCTTCGCAGCATCGATTGGATAGAGACCATTGGGTCGTTTCGGCTCCGGAAGAGGTCTCTTGTCGTCGACGACCTTGCCGTTGTTGTCGAGCGTCACCCCGATGGGCGGAGGCTCATACATCCGCAAGGGTCCGCCTCGCCGAGTCTCTGCGGCGAGGAGAGCCTTGTCCAAGGCCTCCTGCCGAGCTCGCTGGATTTCGTATTGGACCGGATCCAATCCTTGCGCCTTGGCGTCCATCGCTGCAGACAGCGGGGCTCCGCTAGGGGCGTCCACGAGTTGGAATGTCTTCGGGTCGATGGCCGGAACCGCCGGAGCCTTAGGCTCTTTGAGTGCCTGCTCATACTTGTGCTGGAGGTAGGCGATCTCGGCCTTCTGGTCCTGTATCAGGCCTGCCATCACCTGATTACCGGCGCCAACGCCCCACGAGTTGTCCAGCATAGTGGCACCGGAAAGACCAGTGACCCCCATGTCCCACGTTGCCCCAGTCGTGGTGCTGGTATTCCATATCCCCGAGTTGGTCGAGATGAGTGGTGCGAGGGTGGTTCCGGTGCCGGAGGCTGTTGAGGCGTTAACCCAGATAGGGGCTGTGTTCCAAGACGAAGAATTGACGAAGAGTGAGTTCTGGTTGGACGCTGGGGCGAAGCTGAGGCCGCCCGTCTCGTCCTTCTTCCTGGGCTGATCCTGATCCCTCCAGGCCGGAAGCCGGGCTGGGCTGACGTGATACCAGAGCCAGATCGTGAGAAGGGCGGCCTTGATGAACTCGTCGAGGTCGGCGATCTCCTGGTAGGGGGCATCGTCCCGAACGACGGCCCGCTTCCGATACTTGGCGAGGTACTCGCAGGCCAAGGCCTTCTTCCGGCTCTTGGCGTGCGTCCTGAAGAGCTGCTCCTCGTTGTTGAGCGCCGACAACATGAGAACGTTCATCTTCTCAAGTCCGGCCGCCTTTCCGATCGCCCGGGGAACCGTCCCCTGGTGACCGGTGTCGAACAGGAGGGTCTTCTCCCAGTCCTCGATCTCCCACGGCTCGATGACCTTGGCGATGGCCTTCTCGTTGGTGGCGATCGACCGTGAGACCCGAGAGTCGTAGTGGGACGGCATGCCCTGCCGCTTGCTCATCACCTCCCAGCACCAAACGTCTCTGCCCGGGTAGATCGCAGTCGCTTTCTTCCGTGTTCGGGCCTTTAGCTCCTTGACGGAGTTCTGGATGAACGAGTGGAGCACATCAGCGCCCTCTACCCCGTCATAACCCTCGGACAGATTCTTAACTCGGTTGTCGAAGCCTCGTCCGCCGAGGTCGAGCTGGTAAACAGCGTCAGCGTCACTCTTCTTGCCGACCGTCCGGCACAGCGCGATGGCGACCTCCCGCGTCGGATCGCCCTTCTTCAGGACCGATGAGCAGAGGGCGAGAAGCATCCCCGCTTCGATGTATTCGCACTTGGACGAGGGTCGCAGGATCTTGTCGACCGGTTTGATGTCCTGATCCAGAATCGTCCGACCGTCGGCCCTCGCGAGGGTTCGGATACCCGGCACGACGAAGTGCCGAAAATGGTCACGTAACCAGCTCATAGCACTCGCAGTCCTTATCGCTTAGCAGCCGCCGCTGCTCGGCGAGCGTATTGATGAGTCGAGGAGCTGGCTCCTCGTAATTGAAGAGAGGTAGGTCGAGGAGCGGCGATCTGTGGTTCCACCCACGGCGCGTCATCTCAGCGACCTGGTCCTGATGTCTAGCTGCGAGGTGACACAGTCTTCCGATCCAGCGCTGGGTCTCGGGGTGGTTTCGGTAGCCCTTCCTGCCCAGCGTCAAAATGTTCCAAAGCCCGTGCAGCTCACGGTGCTCACCTAGCAGGTGCCTTCGACACAGGTCGCTGACCGGAACATCCCAGATCCTCACTCTTCGTCCTCCGGAAGGCCCTCCACCGCAGCGGCGGCCGCATTGAAGTAGGCTCGCGCCCGTTCGACGCCGCCCATCTTGTCGATGTACCAGAAGGCCAGCTTGAGAGACGAGACCTTACCCGGGATGGTCGGGTCTTGCTCCGGCTCTCGGGCCGGATCGGCGGCCGGCTTGCACAGCATGAGCGGAAGCCCAGCGGCGATGGCCGCCTCTCTGCGTTTCTTGTGGCAGAGCTCGCCGTAGACGTTGCCGCCCGACGTCACACACCGATCGGCGGCCCCCGCCCCACAGTAGGGGCAGGGGACACCGGTCATGTATGGATTGTCTGCTGGGTCAGGGTAGACGGTGTAAGGCCCGCTCATGCGGTCTTATACCTCGTCGGCGTCGTCCCCTGATCCGAACAACTTGCCCATCAAGCCCTTCTTCTTGGGCTTCTTGGGGGCCGCCGTCGCGGTGGCGATGGGATTGAAGTCCTTGATATCGACCTCCTCGACGCACAGGCACCGGAAGACACGCATCTTGCCGCCGTCGGTGGGGATGGCGGCAATGTCCTTCGAGTGGAACTCGAAGGCGAGTGCCCGATGGGGCGGCTTTGCGTAACCCGCGCACCACTCCTTGGTGGCGATGTTGATCCCCTTGGCGCAGGTCTGCCCCGGATCGGTGTCCGCGTCCGGCACCTCGAACTCCTCACCGATCTTGTAGGCGATCTGCTCGGCACCAGTCTGCGTAGGGCTCTTGAGGTCGGCCGTGACGTACTTGTAGCCTCGGACCATGCCGTCGTGCTTCTCCAGCTTCTTGAGGTCCGAGTTCTTCAACATGTCGAGCGTCTTCCCGACGGTGAAGCCCAGATCCTTCACCGGATCGAGCTCCTCGACCAGCTTTCCTGTGGCCGTCAGACCATCAGTGTGGTGCTTGTCGATGTCTACGTAGTCGAACTCGGCTACGTAGACCTTGTCGCCGGGACGCGCCTGGCGGATTACGTCTTCACGTGACGTGTAGCGCTCGCCGGTCTTGAGCGTGTGCTTCTTGTTGAGCGTGAGCGACTTCTCGGGCCGCTTCTTCAGCACGTAGGCTCGGACATCACCGATGTGCTTCTTCAGTTTGTCGAGATCCGCCTTCGACCGACAGTCGATGAGTCCGGTGGTGAAGCCGAGATCCTTCTCCTGGTCCAACTCTTCGATGATCGAAAACCGCTTCGTCTCGACGTAGCCGTAGCCGTGGTTGGTGATGTCGTCCGCGTGCAGCTCCGCGACGAACACGCGATCGCCGGGGTTTACGCGCTCCAAGCACTGGGCGCGACTCTCGAACCTGACGTCATCGGACTTGAGCTTGAATTCCTTGCTGACCTTGAGGACCTTGCCGGCCGCCTTCGCGTCCTGCTTGGTGACGATGTAGGCGCGGACGGTGTCGCCGTGCTTCTTGAGCTTGTCGAGGTCGGTCTTGGTCCTGCAGTCGATCAGACCCCTGGTCTTGGGGTCGACCTCGATCATGCCGTCGGCGTGCTTGATGACCTTGATCTTCTCCGAGCCGTAGTAGGAGGGTGAGTTCGGAACACGGTAGAAAAGCTCGGTCTCGGATACGTCCGAGATCCGAGGAATCTTGTGCTTGTTTCCGTCGCGAAGTCGGCGCCAGGCCCGATTGGCCCGGCGCTCGATCTTGTCGCGCAGGTCAGGAGTGATGGTCGTCATGCAGATGCCCTACCTTTCTTCAAGTATCAATGGAGAAAACCATTTGTGTTCTGGGGAGTTGATGTTTATCTTTTACCCGCCGAGATCGAGCTTACAAGCAACATCCTATCGGCTGAACAACTGAAAGTCCCGGAGAGAACAACTGATGGGTAACACCACGAACACGAAGACCACGAACACGAAGACCAAGGCGAAGGCCAAGGCGAAACCCAAGGCTGCCAAGAAGGCGTCGAAGCCGAAGGTCGCCAAGCCGAAGGTCAGCAAGACGAGCATCGCCAAGAAGTCGTCGAAGCCGAAGGTGACCAAGAAGTCGTCGAAGCCGAAGGTCGACACGACCCCGTCGAAGAGCACGTCCAAGGCTCGGACTTCGAAGAAGGTCTCGAAGAAGAGCACGCCCCGGAAGCCCAAGACCGACACCAAGTAGGTCTACGACTTCCGCGATTCAAGGGCGGCGGCTTCGGCTGCCGCCCTTTCCCATCCAGAGCAGATCTCGATTACCTGACGACACTGCTCCTCGCCGAACTGAGCGATGTGGCAGGCGCTGGAGTCGATGCCCATCAACCCGGCCAACCTGGAGTAGAGCGTCTTTCGAGACGTGCCCTTGCTGAGTCCGCGCTCGGATAGCTTCCTCCAGAAGGGGTCGAAGCGCGCGTGTGCCTCCTGGCGCAGTTCGCGTAGCTCTGCGCGAGCGAGCGTGCCGAGTGGCTTGTGCGTCTTGCTGTCCTTGTGAGTGCCGACCCATGCCTGGCACGGCTGGCAAAGCCAGATCATGCCGTAGGACTTCCGGTAGACGGCGATCGAGTCAACGAGCTCGGCGTTGAACCCGCAGTAAGGGCAGACTACATCAGTCCGGGCGCGATCCTCCGGTGACCTCGTAGAAGTCGAAGGGGTGTCCGAGGGCGTCTTGGATTGACCAGTCATCACCGTGAACCTTCTCGAAGTTGTTGTTTAGCAGGTCGACGTACTTGGGGACCTTGAGCATCGAGTAGACGAACATACGCCCCTTTTCGGTCGACCGCCAGAAGCCCTTCTTTCGGCGTCGACCAGTTTTCTGGAGCTCCTCCTCGGTCAGGTCTGAGCGATCGACCTCTTCGCACAGGCCCCAGAACCGCGCCTTAGCGAAGTCGTGGGAGGTCCAGGCCACGTCTCCGACCAGCATCTCGGGTATGTCCTTGACGTGGACAATCTCGCCGCTGGGAGATGCTCGGACCAGGGCTACTAGCCCACGGGCGATGCCCGAGTCGAGGGGACGAGAGTAGCGCTTGTTGTTCCGGTTGCAGCACGGGCAGGAAACGCCGACCATGAGACGAGACTCGATGTAAGCCTTAGCGTCGGCAATGGTGGCGGTGTCCTTAGGTCGGGGAAGCGGCTGCGAGATCTCGTCAGGATCAGGCGACGTGAGCGTCTGCCAGCACCTCAAGGCTCCACAACTACAGCGCAGGTCCTTCTGCTCCCTGATCGCCTGACGCAGGACGGCGACTGGAATGGGCTTCGAGCACCCCGGACAATCGCTTCCTAAGATCTCTCTCACGGTCGGCCTCCCAGCGGCGAAGTTCTTATACCTCCACGCCGGGTAGAACTAGGTCCCATGAGCAAACAACGATCTAAGAAGCAACTTAAGAAGCAGAAGGATCGGGAGCGCAATGTTCGCAAGAACCGCAAGGACTTGTCCGCCAAGCGCGAAGCGAAGGCGCTCGATCGTCAGATCCGAAAGGTAGCGCCCCTTCCCGAGTTTCGGATCGATGACAGCGAGTCGACTGAGAACATCGCCGAGCTCGTGAGCGCCGGGGTTGATGGGCTAGGGCGGGTTTACCCTCAGATCCTCGATGAGGACATACTTGCCCTGATGGTCGGCCATCAGAAGAACGGATGGACCGATCTAGTCAATGAGCACGCCGCTCACGTCAAGGACATGACCAGAGGCGAGGTCGAGCGGGGCATGACCCACTTCTTCGAGAAGGCGTTCGGGGACGGGATCCTGCGGTATGCCCCACCAAACCTGCTCCGTCGTTACCTTCCTTCGAGCTGCTTCACCCTGAGACCAGGCGAGCGTCACTGGGATATCAGATGTCGGTCCCTCCGTCAGGTGAAGACCGATGACGGTTACCTCTACCAGAGTCCGCACGAACCGGCGGTTGAGTGGGCGGGCGAGACCAAGCGCGTGGCGTTTACACGACACGCCCTGACACAGTTGGCTGATCGGATCCTTCCGTCTTGGCGGGCCCACTACATCGGTCAGGCCTACGTGTTCGGGTTCCTTTACGAGTGCGTCTACTTCGAGGTGATCCAGCTTCAGAGCGGCCAGCCGGCATTGGTGGTCTATAACTCGTGCCTGCGGGCCGGAAGTCACTTGCGCGAATACATGCGCGGCCTTTTGAAGCTCAAGTCGGACAAGGAGATGGTCAAGCATTACTACAAGGTCGGCTACCTCCCTTTGACCTTCGAGGCCGACATGGCCGTAGCGAAGACGTTTCTCACACCTGGCTACTGGCACACACCGGAGCGTAAGACTGTCTTCGCCTCAAAGGGGGCGAAGGTGACGATCCGCGACATAGAGCAGGCGTGCGACGATGGCATCAACATCATGAGCGTATCGACCTGCGAGCGGACCAAGGCGGCCGTGAGGTGGTTTCACACCCACGGGGCTCCACAGGCAAAGAAGATCGAGCAGGAGGTCTTCAGGGACATGGCCGGTCCCTACTCGTTCTTGGGCGCCATCATCGATGAGCTGCCTACCGAACCTTCATGATGGCCATCCACACGTCGTCTCGTCTCTCCGGCGAGGCGTAGTTGTCCAACGGCTCGTCGGTTCCTCCAGGCTGAAAGCCCTCGGCCTTGGTGTTCAGGATCTTCCCGTCAGCCTTTCTGAGCTGACCCGGGACGGTCTTGCCGTCCTTATCCTTGCCAAGGCCGATCTTCAGCTTGAATCTTACGACCCGGTCGTTGATCCATTGGAGGCACTCCTCCTTGGTCTCGAACTTGGTCGCGGTGTCCTGGTCGTGCAGCGTCATTTGGTTCCTCTCGCCAAGAATCGGCAAATGTAGCATCGCTGTCAACCGTCTAAACGGTTTACAGTGCATCACTGATATACTCCAAGGTGTTCCCGGGAGCGTTAGATGAACATGCTGCTGCTAGCCCAGTCCGCTGATCCAGACAAGGCCATTGGCTGGCTGCAGACCATCCTCGATGGTGGCGTGCCTCTGATTTGCCTCGCCGTCGCGGCTGTGGCCCTCTACGTGGCTTACCTCCAGCACAAGAAGAATGTCGAGCTTGAGCTCGACTATCGCAACGACCTCGCGGAGCGCGCGAAGCAGGAGAAGGAACGCTCCGACCAGCGCCTCGAAGAGGCGAAGCGCGAAGCGAAGGAGCGGGCCGTCGAGGTCGACAAGCTCATGCGCGAGCGACTCGCCGCCGAGAAGGAAAGCGACGCTACACTCGCCCACGCGGTCCACATCATCGAGGCGAACGCCAAGGTGATGGAGCGCTTGGAGCGTAAGCTGGAGAGCTAGATATGTCTGAGCGCAACACCAACCGTCTCAAGATCAAGCGCACCGTCGAACAGGCCGTGCCGATGATGGACATCGACGTCACGAAGGTCTTGTCTGATGAGGAGTGCGCCGAGCTTCATCGTCAGATGCAGCAGCGTGCGGCCGCCGTCAAGATGGCCTCAGAAGTAGGTCGAGCCGAGCTCAAAGCTCGGCTCAAGAGGACCGTGATGTTGGCCTGCGATGACGACGCGGAAGACGAAGCCTAGGGCTTCGTCTTCCCCTTCTTCTTCTTAGCCACCGGCTTCTCCTCAGCCTTCTCCTCAGCCTTGGGCTCAGGCGCTGGCTCAGGCGCTGGCTCAGGAGCTGGCGCCGGCTTGGGCTTCTCCTCAGCCTTGGGCGCAGGGGCCGGTGCTGGCTTGGGCTTCTCCTCGGCCTTGGGCTTCTCTGCCGCTGCCTTCTGCGGCGCAGAGATCTGGGCACGCAGATCCGCGAGGGCCTGCCCTAGAAGGGCCTTGGCCTCGTCATCGGCGCCACGGAGAAGGCGTGCTCGCTCCAGGCAGGATGCGGCGGAGTGGAGTGACCCCAACGACCTGTAGGCCGAGGCGGCGGCCACGAGAGCACAGAAGGCCTCTTCCTCCCGCCCAGTAGTGAGCGCCACACCGGCGAGCTCCTGGGACAGGTGGGCGACCCTGCCGGCGAGTTCCCTCTCGTCATCCAGAGACTTGGTGAAGAGCGCCAGCTGAAGCTTGGCGGTCATCACATCCTTCGTCTGGTGAAGTAGTCCTTTGGCCATCATTGCCTCCGTTCGGAATTTCTACATCAATAGCTTACCAGGGACAAGGCACCCTGCGCTAATAGGATATGGAGGTATAAGCCTGTACCGGGCGTTGGCGCCCGACGGTAGGAGACGAATTCGATGATGTGGGACTACTGTCACGGCTGCGGGGGCGTCCCCTCAGACCCTTACTCAGGCGTCTGTAAGACCTGCGAGCCCAGGTATCCCCTGGCTCTAGAGCAGCACCAAGCACCCAATGAGGCGGACAATGGCTAAGAGACCAGAGATCTACGTCAGCATGGACATCGAGGCCGATGGCCCCATACCGGGTCCCAACTCGATGCTCAGCTTCGCGGCCGCCTGCTTCAACGAGCGGGGCACCATGATCGGCACATTCGAGAGGAACCTTGAGCTCCTGGAAGGGGCCCACGGTGACCCAGACACCATGAAGTGGTGGGCTACCCAAGGACCGGCCTGGGATGCCTGTCGGAAGAACTTGGTCTCGCCTAAAGAGGCGATGCCGGCCCTGTGCAGGTTCCTCGACGACCTTGCCGAGAAGCACAAGGCCAACCTGGTGTTCGTCGGCTACCCGGCGACCTACGACTTCATGTTCGTCTACTGGTATCTGATCAAGTACGCCGGTAGGTCCCCGTTCAGCTTCTCCGGTCTGGACGTCAAAAGCTACGCGTGCGCGATGCTCAAGAAGGACTACAAGGCCTGCTCCAAGCGAGGTATGCCGAAGGCCTGGTTCCAAGGTAACAGGAAGCACACGCACGAGGCGTTGGACGACGCCATCGGCCAAGGTCAGCTCTTCATGAACATGCGGGCTGAGAACCTCAGTTCAAAAGGCCGTGGTACCTAGCCATCCAGTAGGGCAAAAGAAGGTCGAGGCCTACACCGTCGAAACCGGCGACCGGGTGGGTGACGCTGACGTCCCAAGGGTCCTTCTGCCACGTCCAGTAGGACGTAGGCTTTCGCAGGTGCGGCCAAAGGACCCGATCGTCCCCGGCTCCTGAGACCCTCTCCACAGCGTTCGGCGCGTCGTAGGGCCTTCCCCAGCCCAGGGCGAGGGGAGAGGGCCAGCCTGGGACCGGGCGGAGGGACCAGGACTTCAGGCTGAGGATCGCGTCGTCGAGCACTGCCTGGTCCAGTGGGTCGGTCATGGCGCCGTAGATGAACGAGAACCAGGCGTTCTTGTGGCCCTTGACCCACTTGAACATCCACCGGCGAACGTAGGCTGCGATTAGAGGCTTCTCATCGGCGGCCGCATTGAGCCAGACGGCGCTCGATCGCGTGAAGCGCAGGTTCCAGGCGTAGTATTGCTGAGCGTTCGAGAACGCGTTGAAGGGGTCTGACGGGAAGCCTCCCAGCCCTTTGACGACCCAGAACAGATCATCGTACTTGCCCTGGATCCGCTCCACGCGCGCTGCGTCGCCCGTCAGCGTCACGGTGTGACGGTAGAGCGACAGCAGCGCCAGTCGTAGCAGGTCCTGGTCGACCGAGTCTGAGTTGGTGTCGTTCCGACCCGTCTGGTCCCGTATGCTCCAGTCATCAGCCCTCAGCTTCCGGTAGACGTCCTCGACGGTCTGCGCCAGAATTTGCCTTGTCTGCTCGATCCTGGCTCGGTCTACAGCGTTCGTGGCGGCGGCCGGGTCCATCACCTGCCAGTAGACCGAGAGACCGTAGACGAGGCCGGTGATCTGGTCCCGGGTGACTCTCGTGTAGAAGGTCATCTGGGGCAGCTTGGCGCCTGGGTTGAACGGGTCGTCGATGTCAGTCGGGCTGTCGTAGACGAAGCCCGCCTCGATTCGACTCCCCCACGACGCTGGATACCCCCACTCGTCGGGCCGAGATGTCGGAAAAGCGCACCTCATCAGAGCCCCGGGTTGTCCGCTGATGTGGGTCAGGATGTAGATCCCTCGCAGCGCGTCGACCGCCTTCTGGAGGTCAGCTGAGTCCTTCGTCACCCCGTAGCGGTAGGCGCACGAGGCGAGGTAGTTGCCGGTGAAGAGTAGGCTGTCGCCGCCGCTCCCGTAGCCGTTCGGGATCGTGGTGGGCTCGTGGCGGATGGCCTGCCAGTAGATCCCCTCGACGACGTTGTATTGGCGGACACGGACGTCGGCCGCCGCTACCGTAGCCGCGAGCTGAGCGCTCGTGACGGCGGCCGGATCAGCCGTGAGGAGGTATGCGAGATCCCCCTCAGGAGGAGGCAGAGCGCCAGGGGTCTTCGGAGATTGGCAACCGGCGGTCAAGACGAGCGCCAGAAGAGGTGTGATGCGGATTCTCATCCTCACAGGATAGCAGGAGCGGGTGCTCCCTAGTCAACTGATGCTGAGTCTGATAGACTCAGCGTATGGCCAGAGCGATCGACCAGGACCCATTCCACTGCTTCCGCTTCGCCCCTCGCGTGGGGTTTGACGGCAAACCGATGGGCGTAGCGGAGATTGATGTCAAGCCGGGGATTCCGTGGCACGGGCCTGGGTTCGTAGAGATCGAAGCGATGCTCAAGCCGGAGATCATCGAGTTCGCGAAGCTAAGCGGTCCGTTCCCGCTCGTCGTCGGCGTCTACCACATCACCGATGACTTCGGCGTTGACGGTGACCCTAGTGCGTCGATCATCCTGAGCAACGTGGACCCTTCCAGCGGCTCGATGGACCTGTCGACGCTTGATGCGATGTCCAGCGACGTTCTCAGGATTAGGTTGAGGATGTCATACGACCGCCTGACCTTCGTGTTCGGACGTTCAAGCGAGTTGAACATCCTCGACAAGATCGCGGCGGTCGTATGACTCAATTTGGCGCTTTTCGAGCCTAAGCTCGAAGGATCGCAGAGGACTTGCACCCCAGCCCCTTTCGGGGCCGATCAGTTTTCAAAACTGTCCCGGCATCGCTCGTCCGGTTTACGATCCAGATCTCTACTTGAGCCAGGTTACCACGCAGTAGCGTGTCCCCGACTTAACAGGCCGCGTCCCGCGTGGGAAAGCGAACCCACTGGGGTAGACGTAGACATCACCCGCAGTTGGTTTGAACTCGATCCCCTGACGAGGGAAGTAGACCTCCCCTCCTTCGTAGTCGTCGTTGGGATACATCATCATGGTCATCAGCTTCAGCGCGCTTTTCCCGCCGAGCATGTCACAGTGGACGTCGTAGGCCTCCCCCTCCTTGTATCGGAGGAGGTGGTAGCCGCTGTCCTCATTGACCTGGGCGAACGGATTCTCTCTCTGGTAGAGGGTCAGCGCCTTACCGACGATGTCGACCAGTCCGTTCTCAGACGCTGCGAGATCTCCAGCAAACGAGCTCTCGACTCGGATCTCCTCGGGCCCTGGATGGACCGCGTTCTGGCCCATCGGAAACCATCGCGGAATGGTTTCCGCGACCTCGATCAAGTAGTCGCCCCAGTGGAGCATGCCGGGAACCTTCATAATCGAGGGTGTGAGCCACTCGACCTTGAGGTCAGACGGAACCGTCATGTCTGGGACGGCGATAGCCGTTTCTTGCTTAGTTTCGCTCATACGGCCTAGACTAGCACAACGACCGTATCGCCTACCAGGCGGGACCAGGAAAATCATCTGGCGGCTGAATTCCTGGGGGGTATACCCGCTGAACAGCCACTAGGCAGCCATACCAGTTGCTGGGGATGTCCTGGTCTCTAAATGCGGCTCGACGATCAACGTAGACCATGTAAGTCTCCGTGCCGTCGCTATCTCGCGTCCAGCCGACCCGAACATAGCATTTGAGCTTCGGCGCTAAGACGTTCTGCAACGACTTCGCGCGGCTGTCGAGCTCTGCGTTGCTCATGCAGAGAGTTTACCTACGCGCGAAGCTCCATGCACACACCGATCAGCTTTTCAGGCTTGTCGGTGTCTGGGTGGCGCAGTCCTCGGGCGTGGATCTTTCGGTGTGAACCGTCCCCTACGACGATCGTGTAGTCGATCTCATAAGGAGCGCCAGCAAGAGCCTGATCGATGGCTGTTTGAACGCGCGCCCGATCTTCTGGGATCAGCTTTCCGAAGAACGTCTCGTAGGTCTTCCTAGTCTCGACCGGCTCATCGAAAAGGGCGCACATCCGGTCGTCCCAGGTCAGCCTGTCCGCTTCGACCTCCCAGTCCCACATGCCGATTCCCGTTAGGGTTAGGGCGAGATCCAGGCGAACGTCCACCTCCCGCTTGAGCCGGATGAGTTCAGCTGCGGCGGCGATCCTGGCGGTGATGCTGTCGAGCTTGTCGAGCTTGTCTTCCACCAAAGCATCATACTAGGCACTGAGACTCTACGGAACGAGGAGGACTTGCACCCCAGCCCTTTCGGGGCCGATCAGTTTTCGAGGCTGTCCCGGGCGCTTGTCCGGTTCACGTTCCAGTTCGGTGGACAGGACTTGGCTTGCGACCTCACCTGCATCTTCGGGTTGATGGCCCGACACCTTACAACCCCTAGCCTCAGGGCCGTTGTTAGGCTAAACCCACCGCAGCTTCCAGACTGATCAGGTCTTTCCACTGAAGCTTCGGCAGGGACTTGCACCCTGGACCTCGTCCGTACCAAGGACGTGCTCTTCTCGCTGAGCTACCGAAGCGTGTTTGTTATTCTGTCCCGATGATTGATGCACTACATCTGGATCACCTGGCTCTTCGAGTTCCGGACCGCGAGGCGGCCGTCACTAAACTGACTGACGCGGGCTACACGATTGTCGACTCGTTCGACATCGTCCTCGCGGATGGGTCTACAGCGCAGTCCTACGCGCTGACGCATCCGTGCCTACCCGATATGTTCGTGTCCTCAGGACCGCCCGGCTCATTGATATCGAACTGGGTCGAGGGCAAAGGAGGTAAGGGCGCTGTCCACCACCTGGCCTATGTCGTCGACGATGTGTTCGCCGCCGTCGATGAGTGGGGCCTCGTGGGCATCAAGTTTCAAACGCCCGAGCCGATCATCTGTTCGTGCCCGTCGCCGCTGGTCCAAATCTTCACCGAAGAGGATCCGACGACCGGCCTGGTCTACGAGCTCATCACCCGCAACGGACATCCTGGGTTCTGCAAGGAGAACGTGCGCCGTTTGATGGAGGCTAGCTCTGGGTGAAGATCACGTGGTCGATCAAGTCGATCAAGCACTGGCAGGACGGCACCTGGGACGCCCTAGTCGTATCCGTCCAGCAGGGCAGAGACACTTACGACCGCGTCCTATCCACCGATGCGTTCAACTGGCGCACCAAGTCCGGCGCGGCGGTGGTCGACTATCTACAGGACGGACTGACCAGAGCTGCGGGCGACATGACTGCACTCGGCGCTCGCGTCGTCGTGTTCTAGACCTGGTCGTCGCAGAGCGCCCTAGCCGCCCGCCTCTGGGCCCGTGCTCGCCGCCGCTTCGCGGCTCTGGCCATGATTCTGGCCTCCCGCTTCGCGTTCGGCGTTGAGCCGGTCTCAGCCCACTCCTTGGCGTGAACGAGGTCCTTCTTGGACCACTCAGCGATCTTCTCAGCCTGTCGGGCTCGGTTCGTCACTTCTTACTGACTGACGAGGCGGGTCGATTCTGTCAAACGAAGCCGGCGCAAGCGCTGCAAGCGCTCGGACTTAGTGATGCGAGTGATTCTGCGGAGGTAACTGGCCTCGCGCTTGATCATCTGTTCTTCTGTTGGAACGCGCTTGCGAGCTTTTCGCCTCGGCTTGCGTTCGATCGTCTTAACCACCCTGGTGTTCTCTCTCGTCGATCGAAGCCGGCGCCTCCGGCTTCGAGGTCAAGGGTTATAGCATCATCGACCGGACGACCTCGGTCTATATCTCGCAGCCGTCTCCACAGGCTGTAGCCGTAGGTCTTCATGGCTTTCGCTACGGCCTTGTCTACCAGCTTCTTGGTCCCTCGACCGGTGAGATGCTTGCTCTCGACCCACTTCGTGAGCTTCTCGGTGATCACACGTCGGGCCACTCGCTCGTCGTGCTCCCAGGCGAGCTCCAGCCGCGCCATGGCCTCGGCCTCATCGGCCAGCCATCGCTTGACATCCTTATCAGGGACGGCGACGTTGAACAGTCGGTCGAGTGCGTTCGGCTCGGTCATGGTGCACTACTTTGTTCCTAGCTCGACCTCGTCTAGATGTCTCCGACCGACGTTCTGTTGCCGGACTTGGGATCATCGAGAACGAACAGCGCTGGCAACGACTGCCACTGTTCGTAGGTGCCGCAACCAGCAATGGCTGAGACGATGTTCGCGTAATCATCCAGGTCGACCGGGTTGGTCTCTCCTGGCAAGTAGACTTGGATCTCAAAGGCCATGTCGTCCCCCATGCCTAGCTTTTACCCCACAGCTCTTCGTAGATCGAGCGGTTCTTCTCGTTCTCTGCTGAGCCGATGGTCATGTGGTAGATCCCATCAGAGTTCTTAGGGAGACCAAGCTCCACTCGGATCTCCTCGAACCTAGGGCAGACGACGTTCACCCACCAGAACGACCGGAACCGCTCATCACTGAAGTTGGACTGGACGCCGGGTAGATACTCGAACTCGACTCGCTCACCGTCGTAGCTCCACCAGAGCTCCTTATTGGGCGGCTCCTCGTTCCGCACCACGGTCACGTGGGCGCCCCAGTAGGGCTTGGCGAGCTTCGTGGTGCTCTGCCCGTGCTCCAGCCAGTAGAGGTGCCGGTAGTAGCGCCCGATCTCCTCCGTAGAGCAATCGAGGACCATCCACCAGTTCTGATCCGAGTCCGGCTTCTTGAGGCTGCACCGCAGCGTCCCAGAAGCCTTATGCATCGCCCATCTGACACTCGGAGATGTGGAACATGAACTCGCCGGTGTGCGCACCGGACATGATCTCCAGGTTGGCCCACTCTCGGCACTCCTGGTCTCCACACCCCATCATGCAGGGATCAGCTTCGTCCGTGTAAGTGTCGCCACCAGGCACCTTGACCAGCTGCGGCTCACTGGAGCCGACGAAGCCTGATCCGGGACTTCGTCGGACGATCTCTCCAGGCTTTCTTCGAGTGCTCATATACTCCCACGAGGAATTGCACCTCGATCTTCACCTTCGGAGGATGATGTCCTGTCTGTTGGACGATGGGAGCTAGTTATACCGATGACGGACCGGACGGAGCAATCTGTTGCGGATTCCGGTAACTGTCCAGCACGTTGGAGGGCTCTTCCGGGCACTCGTCGTGCTCGAACTGGATCCGCCCCTTCGCGTCTACGGTGCACACGGCGAGTCCGCCGTACTCGAAAAGATCACCGCAGGCTGCGCAGCACCCGAGCGCTAGGCGGTAGCGCTCAACGGCGTTTCCGAGGGCCTGTTCGGCCGCTTCTAGCGCTTCGTGGAGTAGCTTCGCCCGATCCATACCCCCAATTTAACGGCAATTTCCCGCTTAATCAGAGGTGAGTCTTAGGGTTCCAAGAAACATGCCCCGTAGACCCTAAAACGAGTTGATGCGCTCATCTAGTCTAATGCTATGGACAAGGTCAAACTCGTTGATTACTTCGGCTTCACGATCGGGGAACCTCAGGTTCCGAAGCCGTTTCCGAAGGTCTTGGTCTGGGGCAACGAGTTCTTCCTGCTCAATCCAGAGGATCAGGAACAGGCTGTTGAACAGCCCCGGTACCACATGACCACCGGGTTTGTGCTAGACGAGACCAAAGAGCACGCGAGCTTCGCGTAAGCCCCAGTCGGGAGTCGCACCCGCGCCAATTCCTTACAAGAGAATTGCCTGCCTGGCAGACAAGGGCATGTGTTACTGGTCTGAGATCAGACGACCGTTTCTACCGTAGTAGGTCGTGGTCTTCTGAATGCCGCCTTCCAGCCTGCGGCGGCTGAGTCGTCTGGTAATCGGGTCTCTCACATCAACAGTCTTGCTGTTGGTCACTCCGTTCGGGAACGATACGTGGGTCGTCCCATCTGGGAGCACGCAGATGGTCGTCCTGGGTGCGATCTTGTGTTTTCGCGTCGATGGAGTTCGCCTGGGACGAGGTAAGGCGGTCTCCTCGGGCCGGACTACGCGGGACGTCCTGATCTTCTTCGGACTTTCCTTGGGCGCTTCTTTGGGCGCTTCTTTGACGAAGACGCGCTTTATACGACTCGTGATGTGTTTGATGCGCTCGCCCATCGCACTAGAGTAATCACTCTAGTGCTGTTGCGCTTAGAAATACCCTCTATAGGATTTGCACCTATGTAGACTCGCTTAGGAGGCGAGTGCCTAATCTACTCAGCCAAGAGGGCTTGGAAGCTCCTGCCCGGACGTGCGCCGAGCTCTCCGCATTACGAGTGCGGTACATCGCTATCTATGCTTCAGGAGCGTGTGTTCTTAGTTCCAGACCCGTAGGCTCGGCTGGTCTGTCGACCCAACGGTGCCGCCGGTCGAAACCGACCTGTAGGGCGGGGGGTCTCCCACCGTAACCCACGTCGTAGGGTAGTCCGGCTGGGGAACGATCGTCGGACCGATGACCGTCGGCCAGGTGATGATGACGTTCGGTGTCGGCGTCAGAGGTGCCGGGTAGTCCACCGACCTGCTCTGACTGGCGTGGAAGTAGGTCTGACAGCTGGCGCAGGTCGCGTAGTGTGCGTCCGTCATGCACTTGAGACCGCAGGTCGGGCAAACGAGTTCGTTGAGCTTCATAGGCTCAGGATACTCAGTTGCCCAGCAAACCGTCCATCAGTTTCTTCAGGTTGGGCAGCATCACGTCTCGGGGCTCATAATCGTCGGGCCTCCATCGGACCACGATCCGTTGAGCTGCCGAGTTCGTGAGCTCCTTGCCATCTGGCGGCTCGATCCTGACCACCCAGCCGGCGAACTCGATGTGGAAGTTGAGCTCATCGATCTGCTGCAGCGCCAGCAGGAACAGGTCCCGCCTCTCAACGATGTAGCCGGGGGCCTCCACCTCAGTCCCACGCGGGGTGAAGTAGGTGTCGTATACGAGTGCCGGTAGTGGAACGTCCGGAGCCTCGGGGACCGGTACGGGCCGCACAATCTCACGATCGTGAGGCGCCACACACCCGATGACGAGCGCTAAGACGAGAGCTGTACAGGCACGCCACATCGAGCTACCCATGCATCCATCCCATTCTTGAGCCAGTCAGTGTAGGTCATGTGGCCGCAGCCCTGGTAGCCCCAGTTCGCGCCCCACGAGTTCTGAAACCAGAACCCAGTCTTGTCGTAGCCGACCAGCGCGAAGGCGTGGCCGCCGATGTTGTCGTCGACCTGATGGACCAGGCCGTCGGACTGCACGTTCTGCCAGCCCGAGTGGACCTGAGCCGACACGTAGAGCACGCCGACCTCGGCGAGAGCGGTGTGCATGTGTGTGAGGTCGTGCGTGTTGACTCGGTAGTAGGCGCCCAGCGGGCGCTTGGCCGCATCGCCGGCACGCTCTGGGGTCAAGGTGCGGTCCACCTTGGACACCGAGTAGGGCCAGGTGTCTTCGGAACATACACCATGCTTGTGCCAGCCCTTGATGGCGCCACGGCAGGACGACCCGTCATAGTCCTCGCCGGTCCAGCGATCGTAAACCTTCGCCATCTCGTAGAGCATTCGAGCACTGACGAGCGTCTTGTCGTTCTTGCCAGCCCGCGTGTGCTGAAGGTAGTGGATCACTGTCGCCAGGCCAAACCCTGTGCAGGCCCCCTCGGCGCCTTGATTTAGGACCGGGATCTTGCGGCGCAAGAAAGTGCCTACCGGCGCCTCCATCGGCACGTTGATCAGGCTGGGCTGATAGAGCAGGTCGCGGAAGTCGGCCTCGTCGGGCCGGGCGTCGTAGCGAAAGGCCATTGGGGCTCCTTAGAGAAGCCCCCATTGTATCGGCTGTGATGCGCGACTACTTGCCCCGAAGCCGGACCGCGACCTCGTAGACGCAGTCCCTGAGGTTGATCTCGATGCCCATCTCAACGGCAAGCGCCGCGAGCCGCGTCTCAACGACGTCCCGGCTCGGCCGTGGTCGCTCCATATAGGCCAACATTTTCTGACCGCGCTTGATGCGGTCCGGATCAGTCTGCTCCGCCAGCTTGGCCCTATAGGCCTCCTTCTGCTTCGCACTGAAGTAGGAGGGCATGAAATCTGAGATCCACGACTCATCGGAGACCATAGCCCCGGCTACGCCCGGCTGCTCAGTGATCTCGGCGATACGTCCGAGGAGCTCTCGGACATAGGGCTCAAGGGCATCGACGGCGACCGCCGAGGCCCATACGATCTTCTTCGGCTTCTTCATGTAGAGGCCGTTTTACGCCCGGCCGTGGGCGGTTAGTGTTTCTCTCCCTTGAGGTCTCGGATCTCGTTTGTGATGGTCCAGGGATCATTCCTCACGAGGGCGAGCGCATCCGAGAGGGTCTTGAACTCCTCCGGCCCCACTCGAACCTCGGCGGCCGACTTGAGCAGCCGGTAGATACCATCCTTCAGCGCTTTCCGGTTCTCCAGATACATCTCCAGGACCGCAACGCGGTCTCGCTTCATGTCTTCATGGGTCATGCGGTTTCTCCTCCCTGGCTTTTACCTGGGATTGCCACACACGTGCGTGCTTCGGGCAGTAAGGCCCCGGGTCTCCTCGCTTCAGATGCTTCGGGCAGGCTGTGGGACCGCTCGCATCAAGGACCCAGGCGCATCGGCCCGGCCGAGCTTCGTGGTCTCCTCGCCGTCGCACGCTGATCCTCCGGTCGAACGGAAGAAGGAGGAATTGCACCCCAAGCCCTTTCGGGCTCCACACGCTTTCCAGGCGCGGCCGGCACGCTTGTCCGGTTCATCTTCCAGAGTGGTTGCAGGGCCCCGGTCACAGCTTTCGCTCGCGAGGTTACCTGCTTAACGTCCCCACAAGTTGGACGGCTTCTCCGAGGCAAGGGGCTTTTTTTGCGACTGCTACATCGCTTCGATCGTGAGGAATCTTCGCCAACCTCACTAGCCGGCAGCTAACCGGCGCGGTTCATGCTCCCTGCTTGAGCAGCTTCAGCCACAGGGGCCTTACCTCGCCCTGCGGGACCCGGATACCGGGCTTCCAGCTGGGGGCGGCTGGCTTCTTCCTGAGCCGCATCCCAGCCTCGCTGGGGGTCTTGTCGGCCTTCTGGCTGTTGCAGCTGTCGCAGGCGGCCACGGTGTTCTCCCAGGTGGTCGGACCACCTCGGGACCGAGGCATGATGTGCTCGATCTGGAGCTCGGAGCCGGGCAGGCCGACGCCGCAGTACTGACAGGTGTGCTGGTCCCTCTTGAAGAGGTTCTGCCTGTTGAAGCCGATCTTCATCGGAGGCTTCTTGCCATACTGCGTGAGTACGATCACGTCCGGGGCGGCGACCGGCCTGTTGGCCGTCGGAATCCACCGCGAGTCGTCCGGCGCCCGCTCCATCCACTCATCGAAGGTGAGCGGCTCGTAGGTCTCCGGGTGGATCACGCATCCCATCTCCCGAAGGATGGTCGAGATGCACACGCTGATCGGTTGGAAGCCGATGGGCTGCCAGGCGCTGTTGAGCACGAGGCAGGGTTGGTCCACGATCCGTTCGTTCACTGTAGTTCTCCGATCAGGGTAAGAGGATTTGCACCTCCGGCCTCTGCATCCCGAATGCAGCGCTCTACTAAGCTGAGCTATACCCTGTTGTTGGTTGTTAGGTCCTTTAGACCGGAAATCGGCCTTTCTCTGTCACCCACGTTCGTGGATGTCGATTCATCGAATTGTAACCGAGAGACGGAAGGAGGAGGACTTGCACCCCATCCCCTTGCGGGGACGAAAGCCTTAGCAGGGCTCCACGGCACGCTCGTCCGTTTCACCTTCCATGTGTTGTTTCGCCGCTCGTCCGAACGGCTCGCCGTTGACCGCGATCACTCGACCTAGGATCTTCCTGACCCATCCGTTGTCGTGACCTTTGTTGTTGGAGATCAAATACCTCTCCCCATCGATCTTGGTGATCTTGTGGGTGAGGTAGTTTCCTCCCAGCCTCACGAGGACAACGTCCCCGATCTGGTAGTCCCCGGTCCGCCGATAGGTCACGACCGACTTGGTCTTGATCAACGGCATCATCGAGTTTCCGAAGACGCTCATCTCAGCGTCCTTGCCGGCGTCCAGCGCCGCTAACGTTCTCTCATACTTGTTCATTAGGACCGGAGGGACTTGCACCCACAACTTCCTGTTCATCGGACAGGCACTCTAACTATTGAGTTACGATCCTTCAGTGGTGTCCGCAGCAGGCGTGCACACGAAAGCAACGCGACGATCCCTCGCGTCGACACATGGACTCACCGGGACTTGCACCCGTTCCTAGACCATACAGTAGACCTAGGACTGTCTTACCACTAAGCCCGTTGGACTTGACCGGGTTCGCACCGGCATTTCTCCCTTTGGGGGAGCGTTTTGTCTAGCCTTGTCGATCCTGCCAGCATTGCCTAGGTTTCTGCCAGACCGACCAACACCCTCAAACTACAAGCCCTTGATGTCACCGAGAGGATTTGCACCTCCACATCCTTTCGGATACTAGCTCCTCGGGCTAGCGCGTCTGCTATTCCGCCACGGTGACGTAGGTTAATCCACAAGACTCTTACCGCCGCTGCTAATGTCTCCTACGATCGCCTTACCTAAGAGGCGATCTAGTGATGCACCGCAGATACCGGTGGCTCATTTTACTGGCGTGGTGCCTAGGACTAGGCCTGGCCTACGCTGGTTGCGGGTCGTCCAGGCGGCCGCCGCCTGTTACGAACGGTCCTGCTCGCTGGAGCCTGACTGTCGAAGCCGGAATCGACCACGACGAGATCGCGCCTGTCGTCTCCACCATCGTCACCAGGTTCCACGAGGAGTGGCATCCGGTGAACATCCCCCTGCGATTCGTCGCGAATTGGGGTGAAGCTGACGGATGGCGATTTTGCGGACCCGTCTGGACGGTTGGTTGCAACTCAGAGCCTGATCTCACCGAGTTCTCGCCCGACTGGGTCGTCTGGGTTGTGGCCCACGACCTGTTCCACATCTTCGCCGAGGGGCTCCAGAACCCATATCACGGCAATCCTTACCCCCGAGACGTCTACCACGAAGACCCGCGCTGGGGGCAATGGGACCAGTGGCGCGACGCGTTGATACTCGAACTCCAACGAAACTGATGGTCCCGGTGGGATTTGCACCCACAACCCTCCGTTGTTAAGACGGCCGCATCTTCTGTTGTGCTACGGGACCTAATGCCTCGGCTGGGATTTGCACCCAGATCTCACGCTCCTAAGGCGTGCGTCAGTACTACTTTGACCACCAAGGCTAACTGGGGTTGCTCTACTACTAAGCTACAGCGGTATAGGACACCGGTGGGAATTGCACCCACGCCAACCCCTTCATGTCCCAGCGGGGATTTGCACCCCGAACTCCGCACACTGAATGCGGCGCCATTGCTACTTAGACTACCGGGACTCGTTAGGCCGCCTGAACCCACTCGAAGTAGGACCTGGGCGTGACCTTGATGTTCGGAGGAAGCTTCGTCTTCAGCTGTGACCGCTTCGGCTCCAACCTGGTCGTCGTGACCATCTCGGGGTTCCGGGCGGCTACCCGTTGGCGAAGATCCTCCGCACGCTTCTTGAAGGCGGCCACCTCAGGGCTCTCCTGGGGCTTCTCCTTCTTCGGCTTGACACTGATCTTCAGCGGCGACCGCTGCGGAGGCTCAGGAGCCTTCGGAGTAGCCTTGATCTTCAGAGGCGTCCGCTCGGGCGGAAGAATGATCTTCTTCCGCTCAGGCTGCTTCCGCCGTATTAGTCCACCGAACTCACCGTGGTCCATGGTGCTCCCACCATAGCATCAGTGACGATCTCATGTCCCGGCTGGGATTTGCACCCAGATCTCCGCGCACTCAACACGGTGTCAGTACTACTTTGACCACCAGGACGTAGTCGATGCCCAAGCTGGGATTTGCACCCAGATCTCCGCGTTTTGAATGCGGCGTCAGTACTACTTTGACCACTCGGGCGAGTGATAGGGGCGTCAGGAATTGAACCCGACCGTTCTGCTTATCAGGCAGTTTCCCAGGATCATAAATCCCAGCCGCACAACCAGTGCTCGCCCCCGTGAGGGTGAAACTTGGTTGTGCGTATTCGATGCTTCATGCCCGCTCCTTTGTTTGATGCCACTGGAGGGATTTGCACCCCCACGCCCGTTATAGGCGCCGCCTTCTGAGGACGGTGTGTCTGCTGTTCCACCACAGTGGCATGTGGATCCGCACCTTCGTAGCCGCACGGCTACCAAAACCGGACCCGTGACTCGTGCCCCGCCGACGTCTGGACGGGGCCGTTTGTATTAGTGAAGCTCCTCGATGAACCCCTTCTCGTAGTCGCGGATCTTCATCCGCTTCCCGTTGACGTGGCTCTCGACTCGGCCTCGTTGATAGGCGATGGTCCTTACTTTGTCCGACCTCTCACCTGTGCCAAGCTGCGCCTTTCGGTTCGAGTTGCGCCTCTCAGTCTCGGCGTGTCTGGCCCGCTCGACCAGCCGTGCTTTGAGAGCCGACAGCGCGAGGGCCTTGTTCTGCGCCTGGCTCTTCAGTGCGGAGCAGGCCTGGATCCCGGTTGGTAGGTGGGTCACCCGAACCGCCGTGTCCGACGTGTTCCGATGCTGCCCACCAGGTCCGGAGTCTCTGTATGTCTCGTATTTCAGGTCGCTCGTCTTGAGCGTGAGCTCAGCCTCGGTGGGCTCGGAGAGCACGGCGACCGTTACGGTGCTGGAGTGAACTCGACCTTTCTTCTCGGTCGGAGACACCTGTTGGACTCGGTGGCCGCCGGCCTCTGGTGCGAAGGCGCGCTTGGCGCCGGGCCCAGAAAACCGCAGCACAGCGAATCCATCTCTCAGGTCAAGTTCCTCATAGCTAAAGCCCCCTCCGGCTCCCGTACTTGATGTAGATCCCAGTCAGCTTGTTGACCAGCAGCTTGCTGTGAGATCCGCCCTCACCGCTCCTGATCTCCACGATCACGGCTTCCTTCATGGGAGCCCTCCTTGTTATTCCGTTGTCAGTTCCCATTTCACCTTGAGGAACTGAAGTGCGTTTAGCTCCGCGCCCATCTCGATGAAGAACCAGGCGCCGGGATGGTCGTGGTTCCTCTTGAATAGGAACTGGGCCATCTCATACGCGGCGATGATCGCGCGGTTGCGAATGTAGTCGTTCTCCCTGTGCCAGTCAGTCATCGAGAGGATTACGTAGCGTGCCCTTCATACGGCGCTTCACCTCACGAAGAAAGGCGGCCGCCGTCCAGGGCGGGACACTGCCCACATCGACCTTGAAGGAGTAGCGGGCAGGGGCGGCCGTGATCGCTTCGACGAGCTCTCGGTCCTCGATCAACACCTCGATCTCCTTCCGGTGCTCGGGGGTGATGACCATCTCGCCCATGTTCCTACGAGCTTCGTCCGCCGTCAGCAGCTGCTTCTGGAAGTCCACGCAGATAATGCACATAGGTCACTCCTCTTTTCCGAGCCACCTGTCGATGACCTTCAGCAGGATACAGCGCCAGTTGAGCTCTTCGCAAGGACGGCCAGCCCCGAACTTGATCTCGTGGTTCCCGCAGCATCTTGCCTTGGGAACTTGTTTGTCATCCGGGGCATCATCCGAAGGGCTCACCCTTCAAATGTAATCTCCCGTCAGACTCTACTTCCGATTCAGTATACCCACACTAGGAGTCGCACCCAGAACTCAGCGTCCGAAGCGCTGCGTGATGTCTGTTTCACTATGCGGGCTAGTTGTCCTTTTTGAGCCTGTGGATGAGCATGTAGTCCTCCGCGTAACGAGCTCGTTCCGCGAGACCGACTACAGCCTGCACCACAGCATCCACTGGGTCGTTCCCCTCCCTGATGAGATCAAGCGCGAGGCATACGTGTGGATCATCTCGCCACCCATCAAGTGGCTTCAACTGGTCATTCATCTTTGGCTCCAGCGTAAGTGGGGCCCCCCGAAAGGGGGCCCCACTATACTAGCTGTTGATCTCGACGATCGCGCCGGAGGCGACGGTCTTACCGCCCTCTCGGACGGCGAACCGAAGGCCGGCTTCCATGGCGATCGGCTTCTGGAGCTCGACGAGCACTTCCGAGGAGTCCCCGGGCATGCACATCTCAGCCCCGTCAGAGAGCTCGATCTTCCCGGTGACGTCCGTGGTCCTGAAGTAGAACTGCGGACTGTAGCCACCGAAGAAGGGAGCCTTCCGGCCGCCTTCGTCTGCCTTGAGCACGTAGATCTGCGCCTTGAAGCTCTGGTGCGGCTTCACCGTGCCTGGCTTGGTGATGACCATGCCCCGCTCGATGTCCTCGCGCTTGATGCCTCGCAGCAGCACACCCGCGTTGTCGCCCGGCAACCCGACGTCGCAGTCCTGGTGGAACTGCTGAATTCCGGTGATGACCGAGTGCTGCGTCTCGCCAAGGCCGACGATCTCGACCTTCTCGCCCATCTTGACGGTGCCCCGCTCGATCTTGCCGGTCGCGACAGTGCCTCGACCCTCGATCGTGCAGACACCCTCAATCTGCATGAGGAACGGCTTCTCGGTGTCACGGGGCGGGGTCGGAATGTACCGATCCACCTCGTTCATGAGATGCTGAACCGCAGCGAGGGCCTCCTCGTCCCCGTTCTTGGCCTTGAGTCCAGAGACTCGGCAGAAGGGGATCTCCTCAGCCGGGAAGCCGTACTGGTGGAGGACCTCACGGACCTCCTCCTCGATCAGCTCCACGAGCTCCAGGTCGTCCGACATGTCGATCATGTTGACCGCCACGACGATGGCCGGAACCCCCACCTGACGCGCGAGCAGAATGTGCTCACGGGTCTGGGGCATGAGCCCGTCGACCGCCGACACCACCAGGATCGCGCCGTCCATCTGGGCGGCGCCGGTGATCATGTTCTTGATGTAGTCGGCGTGACCCGGGCAGTCGACGTGAGCGTAATGCCGCGTCGCCGTCTCGTACTGGACGTGGTCGGCGGTCACGGTGGCGATCCGCTCCTTGCGGACAATGCCCCTGGGACCAGCGATGTCTTCGTACGTGACCTGCCCAGCTTCGCCACCCAGCGCACGGGTGATCGCGCTGGTGAGCGTGGTCTTCCCGTGAGCGACGTGACCGATCGTGCCGATGTTGATGTGTTCCTTCGACCGATCGAACTTCTCGATGCTCATCTCATTCCTCGATTGTTGGGCCGCGCATAGGCGACCCGGTTGTATACCCGGCGAAATGCCAAGTACGGGAACTGAGGTCCGAACAAAGACTAAGCAGCCTGCCAGTCATCGAACTACCGAAGGTAGTGAGATGACGCCGTCACGCCTGACGACAAATTGACCCTGGAGGGACTTGCACCCCCGACCTTGACGTTCGTAGCGTCCTGCTCTGATCTACTGAGCTACAGGGCCTTGCGTGTTACACCAGACCAACTACCTCCCGGCACCTGTCGAGAGTAAGCCGCGCTTCTGCCCGAGCCCTAATGGCGCCCTCTCGGAGGACGTCATCAAGTTCGCTCGTTGGCTTCAGCAGCCGCTCGTATTCCTCTCGGGCTGACCCGAAGTAGTCGTCCATCGCCAGGAGAATGAACTCCTTGGTGCATCCGTAGCCGGGGAACCCCGACTCAGGACACGACCGATACCGCATCGCAAGCTCGGTCGACTCGCTGGTATCGACCAGCAATGAGTAGATCGCGAAGGCGTTGCAGGTATCCGGATCGAGGGGTCCCTTCCGGGGATCCTTCGAGTCCGTGACGATTGACTTGACCGCCGCTCGGAGCTCCTTGCCCTGAGCGAAGATCGGAATGGTGTTCTTGTAAGACTTCGACATCTTCTGTCCATCGGTGCCGAGGACCTTGGGGGAGTCACTCAGCCTCGCTTCGGGCAGCTTCAGGACATCGGTCTTGAACGCGGAGTTGAAGCTCTGCGCCATGTCCTTGCAGATCTCGACGTGTTGTATCTGGTCCTGACCGACCGGAACGACGTCGCTCCCGTAGATCAGAATGTCGGCCGCCATCAAAGCCGGGTAGCAGAACAGCCCGACGTTAGCGGGGAGGCCTTTGGCGACCTTGTCCTTGTAGGAGTGAGCTCGCTGGAGCACACCCATTCCAGTCACGCACTCCAGCAGGAAGGTCAGCTCGTGCACCTCGGGCACGTCCGACTGCTTGAAGAGCGTGGCCTTCTTCGGGTTGAGCCCCAGAGCGATGTAGGTGGCGGCCACCTCTCGCGTAGCCTGCCGAAGCAGAGCTGGGTCTCGGACCGTCGTCAGCGCGTGGAAGTCCGCGATGAAGTAGAAGGCGTCGCCGTCATCTTGCAGCTCGATATGCTGTTTGATGGCGCCGAAGTAGTTGCCCAGGTGAGGGTCACCAGTGGGCTGGATACCAGAAAGGATTCTCATCGTTACCTCGATTCACAGGGTGGTTCGAGGTCGCTAAAGGCCTGCCAGTCGATCAGAGTGGATCGGCAACACGTGTCTTTCTGGGGTAGATCTCCAGCACCCTGCCTTCGCATTCGCAGGCGTAGTGCTCGGGGCCGTTGCCGTGCTTCTCCAACACGAAGGTGAGCCCGAAGCTCTCGAAGAACTCCCGCATCAACTCAATGTCGTCGGTTCGCACCACGAACGTGTTTTCGTCATACCAGGGCATGACTAGATTCTACCTCGGATACTCCCAGTAGGACTCGCACCTACGACCTCGGCCTCCGCAAGACCGCGCTCTATCTACTGAGCTATGGGAGTGAATTGAGAATGTTTCGACCAGTTAGTGACTGCCAAGTGTTCTGCCTGTAGGAGAACCTATGAGATGTCTCGATATCCTCCTCTTCCCCATCTACGTCATCGTCTACGGTGGATTCGGGCCGCACGGTCTGTTCGGAACCTACGGGCGTTGGGGCAGCGGCGTCTACAACAGCGGAGAGGTCTGCATGACCTACAGCACGTGCCACCGATGCGGCGTCCGACACTTTCCGACCGAGCGCGGTATTCGGCGCCACGAGCGCCGCTGTGGGGGGTAAATGATCGGTCTGGTGGGAATTGCACCCACGGCCTCCTGCCCTATACGCAGGCGCACTAATCTACTGTGCTACAGACCTATGATGATGGTCCTGGTAGGGATCGAACCTACGACTCCCCCGTGCAATGGGGGCGTTTTCCCGATTGAACTACAGGCAAAGGACTTTAAGGGATGCCTCCCGAGCCCACCCAATACCAGGGACAGGACTTGCACCTGCTACTACGTGCTTCACAAACACGTGCTTATCTACTTCAGCTTCCTCTGGCTCAATCCCGGACCTGAGACTTGCACTCAGAACTCATCCTCCACAGGGATGCGTGATACTGTTTTCACCAATCCGGGTTGTTCTAAATCAATCGCCCAAGTCGGGCTTGGTGATCTCCCACCAAGCGTAGAACCACCCCGTCACCGGGTGGAAGTCGTATTTCCGCTTGCGGTGCTCCTTGCCGCCGAAGCGCTTCTTGCGACGACGCTCGTGGGGTTCCTCGGTCGACTGCTCGGTCTCCTCATCGGGGGCCTCGTCCCGGAGCCGGTAGTTCTTCCGGCTCCCGTCTCGGTGAGTCCGAAGCGTCTGCCGCTTGCTGTTCTCTCCTCCACATCGGTGGCCCCACTCGTGGTGGGCCTTGAAGACAGAGGGTGCGAAGTCCTCGTCCCGGTGGCGGAGGCACGAGTGGTTCCACAGCCCGCACTTGTGGGGCGTGCTGGCGTGCCACCACAGGTCGTCGTAGTGCGCCTGAGCCTCTTCCCACTCGGTCAGAGGGGCCTTGAGGGCCTCTTCATCGGGGTCGGGGAGTCCGGCCCGCTCCAGAGCGGCCTTCCACTGCTCACGAGACGTGTAGTCTCCCGAAGCAGCCAGGCGTTCCAGGCGGCGAAGGTAATCGTCCATGACAGTCTCCTTGTTGGTTTCAACAAATAGCTGTCATGTCTCTCTCCTTTCTCTGAAGCGGAAGACGGGATTTGCACCCGCAACCTCTTGGATGGGAACCAAGCGTTCTACTGTTGAACTACTTCCGCACGATCGATCAGTTCGACTTCGCCACACACCTCGACCCAGACGTGCGCGCCGCAAGACAGAGGCTTGTCGGGGCGATAGATCACCCGGGCCGCCTCCTTACCGTCCTGCCCATAGATGATGACCTCGTGAGCGTAGTCGTTGCTCTTGTAGGTCTTCACCGTGATGACTGGTTCGCGCTCGCCGGTCTTGCGGTTCCGACGGATCGCGTGTTGATTGATGTGTATGCGCTTCTTCATGTCCTCAGTCTAACGGCTCACATGTTAGCCGCCAGCACCTGAAAGACATCGTAACGGACAGTATGTTGGCCATTACGACGCCTAACGACCCCGATAGTGCGCGTTAAGCATCTGACCGCCGATGCGCACCCTTGCGCGCACTAGCCGGCGGCCACCCTGAGCACCAGGTAGGTGTTCCAGGCGCAGATCACAACGAACAGAACAATGATCGCCGAGAGAAGAGGCCACAGCTTGCGGCCCCCCTTGGCCCGACGGTGTAGCGTCAAGCAGACAGCGCTCATCACTCCGAGCTTCACCAGAATGAAGGCGAGGATACCGGTCGCCAGGCACATCGCCATCAGCGGGTTGAGCTCGGTCGCGCCTAGATGACTCGTAGCGTAGGCGGTGATCAACGCGTCATAGGCGTTGAGCAGCCACGCTAGGATCACTACTCGGTCGAAGCTTGTCACTACCCTTAATGGTAGGCCGACCGCTGTGCTTAAAGAATGGTGTAAGCGGGCTGCGGGAATCGCACCCGCGTCAGCAGCTTGGAAGGCTGCCGCTTTACTCCTAAGCTAAGCCCGCATGTTCGGTGACCAAGAGGAGAGAAGACGTTTTTTGAGTTACGCCCCCACGAATTGGAGACGGCGGGGGTTGAACCCGCAACCGACCACCCCGAGGGGCGGCCTACTCTTACCATGTAGTCCACTCAATCATTCACCGAAGCTCCGAGTGGGCATCGCACCCACGACCTCTTGCTTACCAAGCAAGTGCTCTACTACTGAGCTACCGGAGCAAAAAGAAGCGGGTGATGGGAATTGCACCCACGCGCACGACCTTGGCAGCGTCGCGCTCTACTGCTGAGCTACACCCGCATGGTGTATGGAGCCGGCGGTTTGTTCCTGGTTGTCTCCAGGCACCGGCATGTCTTCTAGGGGAACTCGTGGGGATCGATGGGCCGCAACTTGGGATCCATCTCCTTGATCCTCGCCACTCGTCGGGTCTCGTGAAGCATCTCGCGGACGACTCTGATCCGCTCGGCCTCTGCTTCGACCTCGTCGGCGTTCCATTCCTCTTTGCCGCACCTTCCACAGGCATGGTTGTGATAGCTCTTTGCATCGACCAAGTGTCGGGACTCGCGATCGGCGACTCGACCGACCATCCAGAGGTGACCTTTAATCAGGCACTTGAGCTTCACGCATTTAGATTAGCGAATAGATCCCGATTAGGGGACCCATCATTTAGCCGATGTCAGCTTCGCACTGACGACCTTCCGCATGTGAAACGGACGCTCTACTCCTGAGCTAATCGGCTATATCTTGGTGACCAAAGCGGAGAGTGGTTTTCGCGCTCTGCCAACTGAGCTACCCGCCCTCGTTTGGACAGGGTGGGACTCGAACCCACGACCTCGCATTCCATAGATGTACACCCAACCAGGCATTCACCAAGATGGTCCTTGAGGGTTTCGCACCCCCGACCCCTACCTTGTCATGGTAGTGCTCTACTCCTGAGCTAAAGGACCGTTGTTAGGCGATGAGGGATTCGCACCCCCGACCTTGATCTTGTAAGGATCCTGCTCTACTGCTGAGCTAATCGCCTATGATGTCTTTTCGAGACCACCCTCGCGTTGAGGGTGTCTTGACGACCCGGATCTCGTATTCCTGGTCATCGATCGTCACCTCGATCACGCCCTCGAACATACCGAGTCCGGTGTCGTGCTTGCCGCCCTCACAGTCGGAGTGCTCGCACGTCGGCGGGCCGGCGCACCCTAGCCTTGCGATTGGCTCGGCCAGGGCCTCGAAGACGAGCTCTCGCACGTCGTCGACGTTCACTAGGCCTCGGTGAGAGGCTTCTGCACTGGACGCGGAGCTGAGGCACCAGGAGCGACCTCGTTCAGTCCGTAGTCACCTCGTCGGACTCGCCGCCGCTGGCCGGTGTTGGGGTCAATGATCGTGACCCAGTGCTCGGCCTCGTCGTTGATCTGCTGCGGCTCTTCGCCGCTACCGTAAATGCCTGGCATCGCTGCCTCCTCTCTCGATCCTATGGCTTCAACGGCCTGCCCGCAAGCCGCGACGACCCCTTCGGGTCCATCGTGCGGATCACCACCTCGAACTCTCGCTCACCGGCATAGAGGTGAACACGGTTGCCGAGGGCGACGACACGGGCGTCTTTGTTCTGGAGATGCTCCAGAGCGAATACGATCACATCTCTGATGTCTTCGACTTCCATACCCTTATGGTAACCAGGCCTACTCACTAGGGTTAGAGGAATCTTATGACGGGCCCACTAGGATTTGCACCTAGAACCACTGCTTTCAAAGAGCAGCGCTCTACTGTTGAGCTATGGGCCTATGTTCAGCGACCAAAGGTAGAGAGACAGCATGCCTTTCGGCTTCCGGAGAGCATCCCTCTGCTCAGTCCTCCAATCAGAGATCGGAGGGCAGGACTCGAACCTGCGTAGACCTTTCGGCCGCCGGATTTTCAAATGTAGTCCGCTCAGTCATTCGCTGACAGCCCGCCTGGGATTCGCACCCAGAACCTGCGCCTTCAGAGGACGCCGCTCTACTAGTTGAGCTAACGGGCAATGTGTTCTAGTCGTCGTCCAAGACCTCTTGCGCGTCGGCCATGGCCGCGAGCTCCTTCTGACGCTCCTTCTTCTTCTTCGCAGCCTTCTGCTGCTTCGTCTTCTCGGACTCCCGAGCCGCGTCGATGAGCTTCTTCAGCGCACCCTTCGGGTCT
>Ga0307377_10000969_pt1 | contig 38102 bp, 24 predicted proteins | sample TR3MG_FD_202535 | JGI IMG/M metagenome (GOLD analysis project Ga0307377, IMG submission 202535) | Soil microbial communities from Risofladan, Vaasa, Finland - TR-3 | ecosystem: Environmental > Terrestrial > Soil > Coastal area > Acid sulfate soil | place: Finland: Risofladan, Vaasa | collected... | reverse complement strand
GTTGGAACCCTCGATACCGACCTGACTAAACCTGGCAATGAACAACGTATCAAACTCGATCTGGGAGTTATTCATCAGAATGACAAAGGATTTCATACTATGCTGACCCTGTTCACCGTACTCCAGGAGAATGCAATCAAGTATAGTGGTAAAACCTATTTAAATCCTGCAACAAACCTTCTCATGGAATTATACACCAATCGTGATCAGATTCAAACCGGAGTTGAGTTTGAACTTAAAAGCCCCCTCTTTTCACTTCCCCTGGATGTGGTTTTTAATGCCACAGCGATGCAATCCAGGATAGATCAGGTGGGTGAGATGGTAGTGAATAAAGAGTATCCGACACTTATTATTAATGGTGGACTTGATTTTCAGAGGGTCCGTATCCAAATCAGTCTTATGGGAAAATATGTCTCATATTTTGAAAATAATCGGTTTGCAAGCATATCTGATGGTCCTCAGCCGCTTGGTGATTTCTTTAACCTGGATGCAGTTGTGAAATACAACCTTATGGATTATTTGAAATTTTTCATCAAATTTCAAAATATCTTTAATACAAATTATTCTACAGTTGTGGGATACCCCGACTTTGGTAGACAAATCCATTTCGGTTTGAGATTAGATATATGAAACAAAACTTGAGTGAAATCCTTATTCACGGATTTCACCATTTTTCAGATGCAATGTGCGGCTTGCAAAGGAGTCTGCGATGTTGGTATGGGTAACAAACAAAACAGTACCTCCTTGTTGGTGATAATGCCCAATGATTTTGAGAACCTCCAGAGAATTCTCAAAATCCAGGTTTCCTGTTGGTTCATCCGCCAGGAGTAGTTTGGGTTGATGGACAAGGGCACGAGCCAATGCCACCCTCTGACATTCTCCTGTGCTGAGTTCAGATGGAGTGTGCATAAGCCTCTCCATTAATCCTAAATTATCTGCCAGCTCCAATGCCCTTTCCTGTTTTTTTGCATCACCTGACAGCCCACCAGAAAGTAAAATATTTTCAAGAACATTGGCATAAGGAATCAGATAAAACAACTGAAAAACAAACCCGATATATGATGCTCTGAATTTTGTCCGCTCATTTTCTTTCATGGAATAAATATTTTTACCATCCATCCTAATGATTCCCGAAGTTGGCTGTAACATACCTCCAATGCTTAAGAGCCATGTTGTTTTGCCACTGCCACTAGGTCCTTTCATAACAACAAACTCTCCCTTTTCAGCATGAAAGTTAACTTTCTTAAGGGCTTCGACTCTTCCCCGGGGTGATTCAAATATTTTGCTTACATTTTCAAGGTAAATCATAAAACTTACTTTTTAATGATTACCGCAGGATCTTTTATGGCAGCTATGATTGTAGGAATAAAACTGGAAAGTGCCGAAAAAGATGGAGCGACAATGATTGACCATGCGAAAAGTGAATACATTGGTTTGATAGAACTGGCTGTGATTTTAAAAATCGCACTGCCAAATTTTACAGCAAGGAAAGAACCCAACAGATAACCCAGAATGGCACTTACAAAACCTATAATCAATGCCTTACCAAGAAATATCCCTAATATTTTGCTGCTACGATGACCTATGGCACGTAAAATACCTATTTCCTGCTCCCTTTCTTTCGTATTGATCATGGCCAGTGCACCTATCCAGATTGCAATTAGAACGACCACACAGGCGGAAATAACAGCAAAATATTCCTCAAGCATGTACCTCTGTTTCTCACGTACATTTGCAATGGTAGTATTCATAACGACTTTAGCCTCAGGAAGGACTTGATCCAATTGTTCTCTTAACATGACCAAAGGGTCGCCTTCTTCAGGGGAAATGCAAAGGCAATTGAGTGCCATTATTTCATTTATTTGTCCCTTCATATCCAATATTTCCTGAAATTCAGATAATGCTCCATAAACACGGATATCATCCGTACTTCCGCTTTCAGAGAGAATCTTTACGATGGTAAATTGTTTCCCGAGAATATCGATCGTTTCCTCTTGATGTACCTTAAATTCTTTGGCCAGTTCATACCCAATATACACTTGCCCCGGTTCAATACGAAAGGCCATTGCAGTTCTTCCCGCTGGATCAATCTCTGGAGCTATACCGGTCAGGATGATTTCTTTGTTGTGCCATATTATCTCCTTTTGCAAGGTTGCCGTGATATGGGCATAGGAAAAGTCTTTGAATTTCCAGAAACGATCAACATAATCTTCTGGCATGGTATATTCTGAATACCCTGTAGTCCAGAATTTGTTCATATCCGTTTCTTTTGGAATAATCCGGAGGTTAAATCCCATATCCCTTGTGAGTCTGATAGTCTCTCTTTTTGATGCTTCATTCGAAGTGAAGAAAAACACAAAAAACGCCACTGCAAAACTCATTGCAGACAAAGCAAGTATAAAATTGAGCTTTCTGAATTTTATCTCTTTTTCAATCAAGTTAAAAATCATAACAGACTTTATATAAACAAATTCATGATGCCTTCTTTTTAGCTTTAAAAAGTAATATCAAAACTATAATAATAATTAAAGTTACAAAACCAATAATAAAATATAACGTTACTTTCAAATAGGATTTTTTTTCGTCTATAACGTATCCATCAGAAACCAAATCAGATTTCATGGCAGAATCCGAAAACATAACAGGCACCCCCGGATATGAAGAAGATCCCATTTTCAGGATTCTGTTTACCTCGAGTTTTACCAAAGGATTTTCAGGATCAAATTCTAATAATCTGGCAACTTGTGCTTGTCTTTTCTGATCCCATTTCACTGGCAACAAAGTGCCCCCTACCCACGATATGTCAAGCCCACATTCACAATCAAGCCCGATTATGGAGAGAATTTTTACCAGATTCGTTTCTTCTATCTCTTCGGCTTTTATTAAAGGTCCGATCCACCTGGCTTTTCCGTAAAATACTGCTGCATATGGTTTTGTGACATCTGTTTCTAAACCTAAACTCCAAAGCAAGATTTTTTCACGTGAAAATAATTCTGGTTTCATTGAGATTAGAACAGGAGGGTGTTCAATGTATTTAACCATCGTTTTCATTTGGTTCTTTATGTTCTCTATAGCAGAGAAAGCAACTTTTCTATACTTTACATTTTCTTGTGCATTTTCACCTTCAATCAGCAATATTACACCATATGTCTCTATAACTTTCTTGATTATCTCTTCTCGAATAGGTGAGAATATAATATAATTTATTGCTGATCTTAATGATTTTTCGAAGGATTCATTATCTTTTTTTACAGGTACGACCAGAGACCGTCCATCTGGTGAAACCAGAATTGCCACAGGAAAAGATTGTATTTGCCATAAAGATAGATATTTCATGGCGGGATGATCTTTTTGTAGATCGATATTGATTATTTCAACCCGGATATTGCAATCAATAAGAGCAGCATTTGATATTTGTTTAAAGCTTGATGTGATTTCTTCCTGAGTATCATTATTGACATAGCCATAAAAAAAATACGGCCCGGAACCCAGATCAATAAAGCCTGTTTCACGAACGTTATATCTGCATGCGAATGCTGATTGGCTTTGAAAGCAAATCCACAGACAAATCAATAAAATTAATCTATAATAATTCATCATCTCCATCGCTTTGACCGAAACACATAATCTGTCCATCTTTAAGGGTGACAATTATCCGGCCATCACGGTCCACAATTAAACCCCAGGGAAGCGGAGGAGATGTCAAACTTTGTGACCACAGTCTGTTCCCATTTTTGATATCGAGAACTTCAACAAGATTTGTCTGGCGATTTGTCGAAAGTATTATTGCATTGGCACAACGGGCCATAGCAAATGCTTTTCCGCAGTCGTATTCCCATAATGGTTCATCTTTCATATTCAAACTCCCCCATGTCCTTATTATATGAGCCGGAAGTTCATCCGGGTCATTGAAGGAATTGTTTAAGATCTGGTCAGGAATACTATTAAAGCACATGATCTTCCGGTTATTTAATAAAAGAATATCTCTGCCATTTGCCGATGTATGCAACATTTTTTCGACAACAGAAGGATCAAACACAGGATATTCAGGATCTCCGTATAAAGGCATTCCACCAGCCACAACCTTATCACCTATCTTATAAAGCTCCCATCCCCGCGGGGAGAATGAACCAAGAAGTTTAAGAGGAGCTGGATCATTAAGACATTTCCCGTCTTCCAGATTAAAAACAGCCGGAGAATTGGTAGTCCCGCTTGCCAGGTAGAGCTTACCGTCATTTATAAGCATATGTCCCTGTACACTTACACCAGTACGGGAATCAGGATCAAGATGACCTGATGTATTGTTTTGCCATTTTATCTTACCGGTTGCAGCATCAAGCGCATAAACATAGGTCCCATCATAATTTACAATTCCGGCAGCAAAATAAGCAATCCCCTTTTCGACAATCACTCCGCTTGCCACCGGCCATGTAGACATCAGTGAACCATACACAGGTATTTTGCGATGTTCCGGGGCAGCATTGAACTTCCACAACAATTGCCCGGTTAGTGCTTCGAAAGCATAAACCCATCCATCACCGGAGCCTACCAATAAACGGCCTTCCCAAACAGTTGGTGGAAAACGGACCGGGCCTCCTGTATAAGCTTTCCACTTAAGTTCTCCTGTTGCTGATTCAAGAGCCCTCACGATACCATCGGAACCACTAAAAAACAAAAGATCACCCGCTGAAACCGGTGAAGTTGGAGTATATGAAGTACCCGGGGTAAACCACCAGAGTCTTTGAATTCTTTTTGGTATCGCAGCTTCCGTTGTGACATTACAGGAATTATTAGCACGAAATGTTGGCCAGTCGGCTGTTGTTTCGTTAAGGCTGGTGACGGTCGTCAATTTGTATTGTTCCAAACGTTCATTTTCAGTCGCTTTCCGGCTGAAATCAAAATCTCCGGCCGGTCCAAGACAGGTAATACCATATAATGTTGCCTGGCAATCACATACTGATGGCCACCAGTAGAGAAGACCATTAGCAATAGTCACACCATCAAAACATTGTGGCCGCATCGGGGAAATCCATTGAGGAGTCTGACTGGCCATGTCGAGTCTGATTGAACCACCTTCAGCACGGTAAATAATAGCATCAATGGTTCCGTTTGGACGGGTACAGGCACGTCGTTTTGTGTCTATTTCAGCTAAAACTTCGCCGGTAACAGGATTAAATTTCTTGCTTTTCTGCATATCGATCTGACCACTAATACCATATAGTCCGTCGTCACGAAGCACTAACTGAAAGTTACTATAGGGATCTTCCCAAAGAACACTACCGTCTTTAGCAGAAACGGCGAGAAGCTTGCCAACTGTCGGACCGGCAAAGTAAAGTGCCTCATCACTGCACTTAAGATATGCAGTGGTACGCCAATTGGTCCTCCAGTCCTGTCGGCCCAGATCTGCCCCAAGTGCATTGAACAGTGCAGGGTAATTGTCAGGAGTTTTTCGCCAGATATCTTTACCTGTTCCGGCATCCAGACAGGCAAGGAACGCACCATACCGATAAATATAAATTCGCCCGTTTTTCATACATAGTGCACGACTGTCAATGTCTTCTGTTTCCAGATGGCTCCACAATACCTTCCCGGATCTTGGATTGATTGCTAATAAGTTTCGCCCGTATCCCCATGGATTATCAGGCTGGTTAAAACCTTTTGAAATCGGATCCCATGGCCAGCCATGTTCCTCTCTCTTTTGCCGTACCACCGGATCTTTCTGTTCCTGAGCCCCTGTGAGTGCGTAAAGAACTTCGTTTTCCATTGCCATCCACTTCCAGCAAGTAGTACCACCGGCAACATCCGGAGGAGGAATAATTTCGCTTTTCAACTTACCGGTGGCAGCGTCTATAACCTTGCAGCTCTTATCATCGCCAACATATAAGATACTGGGTGTTGCGATCATCGTATTACGGTGGATCATGAAACCCGGAGTCAGTCTTCGTTTCCAAAGTATGGAACCATTGTACCCATTGTAAGCAACAAGCGAATTAAGCAAAGCTTCTTCACGTTCATGAAAAGCAATGTTGCCATAAGCCTGAAACACCCTTCCTCCCGAAGCTACAGCTACCTGTGTCATAGGCGCATAGTATGGTTCAGCCAGGAATTGTGTCAGATAAGGTGCCCGGGCAATCCGGTCAGTTGATTGGGGATTATTATCCGGACCATGGTATGGATGACTCCAGTCATCAATTCCTTCAGGAAATGGTTTGGTTAATTCTTTCTTACCCATAAGGGCTTTTCCCTGGGGGCGTAGAACCCGGAGTGCTTCTGACTCAGCAATATTGGTTTCTTTATCTACCGTGATAAGAACATCAGCCAGGTTATCGGCCAGATGAATTCTTGTTAATTCACCTTTCTCAACAAAGATACGGGATCCATAAAATCCAGCTTCGTCAACTGCCTGGCGTGCAGTTTCTACGTCCTCAGGGTTGGTTAGCTGCACATATATCAATAACTCACTTTCCTGTGCCAGCTTTATTGCAAGTTTACAATCCGTATCCTCCAACAAAACACAAATGCCTCGTGAAAAGCCAATTTCTTTTATGATCTGTTTGGGCTCATCTAGTTTGCCTTGGCAGTTTACACAAATCCACACAATTAAAATTGTCATCAGCATTCCTGCAAGAAACATGAAGGACCTGTTCCACCTGTTAAAACTTAAATTCTTTTTCATTCGACTATGTATTTTTAATTCACTTTTTATTGTGAGAATCTCATATGTAACTACTTTCTAAGTTGTTATTATTCAAGGGATTATATGCTCCCATACTGAGGGACTAAAAACTACTTTTTTTGATGTCGTTATTTTAAATGTAAGGTACTACTTACCTTTTTAAAAACCAAATTTTTATTTTCCTATATATTGTATATGAATTATTCAGATTGAAAGTTTTCCCCTCTGTACAAAGAAGAGAGAGTCTGCCCCGGTTTATCGGGGGGGCAGGGGGTGAGTTCGTGAGAGCTAAAGAGGGGAGTAAAAAATAAAAAGGCTGAATTTGAATCTCCAGCCCTAAAATATCTCACTATAATTCTATACTATTGAATCATTTTATCATAGTCTGTATCAAGAGGTTTCCTCTTAATAAAATCGAATAAAGTCAGACTGCGCAGGTTATAGAAGTAGTTCCAGTAATTCTGCAAAGACTGAACATAAGCTCTTCTGTTCTGATCTTTCTTTGTATCAGCATTATTTAACTCGAGAACAGAAATCTTTCCAATAAGAAATCTTTGTTTAGTTACTTCAAACATCTTTTGAGCTACAGTATCAGATTTAGCTGCAATTCCAACCTGAGCAGCCTGCAGGTTAAACTGCTCAACATCAAGGAACAGGTTTTGCTGGAAGTCTACAATTGCCTGTTGTGATTGAACCTGGGCAAGCTCCAGACTCGAAAGGGCCATCCTGTATCTTCCCCGTCCAAGACCCCAGTCCAGAATAGGCATAGAAAATCCTATTCTGACACCCTGTTGCTTACTCAATTCTGAATAGGCCACATTAAAATTCTCATCTCTGCCCTGAAGTCCGTATGAAGCAAAGATATCTCCATTAAGTCCCTTATCTGCTTTGGCTTGTGCAACATTACTCTGAGCGTTTAATATAGTCAGTTGCTGAGTCATAATTTCCGGATTATTACTAAGCGCCAGATCCAGAACTTCCTTCATATCAACCTGTAAGTCAGGCGTCTCACCAGGCAAGATCAGTTCAAGTCTCACAGTCTCATTATAACCAAGGAATGACCTCAATCTGATCTCCCTATCGCGCAAATTCATATCGGCTTCTTTACTAGCCGTTTCGGCATTGAGAAAGGAAAGTTGCATTTGTAAAAGTTCATCCTCAGCAATTGTTCCCAGGTTATATCTACCCCTTGCAATTCTATATAGTGTATCGGCATTAGAATAATTCATCTCTGCAATCTGCTTATTTATCTGCGCCAGCGCCAGTGAAAAGAAGTTCCTTACAGCAAACATATGTACCGTTTCAATATTTGAAAGGTATGTTTTCTTAGCAGCATCAAATTTCAGAGGTTCTATCTTTCTCTGCCATTTTAATTCATTATAGCTGAAAATTGGCTGGATCAACCGGACACTCATTGGAACAGTTATATATTTATTAAGACTGTTTTCAAAATCGTTCTGAAGAGTCAGATCTGATTCCAATGAAATTGAACCACCAGTAAAACCAATATTTTGTGAAAGAGAAAGTTCCCCAATGTTCTGGAGATCATTTGTAGAAACATATTCCCACTGCTTAATCCCTGAGTTCCAGACTCTGGTATACGCAGTACTATAACTCGGAGTAGTACCGGAAAGCGTTAACGAAGGTCTGTATTGGGCAACAAATGTCCTGTACTGCCAGTAGCTGTTACGAAATCTGTGTTTAGCTATCAAGGCATCAGGTGACTGCTCTTCAGAAAGTTTAATAACCTCCTCGAAAGTAAGTTGTTTGACATCTTGTGCTTCAATAAGCCTGGCAGAAAAGAGAAGCAAGCCTATTATAAAAAATATAATTAACTTCTTCATTTTTAATAATTTACTCATACCTCAAAGATTCTATAGGATCTCTCTCGGACGCTCTTTTTGCCGGGGAATATCCAAAAACAACTCCTACTGCTGCAGATACTCCGAAAGCAATAAATACCGAAAAGAAAGAGACGATTGTCATAATACCTGCAATTTGTTCTATCAGTTTTGCCATTATCACCCCAAAAAATATTCCAATAAACCCCCCACTGACACTTATAAGTATTGCTTCAGCCAGAAACTGAACCACAATATCCATTTTTTTTGCCCCAATTGCCATACGGGTACCAATCTCTTTAATCCTTTCCATGACTGAGGCAAACATTATATTCATAATGCCTATTCCGCCAACTATTAATGAGATACTTGCAATTGCTCCAAGGACAATATTAAAGATATCTTTTGTCCTCTGCTGTTGCTTAAGCAGTAATTCCGGTACAGTTATCTCAAAGTCTTTTACACCAGAATGTCGCCGGGTAAGCATACGACTTAAAATTTCTGTTGTTGGTGCCAAATGCTCTGTTTCAGCTACCTGAACAACAATCCGGTCAAGTTGATTATAATTAGTTTCAGCATCACTGGATGCATCTGAACTGCTTAAAACAACCCTGTGCATATCCCCTCCAAAAATATTAATCGATGTAGCTTGTGATACCAGCTTTGTGTTTATAAGTCCTCTATTCTGATATCGTAGAAGCATAGTCTGTATAGGAATATATATATTATCATTATAAACATTCACCCCTTTTTCTTCAAACCCGGTAAGACTAACATTAGTTTTCTGAAGTACACCTATAACCTTCAGCCATTTACCATTGAATTTAAGATACTGACCTATTGGGTCAACTTTGCTGAAGAATTTAGCCCGGATATTAGCTCCGATAATACATACCTGAATCCCCTTTTCTTCCTGATAACTGTTGAAAAAAGCGCCACTAACCAATGGAAGATTGTACAAATGAAAATAATCATTTGAAACTCCAATAAGTTTGGCAGTATATTTTACTCCATTCAGCACCGCTGTTGAATTAAATGATATCTCGGGACTTATCCTCTGCACTGAAGGAAGTGTTTCCTTTATAGATTCAACATCAAGCAGGTTCAATCCTCTTGAAAATTTCTTTTGCTGTTTCTCTCCTTCATCGCCGGAGGAGGATTTGTCAGGGATTACCGGATTGATAATAATGTTATTCACACCCACCATTTTCATCTGTTCCATAATCTCCATTTTCGCCCCTTTTCCTATTGCAAGCATGGCTATAACCGCTGCCACACCGAATATTATTCCGAGAGCAGTAAGTATCGATTTCAATTTATTCGATAAAATAGATTCAAAAGCAATCTCAATATCATGGAAATATCGTAAGATAAATTTGAACATTTTATTTCCTGTTAAATGGTAATTATTTCTTATTGCCAGTTCCGTGTTCCCTAACCTTTATAGACTCTTGTCTCAAACGCAGTTGATCCTCCTTTTTTGTTTTAGCACGTTCCTTAATTACAGGTATCAACTCCTCTCCGCTAAATTTGAAACTTTCAGGCTCTTCAGGTGTATTCAGATATAAAGAGGTTCCCTCTTCCAAGCCCTGTTCAATAACCACATTATTCTCGTTCGACTCCCCAAGAACGACAATCTGTTTATAACCATTCTTTTGATAAACAAATGGAACACTGTCGCTTCCAGCTTGTACACTCTCAAGTGGAATATAAATTACATCCTTAATAGTATTGGTAATTATTTTGTTTCCTGTAGTCATTGAAGGTCTTAATATGGGATCAGATCCATCAACTTTAATAAGCACTTCAAAAACCTTTGCATCGGCATTGGGTAGCTGCTCTCCAATATTTGCAACACTTATTACAACTCCGGAATATGACCTTTCCGGAAAAGCATCTACCATAACCTCCACTTTTTGCCCCATTTTCACTTTACTGATATCAATTTCATTAACATAAGTTTTTGAGAGCATTGTTGACATGTCGGGAAGAGTAGCAACAACATTATCCCAGGGATTAATTGATGAACCAATTTTTCGTTTTGCACCCGACCTGTCTCTTTTATAAATAACCATACCTGGTGAAGGAGCTGTTATATCGAACTTGACCAATAATTCTTGAATATCATGCACAAATTCACGTTGATCAATAAGTCTGTTTCTATTGGTTCTTGTCTCCGATTTGGCCTGTTCTACTCTTAATGAATAGCTTCTTCTGGTCTGGTCGAGCGACCGGTTAGCTTTATCGAGTGCAATCTCTGCCTGACGTATTGTAGTTGGAGGTTCATATTGCGATTGCTGAAGGGTTATTTCGGCCTCTTCTACAGTAAATTGCAGATTCTTGATATTATCCCTTAAATTGCTGAGAGTAACCGCTGTATCCAATACTTTTACCTCCATATCGGTTTCATAAGTTTCAAGCTTTTCAAGTTCATCCTTGAGACTATTATCAAAAGCCGTTCTGTCAAGAGTTGCGATAAAATCGCCTGCAACTACTTCTGTTCCTTCAGGTACAAGATCCTGTATAGCAATATCTCTTACCCTCATATGCCTGTTAGTGGTAAATTCCGGTCCTTTAATATCAGTTGAGTTTTCAGCCTCCAATTCACCAGTTGTTGTAACTAATATATCAAACTGACCCCTCAATGATTCAATATAAAGATTCGCAACATCTTTATTTGAGGTGACCTTACCAAAAATAATCAGAATTATGATTGCTGCCACAACAACAATTCCTGTAATAATAATTGTCCTTTTCATCTTTAAAATATTGATTTCCCTGGTATATATATTTTTCCCGAACGTCCGGGGCATGCTTAATCAGAAAATATAATAAATAAAACATTTAAAAATCGCCACAAAAATATCAAAAAGAGTTATCGTCCTTTTAACCCTTAACAATATTTAACACTAATAGTTTTAATGCCTGTATGATATAGTGACATTCATTAGAGGAGTTTTATTCCCGCAGGAACTTCAAACTGAATGAATTTAGAGATTTTTAACAATTCCTATTACACGATCCCCCAACTCCTCAGCTTCCACATGAGTTCTTCCTTCAGCATAGATCCGTAATACTGGTTCTGTATTTGATTTCCTGATCTGAACCCAACCATATTGATATTCAATCCACAATCCGTCTCTTTCATCAGTCTGTTGATCAGGGAAATGTTCCTTAATCACCTTAACTATCTGGGAAAAGGGTAAAGTTGGATTGAGCGTAAGTTTCTTCTTGGATATAACATAAGTAGGATAGAGTTTTCTCAGGGAAGAGCAACTCAGTTTGCTTTTCGCAAGGTGGGTAAGAAAAAGTGCTATACCGACCAATGCATCGCGTCCATAATGGAGTTCGGGATAAATCACCCCTCCATTGCCTTCTCCACCTATTACAGCGCCCCTTATTTTCATCTCTTCAACAACATTTACTTCTCCTATAGCAGATGAAAAGTATTGACATCCATACTTAATTGTTATATCTCTCAGGGCCCTTGTTGAAGATAAGTTAGATACAGTACTCCCCGGACTATTTTTAAGAATATAATCGGATACTGCTACAAGTGTATACTCCTCTCCAAACATCTCACCATCTTCACTGACAATAGCCAGACGGTCAACATCAGGATCGACTACAAGCCCGATATCAGCCCGGCTTTTTATTACAAGGTCAGAGATACCTTTTAGGTTTTCAGGTATAGGCTCCGGATTATGAGCAAAATTTCCATCAGGCGTTGTGTTCAATTCAATAATATTGTTGACCCCCAGCGCTCTAAGCAAAAGGGGCAGTACAATTCCTCCAACTGAGTTGACGGTATCTATTGCAACCGTGAAACCTGCAGCCTTTATCACTTGTGCATCCACCAATTTTAAACCAAGAACCTGATCGATATGCTTTTTATTCCATGTATCATCAAAATAGAGGGAGCCAGATAATTCACTTGTAACAAAATTAAAATCTTCAGCAGCAGCTATTTCTAATACTTCATTACCATCTTGTGATGATAAAAACTCGCCCTTTTCATTTAGCAACTTGAGCGCATTCCATTCTGCCGGATTATGGCTTGCGGTAATAATTATTCCCCCATCAGCAAATGTCCCCGTTACTGCCAGTTCTACAGTAGGTGTTGTTGCCATTCCAAGATCAGTAACACTTATTCCGAGACTACGCAATGTAGTAATAACTAAATTATTAACCGTGCTGCCTGATTTTCTGGCATCCCGTCCCACAATGACTTTCAATCTTTCCTTATTGTGTCGTTTTTGAAGCCATGTTCCATAGGCAGCTGCGAACTTAAGAATATCAACCGGAGAGAGGCTCTCTCCTGGTTTTCCACCTATTGTTCCCCTTATGCCTGATATTGATTTTATTAATGCCATACTAAATTGATTTTTAACCCACAAAGGTGCAAAAAAAACATCAAATCAAAATATAACTAATTAATTGTACCTTTGCACCCTGATAATTAATTGATATGGAGAATAGAAAGCCTGCAGGAAGGCCCTTTGCAAAATTTGAAAAAAAACCAATAAGAGGTATTAAGAGCATAAAACCAACAGGTAAACCAATTGTAAAAACAACCAAACCGGTTTCAAAGGGTAAGAAGCAGGAGATTACACAGTTAAGACTTAACAGATTTATTGCAAATAGTGGTGTCTGTTCACGCAGGGATGCAGATGAGCATATTAAAAACGGATTGATAACCGTTAACGGTTCCCTGGTTACAAACATGGGAACAAAGGTCAGTTATGATGATGAGGTTCGGTTTAAGAATAAGAAACTCTCGGCTGAAAAAAAGATATATATTCTTATGAATAAGCCTAAAGACTATGTTACAACAGTTGAAGATCCACATGCAGAACATACTGTTCTTGACCTTATTGGCAAAGCTTGTTCTGAAAGGGTCTATCCTGTTGGAAGACTAGATAAAGCAACAACCGGCGTTCTCCTTCTAACAAACGATGGGGAACTTACAGGAAGACTAACACACCCAAAATATAAAAGAAAAAAGATTTATCATGTTTTTCTCGACAAACCTGTAACCAAAAATGATCTTTTTAAACTCGCTGAAGGGGTAGAACTTGATGGTATAACAGTTATTGCTGATGATGTATCATATGCAGATACGGAGGACAAAAGCCAAATTGGTATAGAATTACACTCCGGACAAAACAGAGTTGTCAGAAGAATGTTTGAAACACTTGGCTATAAGGTAAAGAAGCTCGACAGGGTATATTTTGCAGGTCTCACAAAAAAGAATGTCCGGCGAGGAAAGTGGAGATTTTTAAATGACAAAGAAATTAGTATGCTTAAGCGTGGCATCTTTTAATCGCAGGATATGAATCACAGATCAGGTTTTGTAAATATTCTTGGTTATCCAAATGTTGGGAAATCGACGATTATGAATGCTCTGGTAGGAGAGAAATTGTCTATCATAACCGCGAAAGCACAGACAACCCGTCATCGGATTATGGGAATAGTAAATGGTGATGATTTTCAGATAGTTTATTCTGATACCCCCGGCATACTGAAACCACAATATAAACTTCAGGAGACAATGATGACCTTTGTCAACATTGCCTTGTCTGATGCTGATATGGTCCTTTATGTCACAGATATTACAGAGCAATCCTCAACCGGGAATGAATATATTGAGAGAATTAAGGATTCAGGGCTTCCTGTAATAGTTGCTATAAATAAAATTGACCTTACAAATCAGCAAGAACTTGAACAGATAGTTGAATCGTGGCATCTGGCATTTCCTAACTCTCCTGTTATACCAATTTCAGCGCTGAAAAACTTCAACCTTGATGCTCTTCTTAAAGCAATTCTTGACATACTTCCGGAAGGCGAACCATACTTCCCGAAAGATCAGTTGACAGACAAGTATGAGCGTTTTTTTGCTTCTGAGATCATTCGTGAAAAAATACTTATTAACTATAAAAAAGAGATCCCCTATTCTGTTGAAATAGAGATTGAAAGCTTTGCTGATGAGAAAAATATAATTAAAATAAGAGCACTTATACACGTAACACGTGACAGTCAGAAAGGAATAATTATTGGTCATAAAGGATCAATGTTAAAAAGAGTAGGAACTGAAGCCAGACATGATATGGAAGATTTTTTCAGAAAAAAGGTCTTTCTTGAATTATATGTTAAAGTGACAAAGGATTGGAGAGACAAGCCACTTATGCTAAAAAAATTTGGTTACCGTTAAGTGAATTTCAATTAACATATGAGTAGAATAATTGCAATAGTAGGAAGACCCAATGTGGGAAAATCAACACTTTTTAACAGGCTTGTTGATTCAAGAGAAGCAATCGTTGACGAAACAAGCGGAGTTACCCGCGATCGCAATTATGGGATGTCGCATTGGAATGGAATGGATTTCTCGGTAATCGATACGGGTGGATATGTTCAGAACTCTGATGATATTTTTGAAGAAGAGATAAATAAACAAGTAATTCTTGCCATAGAAGAGGCAGATATCATTTTGTTTATGGTTGATGTAACCTGTGGTATTCACGATCTGGATAGTTCGGTAGCATCTATCCTCAGAAGAATTGACAAGAAAGTCTTGCTGGTGGTTAATAAAGTAGATAATGGCGAAAGACTAATAGATGCTACCGAATTCTACAACCTCGGTCTTGGAGACTTTTTTCCTCTAAGCTCTATGAATGGAAGTGGCACGGGTGAGCTGCTTGATGAAGTTGTTAAGAACCTGTCGGTAGAAGATCCGGGAGTAATGCCTGATCTGCCAAGAATAGCTATTGTAGGGCGTCCAAATGTCGGCAAATCATCTTTAGTTAACTCTCTTCTGGGAGAAGAAAGAAATATTGTAACATCTGTTGCCGGAACAACTCGTGATTCAATATTCACAAGGTATAACAAATTCCAACACGATTTTCTACTTGTAGATACTGCTGGTTTACGCAAAAAAGGAAAAGTAAGTGAAAATATAGAGTTTTACTCAGTAATGAGAGCTGTCAGGACAATTGAAAATTCTGATATCTGCCTGTTACTTATTGATGCCACAAGAGGTATTGAAGCTCAGGATCTTAATATCATGTCGCTGATTCAAAAGAATAATAAAGGTATGATCGTCCTGGTGAATAAATGGGATCTCATTGAAAAAGATAATAATACTACAACCCGGTTTGAAAAAGAGATAAGAGGCAAAACAGCTCCGTTCACCGATTACCCCATTCTGTTTATCTCTGCCATAAACAAGCAAAGAATCCACAAAGTACTCGAATTAGTTGCTCAGGTTAACGAGAACAGAAACAGAAAGATTAGCACCTCTAAACTGAATGAGGTAATGCTGCAGGTGGTTAATAATAATCCGCCACCTTCATTAAAAGGCAAATACGTTAAAATCAAATATGTAACACAATTACCAATTTACACTCCTGCTTTTGCATTTTTTTGTAACCTTCCTCAGTATGTGAAGGAACCTTACAAGAGGTACCTGGAGAACCGGATGAGAGAGAGATTTGAGTTTACAGGTGTTCCTATAAGGATCTTTTTTCGAAAAAAATGATCCAATTTGGTGCGGTTTTTGTTGATGAAAAATAATTACCTGAGAGACCCATGAGAATAATAAATTATCTGATTATATTATTAATAGTAGATGTTGCATTGGAATCGTGCCGTAAAATCGAGCAATTGCCCCCTATTCCTAAAATTGAATTCACCAGCTTTGAAGTTTTTGATACTATTGATATACTTGGTAACAAGGGTAAAGCAGGTAGACTGAAATTCTATTTTGAAGATGGAGATGGAGACATTGGACTGGATGAACCTACAGATAATCAGATTGATACAACAAATATGTTTCTTGAACTTTACAGAAAGACAGATGGAAACATGGTGCTTTCTATGGATGAAACTGATCCGCTTTTACCAAGTTCATCATACAGGATTCCTTACATGGAGAGGTTGGGACTGAACAAGATTTTGAAAGGTACTATCTCTGTTATTCTCCTTTATCTTGATTATTCTCCCACAGATACTGTCAGGTATGATTTTTTTATTAAAGACAGGGCATTGAATGAAAGCAACGTAGCGTCCACCAGTGAAATAGTGATATCTTCCAACAACGTTTATACGGAATAAATAGCTCAGACTCTAACCCCCATTAACAGGATATCATCTACCTGATCATGATCACCTTTCCATTCAAAGAAGTACTTTGACATAGCTTCTTTCTGTTCATCCATTGGCAACTTTGATACCTGCTCTATTAGCTTCTTTAACCTTGCTATCTTCATTTTTTTACCGTCAATACCACCAAACTGGTCTGGCAGCCCGTCGGAAAACAGATAAATGGTATCTCCCTCTTTAAGGTAGTACTCCTGATCATCAAAGAATTTTTCGATCACAGATTCACCTCCCACCGAAGACCTGTTCCCTTTAATATAATATGGTTCGCCGTCGAGAACAATTATTACAGGACGCATCGCAGATGCAAATCTTATATGCCGTGTTTTTAAATTAAACTCACAAACCACCATATCCATACCATCGTTTGATACTCCCAGTTCAACATTCTGGTTAAGTGTGGAAAAAATCTGTTTGTCGAGTAGAGTCAGAATTTCAGAAGGTGTTGAAATCCTCTTACGTGAAACTATATCCTGCAACAGAGTGGATCCAATCATAGACATAAATGCGCCAGGGACACCGTGCCCGGTAGAATCAGCACAAACTAGTACAAACTTATCATCATCGAGTTTATCGAACCAATAAAAATCTCCACTAACAATATCGCGGGGGTGGAAAAATATAAAAGCGTCTTTGAATGACTCCTTAATCTTATTAATATCTGGTAAAATGCTGGTTTGTATTCGTTTGGCATAGTTGATACTATCCGTAATCTCAAGGTTCTGGAGTTCGATTTCACCTTTTTGTTTCATTACTACGCTTGTTCTGACTTCAAGTTCTTTTTCAAGGTACTCCTGAATTTTTTTCTGAGCTTTTTCCCTTTCCCGTATTATCAGAAACACCAGGCCTGCAAATATTACAATTACGGACAGAATGAACCACCATGTTCTCCAAAAAGGTGCTTTAATGAATACCAAAAACGAAACCGGAGATTCCTGTGACAATCCAGCCTGGTTTACTGATATCAAACTAAACTTATACTTTCCATCATTAAGACTATAAATTCCTTCTCTTGATGTAGTCAGTTTACTCCAATCATCATCATAGTTTTCGACATAAGTACTATAATAGACATTCTCCGGATCTTCGAAATTAATACCAACATAATTCACCCGAATTATATACTTCTTATTATAAGGCAAAGAAAATGATGGCTGATAATCGTAATTTATATCATTAATTGTAATAGAGTTTATATTAGTATAAGGTGCTATTCCTTTTTTTATATCCTTTTTTCTGTCATAGATAATTAATCCATCTGTAGTTCCAACAAAAATTTTACTGTCAGATGACTCAAACATACCATCCGGATTACATACTCCCCCCAGAACAAAATCGGCTCCAAATATCTTTACATTTTTAGTTTCAGGATCAAGTCTTGAGATTCCTTTCTCATGTCCTATCCATATCCTGTCCCCAGAATCAACCAGGGTACTATAACAATAGTTTGACATCAAATCGTCAGCCCTGTTAAAAGCTGTAATTGAGTCATTATAGCATCTGAATATCCCATTACCTTTTGTGGCAGCCCAGATATTACCATCATTATCTTCTGAAAATGAGAGAATAACATTCTTTGTACTTCCAGTCATAAGGTCACTGCCTTCACTTATACTGAAGCCGGAATCAATCAGATACAACCTGTCACTCTCTGTGCCAACATATACATTTCCATTCCGGCCAATCAGTATCTTATTAATGCTGTTATGTGGCAATCCATTATTTATGTCAAATCTATACTTTTCTCTTCCTCTCCTTTTGTCCAATACAATAACTCCATTTTTTGTTGCAAGCCAGATATTCTGATTATCAATTTCAATATCATTAATAAAATCAGATCCGGAATCTCCCGAACGGTAGAATAGCCTGACAGAACCTGAACTATCTCTGACAAACAGTCCGTTACCTCCTGTCCCTATCCATAAACCGTTAACCTGATCAAGATAGTAAGAAGTAATCTCCGATCTACCTACCTTGCTTGTCAGATTATTAAATGAGACCGACTTCCCGGCAACAGGATTAAATAGATGGTAACCTGAGGGCGTTCCCAAAAGATACTTATCATTATATTTATTTACATAAAGAATATCGTTTTCCAGGGAATTGTTTCCAGGTTTATAATGATTAAAAGCATAAGATGCCATCATTGAAATACCTTCCCCATATAGTCCAATCCAATAATTACCTTCTATATCCTGAAAGACCGTTTTTACGTCATTAGTGATCAGACCTGAGTTAATATTATATGTAGAGATTGATTTTACTGTATCGCAACCATCTGAGAGGCTTAATTGAATTACTCCGGAACCAAAAGTTGAAATCCAGATATAATTATCGTCATCTTTGTATATCGACTGAACACTTAAGGATTCCCATTCTGGGTAACTATCGAAACGTGTTAAAGTATTTGCTTCTTCAGAAATTATCAATTGAAATAATCCATTGCCGTCAGTCCCAAGAATAACTCTTGAGCTATCATCGGTCTGAAGTATGGAGGTAACACTTGCATAATCGAATCCCTCAATAACATCAACCACAGAAACGGAATCATTAACCAGCTCGCAGATCAGAAGATTTTCCTGAGTACCAATAAGTAAATTACCTGAACTGTTATATGAAGCTGAGAACATCACAGGATCAATTGAAAACGAGTATTTGTGCGTCTCTTCCGGATTTGTTGAGTTTACCTCAAAAACTGCTTTTCCCTGTGGAATAATATATATCAGACCATCAGGTCCTTCAACAATGTCGCTTATACTCTTAGAGTTTGAAATGGGAACAGAGATCAATTTATTATCTCTCACATAGAATACTGAGCCATCAGTGCAACCAAACCAAAGCCTGCCATTCTTGTCTTTAATGCTGGAAGTAGGAATGCGAGTCCGGGAAGAATCCGGGTATTGAACACTATAATAATTAAAACCATCAAAACGTGAGAGCCCGATACTGGTTCCAACCCATAAGAATCCATCATTTGACTGGTTAATAGTATAAACAAAAAGATCGGGGATATTACTCTCAGCGCCATAATTTTTAAAATTGTAAGTCTGTCCATTTAATATTGCTGAAAATAAAAATAAGCACCATAAGGTGCCGCTGAAAATTTTCAATGTGATATTAAATCTCATATCAGACGTCCTTTATTTTTTTGGCGCTATTTTAGTTATGGTTGTCTTTGGGATATAAACAGGAACTCCACCAATCGGTGAACTATAAAATTGTATGGCATCACCTCTTTGGTTTTCAAGAGTGACGACTACATTGTTATTTTTAACCAGGGTCCCCTGCTTCTTATGAAACTGGAAATCAAGTGAAGATCCCACCTCGGCAGGTTCAATGGGGATAGTAGATTCTCTCCAGACATCCTCATTTGAGATAGCCGCCGGAATTCCCTGCTTATACCTTGAAACTACCAATATCCCGCCATCATTGTCCCAATCAAAATTACTCTGCTTTATTGAAACTATGCCAGTATCTATATAAGGGTAAATATGAGCTACACTTCTAAAATCATTCCACATACGGAATGTGTATTCATAAGTAAAAGCATTTGCTCCTTCAATTGCAAGATTACTGTTTTGATCACGACTTAAGAAATACCTGTAAAGATTTCCATCATCGCCAGTTACACCTTCACATACTATTTTAAAAATATAACTGTTCCATTTTTCGTTAAAATCTCCTTCGGTAGGATTAAAGGGCCCAAAAGAATAATATTTATTATCATAACTTGCTTCACTTCCAAAAACCCTTGAGGCCAACAAGTTACCAGTCTTGTAATTTAATCCGTTATCTAGACCTCTTGAATCCTCATTCTTTTCAGGATCCACTCCGTTGCCTCCATATACTGAAAACAATGTCCTGCTATTAAAAATACCCTGTATCTCATCATGCTCACCACCGCAATCAGGGTCAAAAACTCTTATAAAGAACTGTTGCTTGTAATCGTTTGGAATGGTGAAGAAAAAAATCTGATTAAAATCATCATCTCCCCAGGATGTTTCGCCAAATTTCCCAAATGTTACAAGGAAAGGAATATTTTCATCCTTCCCTGGTACTGCTTGTCCATACAATCCGGCACCAAAGGGCAATCCCAGTAAAAAAGTGAGAATTAGTATCTTATATATTGACTTCGACAATCTCATATTTATTCAAAAATAATTATTTTCATCATCAGAGTTGACTATTTACGATAATATTTTTCGAAATACAGGCTTCCCTTACCACACCACCCGGCTCTGCTTCAGTTGTTACAATTAGTTGAATATTATAAATACCGGGTTTTATATATGACTTATCAACTTCCTTGCCAATTGCTATTGTTTCATCTCCAAAGTTCCAATAATATTGAGCAATTTTCCATCCAGGCAGGTTAGTTTTATCAGCATTCAGCACTATTCTCTGACCCATATCACCCGTGTCCGGACATGAAAAGTAAGCTTGTTCAATATCCGTTATCACAAGCACATCCGATTTTTCATTATACATTACCTCTTTCGTTACCAGGTTTACAACATCCAGTTGCACAAGATATGTACCAGGGCCGCTGTAACAATGTTCTACAACAGCTCCAATATCTTTCTCCCCATCACCAAATGTCCATTCATACCGAAATGGTAATGTATCAAACTTAACAGCATTCTCTTCAAGAAACCGGTAACAGTAACTGTTTTCTTCAAGCACATCGCACGATAATTTTCTTATAATTGTTGATGTAAACTCGTAAATATCATCGTTCCTGTTACGGTTTGATGTGAAATAACCCATCTGAAGATTATTCTCTGCCACAAATGCAAAATCGTCTGATGTTGAATTTATTGGTTTCGGAAGAAGAACCGGTTCGTCCCATGCACCATAACTTAACATTGTAAAGTAAACATCCAGTTTACCAACACCACCCGGGCGGTTAGATGTGTAATAAAGCTTGCCCGAAGGGTGCATATAGGGATAGTTTTCAACGCCGGATGAATTCACTTCAGGACCAAGATTAACAGGCTCAGCCCACTCTCCGTTAATTAATTCACAGTAATAGAGATCAGACCCTCCATTACCCCCGGGCATATCAGAAGCAAAGAAAAGATATTTGCCATCACTACTGATTGAAGGTTGTCCAACTTCGTACTGTTGATTATTATACTTAAACGGACGTATGGATACAAGATATGTTCCTGATTGGTCAGCGATAAAAATACCGCTATGGTTTTTGAAATTTCTCTTTCTTGCTTTTTTACCTGTTTCAACTTCGCTTGTAAAGTAGACTGTTTCCCCATCCGGAGCATAACATAAAGGTCCGTTATTGAAGAAAGAACTCCGTTCACTTCTTATCTCTTTTGGTTTTCTCCAATCCGATGTATTAATTTTATCTGCCAGGTAGATATTATAGAGTCGATGACCATCAAATGCAGTCCGGTCTTTTAACCCACTGAATCGTCTGTCGGAACAAAATAATATACCGTCTTTAACTATCACAGGAGAAATATCATTGAAAGCATCTGAATTTAAAGTCAGTCTTTTAACGTCATAAACAGATGGTTTCTGTGCCAGTATCTGTAATGAGAACAGTGGTACAACAAGTAGAGTCAAAATGATATATAATAATCTTTTCACCATAAATCTAAAAATACCTCGGATTAGCGGCACTTACCTTAGAACCGAATTCATATCTTATAACGATCTCACTTGACCCTTTTGAATAAGAATTCATCCTTCCTACCGGATAATCGTATGAAAAACCAAACATAAACTGAGGATTAATCTGAACCTGTAAAATTCCAACTGCAACCTCTTCGGATGTCCTCCATGCTCCTCCAAGCCAGATAAGATCCGCCAGAATAAAATTACCATTTATATCAACCCGGGAAAGCTTTTTTGTCTCTTCCAGTGAATAATCAATAAGAATAGAAGGTTTAAATTTGAAAAACTGTGAAAATGTTATAAGCCCTCCTGCAGAAAAGACAAAATCATAATCATTAAAACTATGACTTGCCTGTACAGAACCTGTTCCGGTTTTATTATAACTAAGAAATGTTGGAACCGAAACTCCTGCAAACAGCTTATCGCTGAAATAATAAATCCCTGCTCCGACATTAGGAAGAACATATGGTTTGTCATTTGCTGTAAAAACCGGGTCTCCAATATTTGTTAAAAGAATCCCTGTATAGTCAGTGTTAGACAGATCGGCCCCTCCCTTAAGACCAAATGAGAGCTTTCCCTTCCCAACTCTTACGTGGTAAGCATAATTGGCATAAACACTTGTTGACTTGGTAAATCCAAACTGCATGAATTGGGCCATTATACCCAAAGCCACCTTATCGTTTTTCATCGGAGTATGAAGCGAGACTGACTGAATAACAGGTGATCCGTCTGTTCCCATCCACTGCATCCTGTATGATAAAAATGCGCTCAATGCTCCACGCGAACCGGCATATGCCGGATTGATTATCAAACCATTCTGTAGATACTGACTATAAACAGGATATCCAAGACTAATACCTGAAGAATCTGGTTCTGACTGACCTGGAAGAGATGTCATACCAGTTAAAAAAAATGAGAAAAGGATTAACTTTATCTTGTTCATTAGTCGAATATCACTTAATCACTTTATTTAAACCCATTCTATCAATATCTTTTAAGAACAATAAAACCACTCTTCTTGAAAATCAGTTTATTCTCTTTCGAAATTTTCAGTAAATAATAATATGTACCTTCAGGGAGATCAATTCCTCTGGAGTTCTTGCCATCCCAATCTTTCCAATCAGGACTTGAAGTTGAAAACACTTCTTTACCAGTGCCGCTAAGCACACTCAAGGACACATCCTGATCCCACAAGTCCAAACCTTCTATTATAAAAGTATCATTCCACTCATCTCCATTTGGAGAAAATCCCTGTGGTATGAAATCTTCTAATAATTCAATAGAGACAGAATCCTCCAATTTGCAGAGACCATTGGAAATTGTCCATAAAAATAAATTTTCCCCTTTTGACAAATTTCTGACTTCAGCCTGATAATCCGAAATATATTTATCTTCAATAGTACTTGTCATGGGGTCCAAAACAGTCCATAATCCTTCTTCCCCAGTCAACACCGGATCAGCACGCATATGGAAAATCTTCTCAATTGAATAGATCATTGTATCGGAACCGGCATTAATTTGGCTTGATGGCAGTGGGTGTATTTCTATATCAATAATATTCGAGACACTCTCACAACAATCATAATCACCGGATTTCACAGTACATTTATATTTCATTGAAATATTGAGTGGAGGAGGCTGATAACTACCAGACGTTAAGTTATTGGCTCCTTCAGCAGGGTCCCAAATAGTTCCATCTGTACTCTGCTCCCAGAAAAACCTGTATGATCCATCTCCTCCTGATAGCGTTGCACCCGTCAACAAGGTAGGTGTAGCATTATAACATATTGTCTGATTATCTGATATAACATTATTAGTTATTAATGGAAGAACATTTACAGTAATTGTTGCACCGCTGATTACGGTACAGAATCCTGACATTACCTGCCTTCTGAAATAGGTAGTCACTGACAAGGCTGGGGATTGGAAATTAACTCCCGTTCCCGCAGCATCAACAGGATTCCAGGTAATATTATCAGTGGTGAAGTACCATTGATAAACATAATCCCCGGGAATATCTGTGCCTCCGCTCGCAGATGTGCCAGTAAACATATTTGGCACTGCACCATTGCAGATAGTTGTATCTACCAAACCACCTTCAAAAAGAGAAATTATATTATTAAGAATTGGTTTATGTACGTTAACTACTAATGAATTGCTTATATCAGAGCATGCTGAAGAATAGACAACCCTCCTGTACCAGGTTGTATCAGTTAATGAAGATGGCTGGTAATCACGAGCTGTTGCTCCTGAGATATCAGTCCAGGTATGAGCCTTCGTACTGTCTCTCCAGATATAAGTATATGTTCCGTTTCCGTTCAGAGGATCTGAGCCGGCAAGAATTGCCGGAACAGCGCCTGAACAAATAGTCTGGTTATCAGTGATAGAATTATTTGTTAACACCGGATAATCATTAAGAAGTATGGGTGTACTGAAATTTACACAAACATCATTACTTCCCGAATAGACTACACGCCGGTAATATTCACTTCCGGGGAATGATAGAGAGAGTTCATCAGGATCATAACCAGCACCATCACTTGTACCTGTGGCAGTCACCCAGGTGGAAGCATCTGTGCTGCTCTCCCATTTGAACCAATAGGAATTATCTCCCCCTGATAAAGCAGGAGAGGTGGTGGCGGTAATATCGGTAAATACCATGCCATAACAGATATCCTGTGGCAGGTTAAGTATTGTATTATTTGAAATAGTATCGAGTACAGTAATCTTAACAATAGTTGTGGAATCAATACATCTTCCCGAGGTAACTTTACGTCTGTACCATGATGTAAGCTCAAGCGCAGGTGGAGGAGTATAACCCTCAGTATTGTATGTATTAAGCGGCAGATTATAAAGACTTTCATCGGTACTAACCTCCCATTCATAAGTAAATATCCCGTTGCCATCTGTTATTGTTGCCTTGGAGCTAAAGGCGGGAGGATCCTGGGCAAAACAAATCGTATCGGAAGTACCGACAATATTGTTTTTTATAAAAGGCTGAACGATTATTTTTACCGGTTTGCTAACATCAATAAGTGGAATAGGAACGGATGAGTCAGTAATAGTTCTCCTGAACCATACAGTATCTGTTTCAATAACTGTGGGAGTATAATTTGTCGGATCAACATCATTTACCAAAGGAATTGGCACAGTAAAGTTGGCATCATAGCTCTTTTCCCATAGATAAGTATAAGGAGTAGTTCCCCCGGCAGGATTAGTACCTGTTATCATTTTCGGGAGCATATTAGAACATATCGAATCGCCCTGGTCACCTGTAACAGATGACCGTATTGAATTAAACAAGAATCCATTCAGGACAACTAAAAAGTCGGTATAGCTTTTACCAACAAAACCAAAGACAGCAGTGGTTGATGTTGGAGGTGCTGTTTTAATCCCGGGTTCTCCTCTGTCAACTGTTCGGGTAACATTAAAAGGAATAGCCATACTTTTGATGTTTATAAGGCCTCCGCCTCCGCCTCCGCCTTGTCCAAATGCTCCTGCATTATTTCCGCCTTTGCCACCATTTGCGGAGATTGTAATATTTTTATCTGAAAAGCTCGAAAGATAAAGTGCTATTGATCCTCCTCCGCCACCGCCACCTGATCCTGCATCTATGCTGGCTTCTGTTGTTGTGGCCCCATCTGCAATAATACTATTTCCATTACCAATAATGGTGTCGCAAACGATTATAACTATTCCTCCACCATTTCCTCCGGGTGAAGGTATTGATCCTGCCAAATAGGTCGATGAGCCTGCTCCTCCACCAAGAAAAATTCCTCTATCAAGTTCAGGTCTCATTTCGTATCCTCCAATTCCCCCAGGATTAGGGGTAGGAGTACATATTGTTTGTTCCCTGCCTCCTCTTCCACCGGCACCATAATTAGAACCTCCACCACCACCTGAGAACCTTCCACTTCCTCCTCCTCCTCCATTAAAATTCGCTCCTTTACCCTTGGAATATCCGGGATAAATCGTGGGATAAACAGGACCTGGAAGTAGATACCCTCTAACAACCTGGTTCTCACCTTTGAAACCGGAATTTGTATAACTGGAATCATATGCATACTTATCCAGATTCACACCATCTAATCCAACACAAATTCCCGTTCCAATTGAAATTGCCCCACCGATAAAACCTTTTCCTGTAACATCAATATTACTGTTAAGTGAAAGAGTCCGTCCAACTATCATCGTTAAAACTCCGCCGGTTTTACTGGTACTATCCCAGGGGGCACATGTAAGGTCTGGAACATCAACAACAGCTGAGTTATAGGACGGCACCTTAACAATCTGTAAAACACCATCAACATCAAATGAAGTATTTAAAATGTCATTGCGGAAAATGATCGTTTTGGTCCCAGGTACTACTGATTGTATTAGTAGAAACTCATATTTTCCTGGTTCCCCTAGAGTGTATTGCAGATATCCATAAGACCCATCATCCTCTCTAACAGAAATACCTACTCCTTTCATCTGGATAAGAAGAACAGTGTCACCGGCAGCAAACTGATTGAACCGGGTTAAATCATCAACAACGACAAAATCGACACCTATAGAGGTAACATTGCCATATTCATTTATTGTTCCATTAATAGTAGTTTGTGAAAATAGTGAGGCAGTAAAGCCCGCGAAGACTAACAGACTTAGAATCAGCTTATTAATATAGTAATTCAAGGACATTGCCATTTGAACCCAAAATGAACTGCTAATATAACTATTATATTGAATTATTCAATCTCAGCCACTCTTTCAAACCCTGATCAACCCAATTTTTCAACCGTATACATTAGCGGCAGTTCAATATAGAAAACAGAACCTTTATCTGCCTCCGACTCAAACCATATCCTGCCATTAGCGCCCTCAACATATTTCTTTACTATCGACAACCCAAGTCCCATCCCCGATGATTTGGTCGTAAAGTTGGGTGTAAACAGTTGTTTCTGCTGATCTTCCGGAATACCTGTACCATTATCAGAAATTGATACAATTACTTTATCGCTTTTAACTTCCAGGTTAACTTTAATCAGCCCCTCCCGTCCCTGAGGGATTGACTGTATCCCATTCTTGATAAGATTTGAAAAGAGTCCGTTAAGATGCTCTTTATCAGCATAAATAAAAACCTTGCTCTCAAAAGGCCACTTCACCTGAAAGATCACATTATCGGTGTCTTTAAAAAGCTCCAGTGTTATTTTGATCTGGTCAAGCAGGTTAACCTCCACTGGATTTGTTCCTGGCATCTTTGCAAAAGAAGAGAAGGCTGAAGCAATTGATGAAAGGTTTTCAATATATTCAATCTGATTTCTGGTAAATCGCTCCAGCTTTTCCTGAAATCCCGGAGCCTTATCATTCCATGACTTAAAGAGATGCTGTACATTTAATTTCATGGGAGTTAACGGATTCTTAATCTCATGAGCAATCTGTTTAGCCATCTCCCTCCAGGCATATTCTCTTTCAGAGTTGGCCAGTTTATGTGTACTGTCTTCAATCTCATCAACCATCCGGTTATACTGTTTAACAAGCTCTCCAATCTCGTCATTCCCCTTATATGCCAGATGTTCACTTTTTTTACCTACTCCAACCGAAGCCAGTCCATCACTGAGCATCGAAAGCGGAGCTGTAAGCCGGCCACTGATAAACACCGCAAAACTCATTGTAATAACAACCAGCAATAGTGTGAAATTAATAACAGCAACTATAAGGTTTGATATCTCCTTCGCCAGGACACTTTGCATCCTGAAATATGGAAGATTCAGATATGCAATAACTTTGTTGTTGGTATTGAAAAAAGGAACATAGGCTGATAAATACTCCAGACTACCGATTTTTTCTTTCTGAAAATACTCACTTTTAGTGAAATTTACAAGGTTAATAAATGCCATATTGTTTATCCTCTGACTTGTCAGGTCGCGGGAAAAAATCTCCGGTCGCGAGGTGGCAATAAGAAAACCATTCAAATCATAGAGATTAATATCAGTGTTAAAAATATTTGACAGATCTATAAGAATCTCATTTAGTGAGGAATAATTTTCATTTCTCCAGTCACTTGAGAGACGTTCTTCCATTGAGAGTTTACCATCCAGATCAAGATATATTGAATTAAGTTTCTCTTTTACATTTTCATAATGTTTTGTATTGTATTGATTGATTGTTAAAAATGCTATTACAATACCTATTAGAATAAATGAGAAGAGCAGAATTGCAATGTATGATAGTTGGAGTTTTTGCCGGAAATTAAAAAAATTCACATTTCTTAAAACCGGAGGTCTTATTACAAGGATTATAAGATTTGAAAAGATCAGGATAAAAGCAAAGAGATAGGCAAATGATATGATTATATTGCCAGGAGTAAGATCCGGCCTTGAAATAATTACTGTTGAATTTCCATTTTTATAAAGAACATGTTTATATCCGTCAGTACTGAAAATTCTGTAATCTGTAGTTTTAATAACATATTCCGCATCTGTTTTATCAAATGGAAATTCCCCGGTTCTAAGTACCATCTCTCCGTTTAAATATTTGGCAAAGGAGTAATCCTTAAGCCCTGAATACCCATGATACTTCTTATCAAGAAGTAATTCAGAATAACCAGGCTGAAATACATTTACATTACTATATAAATTAATAAATAATCCATTTGTCTTATTTTCTCCCGTGTTGTAATATAATGCACCCAAATAATAAGACCTTCCTCCCTGATTATCAATATAATAGAAATTAGTACCCGTCAATTTATGTCCATCCCTGGTTATTCGCTCATTAAAAAAATCAAAGCAATTTTCAACAATCTCATTATCGGGACCAACCCTTAAAGATTCATTATTTCCACAGAGCACTATTCCATAATTAAAATTGCCCCAATATCCACTAAAATACTTATCGTTTATGTAGTCTGAAATCATGTCAACATCTTCCTTATAAAAAAAGTCTTTCTTCATCATTGAATTGAGGGAGGAATCTATGATTATCCCGGGCCACAGATCAAGTAAGAGTTGCTCAGCCTCAGGATCGTTTTCAGTTGAGTATGATACTGCCTGAATTTTAAGATTTTCTGTCGTTCTTTCAGATGAAAGCATTGTAATAATATAAACAGAATATAGTCCAAAAACAATTGAAAACATAAGGGCCCCATTAAATAATCCTACTTCTTTTTTTACTGATATCCAGATAGTTAACGTCAGTATAATATAAAAAGAGATTAAAACTAATAGTGTTTCGTTATCATTAAAGCATAGGATCACGAAACTAAGCAGAGATAAAAGAACCGATGTGAGGACGATCCGGGTTTTGTAATGTTTAACACTCTGCAATACTTTTAACAGAAACAGAACCGGAACTACTAATAGCAGAAAGATAGATATAAAACCAGAAATACTGTACACATCAATCTCCAGTACTTTATAAGTCTCAAAATTTATATTGGAGCTTGAAATAAGCTGACTAAAGATAAGGTGAAACAGACCAAACAAAGCAGCAACTGTCACCAATAAACCTGATAGAAATAAAAAGCTTTTTATTCCTTTTACATCCCGTACTATTTTAAGAGGATAAATTTTGTAGCAAACGCTTGAGAAAGTTGCTGCGAATATACCGAGCAATAACAAGTGTCCCAGGGATGGAATAACACTATTCAAAGAGAACCGGTAAGGAGAGAAAAGCTCTGTTTGAGAAAGGATTAATGGCCGGCCAGTAATGAGAACAAAAAAGTATATCAAAGAAAAAACCAATAATATAAATCCAACAGCCAGCCTGTTTTTGTCCTTTTCAACCAATAATTTAACTGCCTCCAGAGATAGAAGGATGATCAAAAAAAGTATTCCAACCCATAAACAAAGAGGGATGAGAATAAAACCGGTATTCTCCCTGACTTCCGGAAACAGAAGGGAAAAAAGAAAATCACCCTCCTTATTGATAATATGAAATTCAGAAATATTTTCATCTGTACCGAAGCCAATATTGTCAGAAATATTAAACTCCTCTTCAAATCCACTTTTGATAATATCATTATTAAAACTATAGTCGGTATGCAACCTGAGCAGAACAACGATTTTCTCATTCCCGGCCTCAACTGTTTTAGTAATAAACCATCCATTTTGCAAAAAGACAAGCGGTTTGCTATATATTGAATCATCAAGGAAACGAGGTACATCGAACTCATTATCTGACCAATAAACCAGTTTGTTGTCAATATACTCAAGAATTGTAATATTATTCTGCTCTGCTATGGAAAATAGATTATTCTCTGAAACCGATCCATGATGATCCTCATTTGCAAGAATGGGTTTCATGCCTGTGATACATTCGTCCATAATTTTCTCTTTTGCAATGAGAGCTTTATTGAACATTCTTGTCCTGAAGCGATATTCAAAGTCGCTGAAATAAACTGATTCTGCAGCTAGTGCAAGAAAAATCAGCACTACAGTTATTATAATCAGGAGTACCCTGAATTGCTTACTCCTCATAATCTGATATTAATATCTTATTCATGGTGATAGGGTTCTCCTTTTATAATTGTAAATACCCTGTAAAGTTGTTCCAGAAACAACAATCGTACCAGTTGATGTGGATAGGTCATTCGGGAGAGAGATATTCTGAAATCGGCTCGGCTATAGACCTCTTCAGAGAAGCCCCAGGGGCCTCCAATAACAAATACAATACGTTTCTTCGAAATCATAAAAATATTTTCAAACCATTCTGCGAATTCAAGTGTTCTGAACTCCTTTCCTCTTTCATCAAGTAATACTACATAATCATCACTATTTATCGATTGAATCACTTTTCCCCCCTCTTTTATCTTTTGTTCCGGAGCAGGCATGTTCCGCACATTCTTCATTTCAGGAAGTGTAATTATCTCAAAAACGGAATATCTGTTTATACGTAAAGCATAGAGATCTGCAACATCTGCAATACGCTTATCTGTAGTTTTACCTGTCTGCAATAGTGCGATCTTCATAACAAATACAATCCCCTTGTTTAATATCGGAACCACCCGGTATTTACAAAAATAGCAATTTATAACGATGAACAAAGCCATTAGGTTGAACAAAGAAAATACTAATTGAATAACAAGAAGAGGCCATTCCTAATCAAATTAATATTAAATTTGTGATGCAAGGATAAATAGTATCGTAATATTAAATCCGAATTAAAATGAAATCCTTAAATATTATTATGGTGGTATTGATAGCTTTCAGTAGTATTGCTACCACTATACAGGAACAGTCCAAAATTCCAGGGGGAATTTCTATAGCCATAAAAGCCGGTAATGCTGCTGAATTATCAAAATTTATGAATCCTACAATTGAACTTCTTCTTCTCGACAAGGAGGACTTCTACAAGAAAAATGTAGCTGAAACAATCCTTAGAGATTTTTTCAAGGAATACCAGACAAAAGATTTTACTATCCGTCATCAGGGTGCAAAAAATGATGCTCAATATGCAATAGGTAATCTTAAGACCGAGAAAGGAACTTTTCGGGTCTATTTTCTTCTTAAGAAAGTTGACAATGAATTACTTATACATCAGATACGAATTGAACCTGACAATGGAAAATAAAATTCTCGAGGGATTCATTTTAAGAAGCCTCGATGAGGATATAGGAGATGGCGATCATTCATCACTTGCGTGCATACCTGAGAAGGCAAGCGGAAAAGCTGCTCTTCTGATTAAAGAGAAAGGCATACTTGCCGGCATAAGAATAGCTGGAGAGATTTTCTCAGTTATCGATAAAGATTTGAGGTTTGATGTTGTTTTAAAAGATGGTACAGCTATAATACCGGGAGATATTGCATTCTACCTTTCCGGCCGTTCACAATCTATCCTGAAATCGGAACGCCTCGTCCTTAATATTATGCAGAGGATGAGCGGTATTGCTACAAGTACAAATGAGTATGTCAGCCAACTTCAAGGGCTTAATACAAAGATACTTGACACACGCAAAACCACAAGTGGAGTGAGATTCCTTGAAAAAGAGGCTGTAAGAATAGGAGGTGGTATAAATCACAGAATGGGGTTATATGATATGATCATGCTTAAAGATAATCATATCGATTTTGCGGGCGGAATAGAGAAAGCAGTAAGCAAGACAAGGGAATATCTTAAGAAGAACAAGATGAACCTTAAAGTCGAAATTGAAGCACAAAACCTTAATGATGTAAGAACAATTCTTTCAGTTGGAGGTGTAGACCGTATCATGCTTGATAATTTCAGCATAAAGGAGACTATCACTGCGGTAAAAGAGATATCAGGCAGGTATGAAACAGAATCTTCCGGGGGGATTACTCTGGCAACGATAAGATCTTATGCGGAATGTGGTGTTGATTTCATCTCTGTAGGTGCAATTACCCACCATATTAAAAGCCTGGATATGAGTCTTAAAGCCATTTAGCTCATGAAGACTGAAGAAGTTTCAGATTTTTCTCACCAGGTTCAACACTGGCAACTATTCTATTCATTCTAACATCACTCGGGTTTTCAGCTTATGTTAATAATTTCGGACCGACAAACCTTACATAATGAAAAATTGGATTCTCTTTTCCTCTCTTCTGTTTATATTAAGTTGTCATGGAGAAAAATCCTGCACTTATTTTACACAAGAAAAGGCATCACAAAGTTTTAAAAATATTGAAGATATTTGCAATCGTGATAATGGTAATTTATGGGGGGAAAATCTTTTTGGTCCAATAATGTTTGTTGACCGCATAACCCGTAGAATAATAGCAAACCAACCCGACAACGAAGGTCTCCTGAAAGGAAAAGATGGTGTATACACAGGTCTTTATCCAAAAGAACTTATGGTAAATCATGGCTCGGTGACATTTGGGGGAAGCAAGTATGCAATGGTTCCCATTCCAAACGAAGAAGATGATTATAGGATCACAACCCGGGCCATACACAGTTTGTTCCATAGCTTCCAGAAATCAGCAGGAATCCTGTCTGCCAGCTATAATACAAATAATATGGACGATAAAGAAGCAAGGTTATGGATCAAGCTTGAATGGAAAGCATTACGGAAATCACTCAATTCTGAAGGGGAAGAACGTCGGTTGGCAATAAGGGACGCATTAATTTTCCGAGGTTCCAACAGGGAACTTTACACTAAGTATGCCGACAATGAAAACAAGTTTGAGAACCATGAAGGACTTGCAACATTTACCTATACATTGCTTTCCACTAATTCCCCTGAGGAATACAAAATGAGACTTTTTGAAAATCTCGACCAGATATACTCTATGCAATCTTACTCAAGATCATACGGCTTTATCCATGGAGCATTATATGCTTCCCTTCTGTTTGAACAGGGGTTTGACTTTTCTACTATAAAAACTAACAATTTTGACCTTGGTAATGCAGTCAGAGAGCTATATAATATTGAGCTACCTGTCATATGCAGAGATGTAGCCGGTAGCCTGGCTGTAAACTATAATATTGATGCAATAAACAAAGAAGAGGAAAAACGATTGGCTGAGATAAAGGGGAGGGTACATAAACAAATAAGTACCTTCACAGAAAAACCTGTAGTATTCCTGGAACTTGAAAGTCCATATTTTGATTTTGAACCTGAAGACATTAATTCTCTCGACACTTTGGGAACGCTATACAATTCCATTAGGGTATCAGATAACTGGGGAAAGTTAACCGTAAATAAAGGGGGTTGTCTTGTTTCAAATAACTTTAAATCGCTCAGGATAACTGCTAAAGGCTTTAAAAAAGATAAAAATCATGTCGAAGGTGAAGGCTGGATCCTGATTCTAAATAATAATTGGGAACTTGTCATTGTCAATCATAATTATTTCATCAGTAAACTGATGCCATAAGAGGGTTGTCTTGCGGTCTTGTTGTCAAGACACTCAGACATTATTTACCTCCCAACTCCTTCAATCTTTCCTTAAGTGACTTTATCTTCACCTCTGCATCACTCTTCTTCTTTCTTTCCAGTGCCAGCACCTTCGTGGGAGCATTTTGCACAAAACGTTGATTATCAAGCTTTTTCATAACAGAAGTAAGAAATCCCTGGTTGTAATCCAGTTCCAATCTGATCTTTACAAGCTCACCTTCCACATCCATCTTTCCCTCTAACGGAATATAATACTCCATAGTACCTACCATGAATGAAGCTGCATTATCCTGTTTTTCTGAGACAAATGAGACCTCGTTCAAATTACATAGTTTACTAATTACCGGTAAAAACTCAATTTCAAAATTATCCTTATTAGTACGGATATAAAGATCCATTGGTTCTTTATCTGGAATATCCTTTTCTTTTCTTACGGCTCGTATGGCGGTTATTATCTCTTTAACAGATTCAAAATCTGAGATTAATCCCTTATTAAATTTATTTGCTTCCGGCAGTTTGGATATCATTATACTTTCGCCAACCTTTCTCTCAAGAATGAGTTGCCATATCTCTTCTGTGATAAATGGCATAAAGGGGTGCAGCAACTTAATAAGTGTATCAAATACACTTATTGCAGCAGCCAGGGTGATCCGGTCAATTGGTTTTTGATATTCCGGCTTAATGATCTCAAGAAACCAACCTGAAAACTCATCCCAAAACAATTTATATGTGATCATCAGAGCTTCTGAAATTCTGAATTTTTTAAAGTTAACATCGATCTCATTTATCGACTTACTCAAAATATCCTCCATCCACTTAATTGCAACTTTAGATGATTCAGGCTGATCGATCGCAGGATCTACTTCCCAGCTTTTTACAAGTCTGAATGCGTTCCATATCTTATTTGCAAAATTACGACCCTGTTCAGGCAGGCTGTCTTCATAAAGCAGGTCATTCCCTGCCGGGGAGCATAATAACATTCCAACCCTCACACCGTCTGCCCCAAATTTCTTGATTAACTCAAGTGGCTCAGGTGAGTTACCAAGTGATTTTGACATTTTTCTTCTCTGCTGGTCGCGAACAAGACCTGTAAGATATACATTGTTAAATGGCTTACCTCCTCTAAACTCATACCCTGCAATTATCATCCGGGCAACCCAGAAGAAGAGAATCTCAGGAGCTGTAATAAGATCATTAGTTGGATAATAATACTTTATATCAGCGTTATCCGGATTATTAATACCATCAAAAGAAGTAATTGGCCATAACCATGATGAGAACCATGTATCCAGAACATCTTCATCCTGCCGCAGATCATTACCAGTCAGGTTTGCGTTACCGCTCTTTTCCCTTGCCAGTTCAAGTGCTTTGTTAATATTGGCTGCAACAACGAATTCGTTATTATCATAGTACCACGCTGGTATGCGGTGCCCCCACCATAGCTGACGGCTGATGCACCAGTCGCGAACGTTCTCCATCCAGTGACGGTAAAGGTTTTTAAACTTTGCCGGATGGATCTGAACATCATCATTTAATACTGCCTCCAGAGCTGGTATCGACAACTCCTTCATATTCAGGAACCACTGAAGTGATAACCTTGGTTCAATTACTGCACTGGTACGTTCAGAACGCCCTAATTTGTTGTCATAATCCTCCACCTTTACCAGATCGCCGCTTCTTTCAAGCTCCTCAGCAGCAAGTTCCTTTGCTTTGAATCTGTCAACACCTACAAATAAACCTGCACTGGCACTCATAGTGCCATCATCATTAAAAACATCTATAGATGGTAAGTTATGCCTTAAACCTATCTCGTAGTCATTAATATCATGTGCCGGAGTAATCTTAAGGCATCCTGTTCCAAACTCAGTGTCAACATATTCATCAAAGATAAACGGAACTTCACGGTTAACCATTGGCACAATGACCTTCTTCCCCTGAAGATGTTTATACCGCTCATCATCCGGGTTTGCACATACAGCAGTATCTCCAAGTATTGTTTCGGGACGGGTTGTTGCAACCATTACATAGCCCTCCTCGCCAACTATCTTATAACGAACATAATAGAGCTTTGATTTCTCATCAGTATAATTAACCTCCTCATCGGAGACAGCTGTCTTAGCCTGCGGATCCCAGTTAACCATCCTTACACCCCTGTAAATAAGCCCTTTATTATACAAATCAACAAAAACCTTAATAACAGAGTCATATCGCTTCTCATCCATTGTGAACAGTGTCCGATCCCAATCACATGATGCTCCAAGTCGCTTAAGCTGTTCAAGTATTATTCCACCATGCTTATGTGTCCATTCCCAGGCATGAGATAGAAATTCCTCTCTGGAAAGATCCGTTTTTTCAATTCCCTCAGCCTTAAGTTTTCCAACAACCTTAGCTTCGGTTGCAATAGATGCGTGGTCAGTACCTGGCACCCAACAGGCGTTCTTCCCCTCCATCCTTGCCCTTCTTACCAACACATCCTGAATAGTATTATTCAGCATGTGACCCATGTGTAGCACACCAGTAACATTTGGTGGGGGTATTACAACTGTATATGGTTCTCTCCCATCGGGAATACTTTTAAAAAATCCATTTTCCATCCAGTATTTGTACCACTTCTTCTCTGCTTTCCCAGACTCGAATTTTGAAGGAATATCCATATCTTATTAGTGTCTTTATCTTAAATTAGTAATAAGTACTTAAAGTACCTGGAGTTATCTTACACTTCAACTTTATTAACTTTTACGCTTTCCAATCTTTGAATTGCAAAATTATAAAAATTCATTACATTAGCTGATGAGAAAACTAAAAAGGCCAGTTATGTCCGGAAAACCTGATCTGATAATATTTCTCCGAACATGAATTAAAACCAAATGAAGGATTCTATATCATTATTATTAGTTCTGTTATTGATCGGATTAAGTTTGATTCTAACAACCTGCACAAAGGAGGAAGATTCTGACATACTCAGTAAAGAGGCAATAACAAATATTCTGAATGAAGAGATCAGTGCAGATACTTTGCAATCAATAGTTACCTGGATGCAGGACATGGGAACACGTTTTATGTTATCTGACAACCGCAGGATAATTGCTTCGAATATAAAAAACAGGTTTATAATGATGGGATATACCAATACAAGAATCGACTCATTTATGATTGACCGGACATACCGTGATATTAACTATCGGCAGTGGCAATACAATGTCATCGCGACACTTGAGGGAAATAGTTATCCTGACTCAATTTGTATTATAGGAGCCCATTATGATAATATACTACAAACAGGTGACCCCTTTCTTATTGTTCCGGGAGCAAATGACAATGCCAGTGGAGTAGCAGCAGCCCTTGAGATAGCGAGGGTAATGAAGAAAAAAAGATACTCACCACGTAACACTATTGAGTTCATAGCATTTGCTTCTGAAGAACTTGGCCTTTATGGAAGCAAAGATTATGCAACTAAGTCGAGACTTAGTTCTAAAAAGATCAAGTTTATGCTCAACAATGACATGATTGCTTATCAACCAGAGGTCAATAAGTCAGACTGGGTTGTAAATATCAATGATTATGAAAATTCTCAAAATTTAAGGATGGAGGCCGGGGAAATGTGCAACAGATTCTCCCTCCTTAGCTTTACAAATGATAATATCCATAGTGCAATGAGTGACAGTTATCCGTTTTTTACAAACGGATATAAAGCTCTCTTTTTCATCTCCGATATTATAGATCCGAACTATCACTCCCTTAACGATATAGCTGAAAACTGCAATTTCGAATATTGCCGTGAAATAGCTAAGATCTCCTGTGCCATGCTGGTTTACAACAATTGATTTTTGTCATATATTAAGTTTTTACATCCCCTGACCCCCTTCAAAGGGGGAATCTTTAATACTGTTCCTTTCAATGTGGAAATTCTCATAAAAGAAATCTTGTTCCAGATTTGCTTCTAACCTAATAATACATAGAAGAA
>Ga0307377_10000967_pt1 | contig 38114 bp, 38 predicted proteins | sample TR3MG_FD_202535 | JGI IMG/M metagenome (GOLD analysis project Ga0307377, IMG submission 202535) | Soil microbial communities from Risofladan, Vaasa, Finland - TR-3 | ecosystem: Environmental > Terrestrial > Soil > Coastal area > Acid sulfate soil | place: Finland: Risofladan, Vaasa | collected... | reverse complement strand
CGCCTACGACTACTTGCCGACGGGGGATCGTGGGGCGAACCTGGGGCGGGCGATCGCGTGCTACGAGCAGGCGCTCCGCTTCCGCACCGCCGAGGCGGCCCCCTTCCAGTACGCCGCGACGCAGAACAACCTGGGCAATGCCTACGCGGCCTTGCCGGCGGGGGATCGTGGGGCGAACCTGGGGCGGGCGATAGAGTGCTACGAGCAGGCGCTGACGGTCTACACCGCCGAGGCGGCTCCTCTCGACTACGCGATGACGCAGAACAACCTGGGCAACGCCTACCGCAACTTGCCGACGGGGGATCGTGGGGCGAACCTGGGGCGGGCGATTGAGTGCTATCAGAAGGCACTCACCGTCTACACCTCTGAGGCGGCCCCTCGCAATTATGCGATGGTGCAGAACAACCTGGGGCTTGCCCACCTTCATCTGCCGACGGGCGGCAGGGTGACGGACCTGGAGGAGGCCTTACAGTATGCAGAAGCGGCGCTGCAATTCGAAGGTTGGTCCTCTTGGGAGCGGGCGGAGTGTCTGTCTAACCAGGGCCTCATTCACTTGGCGCTCGGCCACCTCGACCAGGCGCTTGCCGATTACCAGGCCGCCATCCCACTGGCGACCGCCATCACCATAGCCGAGGCACTGCAAGAACTGGACCAATTCGCCACCGGCCACCCGGACACCCCCGGCCTGGACACCGTGCGCGCTCTCCTCTCCAGGTAGGACAATATGCCTGTAGGTGGGTGTGCTGTGCAACGACGCCGTCTGAACAACAGCGAGCCCGGCACACAGGCCGGGCTCGTTGGTTCCAAGGCTGTTCGTAGCGGGTTACTTGACCTCGCGCCCGCGCGCCAATTGCAGGGCGCCGCGGATCGCCAGGTATATGCCAAACAAGGGCAGGCCCCAGCAGATGTAATACGTTCCCCCCTGCTGGGACGCGGTATTGTAACTGCCGACGGTCACGGCGATCCCCACGATCGTGATGGCGATGCCGCCGAGCAGGAGCAGGAGGCCGGACTGGCGCGCGGAGGCCGCGTGCTGCCGGGCCTGCCCCTTGACCAGGTTCTGTGCCACCGCCGGTTCGTAGCCGCGCTGGAGCAGTTCCTGCACGATGGCCTCGCGGGAGGCTCCCGCTTTCACCCGCCCGGCCACGTATTCGCGGGCGGCAGCGTCCGATTGGCCCGTGGGGGCCGCTGGTTCCATAGGTGCGTTCACGTTTTCCTCCCCTGGGCCTACGCGCGCCCCAGTTGCTTGAGCCACTGCTTGGCCTGCCGCACCCTGGCGCGGTCACTTGAGGCCTGCACGTAATTGCTCAGGTCAGCCTGGGCCTGCACGCTGTTGCCCTGTTTCATGTAGGCCTGGCCGCGGAAGAACTGGGCGTCCAGGAAGTGCGGATTCTCGAAGCCGGTCACCTCGACCACGTGGTTCAGGTCGTCCAGCGCGCGGTCGGGCCGGCCGGCCTGCAGGTACAATTGCCCGCGCTCAAAGTAGCCCTTCAGGCTCTCTGGCGAACGCGGGTTCTGCTCGTCAATGCGCCGGCCGACGGTGGCGATGGCGTTCTCTAGCGGGACGGGCAGCGGCTTGCCGTGGCGCAAGGCGAAGGAGACGATGCGCTCCAGGTTGTCCTGCCAGAACCGCTCAAAGTAGGACGGGTTGAGAAAGGCCAGGCGCACGCTCTCGGCGCGCTCGTCCACGCGCTTGATGGCTACGGCCTGGCGGTTCAAGCGGACGATGGCCAGCACCGGTAGGGCGATCAGCAGGGCCAATACGCCGATCAGGAGGCCGACGGTCCCGAGCGCGTTCGTCGCGCTGGAGCCTCCAGTGGATTGGGAGGCCAGGGCGGAGAATCCACAGATCAGGACCGGGCCCAACACCACCGCACCGATGATGGCCCATAGGAGGGTACGGTCCTGGCGGTGGCAGTCCTCGCAGTAGGGGACCTCGAACTGCACGGAGCCGCCCTTTCTGCCGCCGGCGAGGGCGGCCCCGATCAGGCCGAACCAGAAAAACCACCGTTGCGACGAGGGCTTGGCGCGTTGGACGCGCTTGGTTTTCGAGGCCGGGGCCGTGCAGCGTGCACAGACTTGGGGAAATTCGACGTTCCAGGGGACTTCGATCGTTGAGCGAGCCATAGAGTACCTCCATTCTGTAATATCGTCCCACCCGCCACGACCATTACTATACCACAAATGCCCCCCACGGGCAACAATTAAAACTCCTGCTCGTAACCAGCCATGACTGATCCAACCCTCCTCTCGGGCATTGTCTGCTTTCTGACCCAAATAGAAAACAGTGGATGGGCAGCCCCACTGGGGGACCGTCCACCCACTGTCCACACGGCGATCGGTTAGCGCGTCTGCAGATGGAGACCCGCTTCTGTCCTGAGCTACCTGCGCCCTCGACTGATTAAGCGATAGATGGCGATAACGAGGATCGCACCCACCAACGCCACGATGATGCTCGTGATGTTGATGCCGCTCACCAGGTTTACGCCAAGGATCAGGCTTGTTATCCAACCACCCAAAATGCTTCCGACCACGCCCAGGACCAGGTCAACCCAGACGCCGGTCTTGGCCTTCATCAGCCAGGAAGCCAGCAAACCTGCTACTAGACCCACCACGATTGTTGCGATCAGACCCATGGTTCTTCCTCCTTGTTTCTTTCGTACGCTATGCCTGAAGATCGTTGCAGATCGAGACTTCGCTCCGCCCCTGTTCCCTGACCTCAGGCCAATTCAGGGGGAGGCTTGCTCTCAAATTACGCCAAATGGCCCAAGGCTACAGACTCTCAACCAGTCTTCTCAGCAAGTGCATCGCCTTCTTGACCCGCATCGCGTCTCTTGGGTTGCCGCCGGCCACAAAGCTACCAAGGATGCCGCCCCCCATGAGCGTATCCAGTGTGTACTTTACCGTGCACTCATCAGCGCCCAGCCCAAGGAATCCACCGCTCGGTCGCAGTGTGAAAACATGGGCGTCCTTGTCGTCGCCCATCTGGGTCATGATCTCCAGACGCTTCATCGGCTCCATGCTCACAATCGTGCCGGTACCCGTTCGGCCCTCGGCCGTCCACTCGAACCGGCCACCCGCACTGATCGCTGTCGCCTTTGAGACGCTATCCACGCCTGGAAACCACTGAGGCCAGTGATTGGGGTTTGTCATAACCTGCCACACTGTCTCAACTGAAGCATCAATCTCTACTTCACGTTCGAATTTTGGCATTGTTCCTTTTCACCTCCTCCGATGGCACTAGTATATCTATCGAACATTACAACCAGCATTACGGGGGGGGGCCATTCTCTGGGCCACCGATGGGCCAGAATAGGGTGGGCCCCTGCTGCCTTGGGCAAGCACTGCTCATCCGCAATACACCCAAGTATTTTAGTTCCAGTCGGGCTGGATGTCAAATTCCCGCATTCACTCGGGTGTACGCTTTCCACCATCCCACTGCCAGAAGATCGAAGCCCACTCTCAAGCATTTGCCGAACTGCACACAGGAACGAGAGCCCGTGTAGCGGCTACTGCCTGCCCAACACCACCTATCTGAGCCACCCGCCGAATGCCGCCGAACACGTTTTAACGTGTTTCCGGTATCAATTCATTCGTGGCTTCATTATCGTGGCTTACAGGCAGTCGGGTTAGCAAAAAAGTCACCTGTTGACTTTATTGGGAATCTGCCTTATACTCATCTTCAGGCACAGAGTATGACAACGGTTCCCGTGTATGAATAAGGTCAGATGAGCAACGTCCTGGTACGCATCAAACGAGCAGTCCTCGCGGGGCGCTACGTTTTCAGTGAAAAAGCGCGCCTGGAAATGGAAGCAGACGGCCTCGCAGAACTCGACGTGGCCGAGTCCATTCTCAGTGCCGTAGCGATTTACAAAAAGGTCCGGTCACGGAGCCCGTTTCGTGGACAGGCCACGGAATACTTGTATGTCATCCAAAGTACCAACTTCGACGGACTGATGATTTATACCAAAGGTAAGCTCGTGCGTGAGGCCGGCGTGGAGACGTATTACTTCCTTGTCTCTTCAAAAAAAGCGACCTGATGAAAGATGAGCCCATTAGTGCACATCACTATCTGCCCATCTTGTGGCAGCAATCAAATCAAGCAGGTGCGGCGGGACTGGACTGGTGAGTTTCAGGGCCAAACCTACACGGTGCCTTCACTCGAGTTCTACGAATGCCCGGTGTGCGGCGAGAGAATCTACGACCGCCAGGCAATGCAGAAGATCGAAGCCCACTCCCCGGCATTTGCCAAACCGCGCACAGGAACGAGAGCCCGTGTAGCGGCTACTGCCTGCCCAACACCACCCGCCTGAGTCAAGGCCAGCCGCCGAATGAATTCGGCGACTGATACGAGAAACCCGTTCAAACGGGTTCAAACGGCCGCCGAACACGTTTTAACGTGTTTCCGGTATCAGGCCACGAATCATTCGTGGCTTGTTTGCAGGCCAAGGCATCGTATAGATGCTCATCCTCGCTATCATCATCCTCTGCAAGGCAGCGCAGTCTTCCATTACAGCCACTCAGACCAAAGTTCAGACGTCCATGATAGATGGAACAGGCTACCATCAACTTCTCCGCGATTTTCCCGCCCCAGATCAAGCCCGAGTACCAGGGGCATATCACCGGCCTGCGCATCCGCATCCTGGATGGCCGGGGCACCTTTTACGTCGAGCTCAAGATTGGAGAGAACACCTACTGTCCGCCGCATTATGCCAAATGGACGAGTGCGCACGTGAACCTGAGCGGCGGGCCGCGAGATCTATCGTTCGACCTGCCCTCAAACCTGGGCCAGATCCAGACGCTCAACTGGGTGCTCACGGGCACCGAGGGGGACTATGTCGTCGTGGACCGGGTGGAGTTGACGGCGACGGTGCCGTACCCGGACACATCTGGGCGGGCCTTCCTGTGGTCCTACGCCATGCTCCTGGCCAACTGGGACCCGGGGTCGGGCCTGACCCGCGATCACGCCTATTACGCGGCCAACCAGTTCGACAACGTCTCTGCCAGCGGCGTGCAGGCCGCCGCGGCCGCCATGGCCTGGCGCCTGGGGTTCATTTCCCAAGATTCGGCCACCGAGATTGTCTCCAAGACCACCCAGGCGCTGCTGGCCTTACCGCGCGATGGCGACGACTGTGGACGCAGCAGGCTCTGGCCGCACTTTGTGGACCACGGGCACATTATCACCGGTACGGAATGGTCCAGCATTGACACCGTGATTGCGGCCGTGGCGCTGATTGAGGCTCGGGAGGCCCTGGGGCTCGGAACTACCGAGGTCGAACAGGTGCTCAAGGACGTCAGATGGAACACGCTGACCCTGACGGACGGGCACATCAGCCACGGCTATTGGTTTACTACCCCCTGCCAGATCATAGAACCGGGGGGAGAAGGGGGGTGGAGGGACTTTGGGACCGAGTCGTGGGTAGTCAACCTGGGCTACGCGGCAGCGACCGGCAAGGTGGCGGAATTCGATCACACCCCGCCTACCTTCAACGGGGGCGGGTTCATTGACGAACTCGCCTGGCTCCTGGTGCCGCGCCCCGACCGCGATCGGTGGGGAACTCAGTGGATTACCTATAGCCAGCAGGCGGCCGATTGCCAACTGGCGTACTACCGGTGCCAGGAGGCGGAAGCGGCAGGCTGCTGTCGCGGCGACCATCAGTGCCAGGATCCAGATGCGGGGGAGGGTTGCTCATGCTGCCGGGACCATCCGTGTTACGGGCCACCCGGGCTGTTTGGCCTCACTCCGGTCGAGGTTCCCGATCTCTCCGCCTTGTCTCCCGCTGACAAACGGACCTACCGGGAATTTGGCGTATGTGGCGAGCATTCCTGCATGGACGGGACGGACTCGTGGGGGCATGCCGTCATCGTTCCCCACTATGCGGGTGTGATCGCTTCCCTCCGCCCAACCCGGGCCATCAGCCTGTGGAACTGGATCGAGACGAAGGGGCTTTTCACGCCCCTAAACAATCCTGAGAGTCTCATGTTCGTGGATGAGCCAGCCTGTGGGCAAATTGTCTGGAACGCGCGCAAGGGCTCGTGGGAACTCGGCCTGCAGACGTTAGGCTGGGGCCGGCTCCTGGTCGGAGACAATCACCCCCTCTACCAGGCGATGTGGGCCAACGACGTACTGAGGCAAGGCTACTTGGTGATGCGTTATGCCCACAGGGTTTTTCTGCCGACAGTAATGAAGCAGTGAATTTCGCCTGAACGAGGGCTGACCATCTACTTGCCTCATTGGATCTGAGAGAGAAGCCCGATTGATCGGGCGCTGTTCCGTAGGACGGCGACTTTATCGCCGTCCGGTCGCCGGCGTAAGGTGGTAATCCTGGTCAGGACGTTGCCGTCTTCACTGGCAGATCGCTGTACTCCTCGCCGATTCCGGTGATGCGGTGGTAATCCTGATCAGGACGTTGCCGTCTTCACTGGCAGATCGCTGTACTCCTCGCCGATTCCGGTGATGCGGTGGTGATCCTGGTCAGGACGTTGCCGTCTTCACTGGCAGATCGCTGTACTCCTCGCCGATTTCGGTGATGCGGTGGTAATCCTGATCAGGACGTTGCCGCCTTCACTGGAAGTTGAGGCAGGCAGGCAATCAGGCCGCCCAATCCTGAGCCACCTCCAGCAGCACCGGCAGGTTCACGTTCCCGCCGCTCACCACCACGGCGACGTGATGCCCCACGTCCCGCACCTTCCGCTGCAGCACCGCCGCGATGCCCACCGCCCCGCCCCCCTCCACCACCATGTGGTGCTCCGCCAGGGCGAAGGCCATCGCCCCGGCGATCTCCTCCTCCGACACCAGCACCGTCTCGTCTACCAGGCGCTGCACCAGCGGGAACGTGTAGCGGTTGTCCAGCCCGATACCCCCCGCCAGCGCGTCGGCCAGCGTCTGCTCCTCCTCCATCTCGATCGGCCTGCCCACCCGCAGGCTGTGGACCATGACCGGCGCGCGCTCCATCGAGACGCCGACCACCCGCGTGGCCAGGTTGGCGGCCTTGAGTGCCAGCGCGATCCCCGCGATCAACCCACCCCCTGAGAGCGGCACGACCACTGCGTCTATCTCCGGCAGGTCCTCCAGCAGTTCCAACCCGATCGTCCCCTGCCCGGCGACGACCAGCGGATCGTCGAACGGGTGGATGCGCGTCAGGCCCCGCTCCTCCTGCAAGCGGATTGAGTACGCCTCCGCCTCGTCGTAAGTCTGGCCGCCCACCACCACCTCGGCCCCCAGCCGTCGCATGGCGTCCACCTTGTTGACCGGCACCCGCTCCGAGATGCACACGACGGCGCGCATGCCCAATTGCCCGGCCACGTGGGCGACCGCCCGCCCGTGGTTCCCGGTGGAGACGGCGATCACCCCCCGCGCCCGCTCCTCCGGCGTCAGGCTGAGCATCTTGTTGGCCGCCCCCCGAATCTTGAACGAGCCGGTCTCCTGCCAGTTCTCCGCTTTGAGATAGACAGATGCCCCCGCCCGTTCCGTGAGCACCGGGGAAAGAACGAGCGGCGTCCTCCTGGCAATGGACGCGATCCTCCGCCGCGCCACGTAAATATCCCGTACCGTCACCTCATCCACCATCGTCCCCGACCTCCGCAGACAAGTTCCCTGAGTTCCTTATCTGATAGTCTCCCCGTTGAATGCTGCTGGAAGTTTTTCACCGCAAAGACGCCAAGGGCGCCAAGTTTCTGCTTGTTTTCTTCGCGTTCTTGGCGTCTTCGCGGTTCAATCAGGCCGATGTCTACCACCAACACTCAAGAGGGGGACTATCCCTTTTCTAAAGCCTGTACAATTCTCCGTACTTGCCCCGCAGATACCGCACGTACGGCTCGATACTGAGCGGTGCGCCTGTGACGCGCTCGACCAGTTCGGCCGCCGTGTACTTGCTGCCGTGCTGGTAAATGTTCTCCTTGAGCCAGCCGTGCAGCGTGCCGAACTCTCCAACCGCCATCTCGGCCGGGATCTCGGGGTGTGCCCGCAGCGCAGCCTCGAAGAACGCCCCGCTCATCACGTTCCCCAGCGTATAGCCCTGGAATGCGCCGCCGATGGTGCCGTCATACCAGTGCACGTCCTGCAGCACCCCGTCCCGGTCGTCGGGTGGCGCGATCCCCAGATCGCGTTGGTAGCGCGCTCGCCACGCCTCGGGCAGGTCGCGCACGGCCAGGTGCCCCTCCAGCAGGTCGAGTTCCAACTCGAAGCGCAGCATCACGTGCAGGTTATAGGTCACCTCGTCCGCCTCCGTGCGGATCAGCGAGCGCTCGACCTTGTTGATCGCGCGGTAGAACGCCTCCAGCGGCACGCGCCCCAGTTGGCCGGGGAAAGTCGCCTGCAAGTGGGGATAAAAGAACTGCCACACGTCCCGGCTGCGGCCGACTACGTTCTCCCACAGCCGGGATTGGCTCTCGTGCACGCCCGCCGACGTCCCGCCGCCGAGCGGCGTGCCCTCCAGGTCCGCGTGGATACCCTGCTCGTACATCGCGTGGCCGGCTTCGTGCAGCGTGCTGAACAGCGCCTCGCCCAGGTGACGCCCGTTGACGCGCGTGGTGATGCGCACGTCGCCGATCGAAAACTCCGTCGTGAACGGGTGGGGGGTCTTGTCCAGCCGCCCACGCGCCAGGTCGTACCCGAAGCGCCGCACGATCTCAAGCCCGAACGCCAACTGCTGCGCTTCGCCGAACTCCTGGCGCAGGCACGCGTCGTCCAGGGGCTCCTGGGCCGTGATCGCCTGCACCAGCGGCGCAAGTTGCTCCCGCAGTCGGCCGAACAGCGCCCGGATCGTGGCCACCGTCATGCCATAGTCGTCATACTCGATCAGCGGGTCGGCGATGTGCTCGTAGCCGGGGAAAAAGCCCGCCAGTTGCCGGCTCAGGTCGAGCGTCTTCTCCAGGTAGGGCCGCACGCCGGCAAAGTCATCGGCCGGGCGCGCCACCGTCCAGGCCTGGTAGGAATTGGACGTGTGGTCGGCGAGTTGGGCGACGAACGACGGCGGGACCTTGACCGCCCGCTCGTAATCGCGCCGCGTGACGCGGATCAGGCTGGCCTCGTCCGCCTCGTAGGGCAGGCTCTCCTCGTAGGACCGCAGGCCGTCCAGCAACTGCCCGATCTCGGCGGCGGTGAATTTCTCGTGCGCCAGCCGCTCCAGCGTGCTCAGTTGCCGCGCGCGGGCCGGCCCCCCGCCCGGCGGCATGTACGTATTCTGATCCCAATCCAGGACCCGGGCGGCCGCCTGCAGATCGTACACCTCCGCCAGCCGCGCCCTCAACTCGTTCAGTTTCGTGTCCAGTGTTCTTCTCCTCTTCATATCTTGTGAGCCGTCAGGACGAACAACGACTTGCGCGGCTGGTGGGTGCGTCCCCATTCCATCTGCGCCAGGCATATCTCGACGTCGAACGGATCGAGGTCGTGCTCGTACTCGTGGCGCACCATCTCTTCGTACAGCACGTCCGCGTCGCCCAATTCCTCGCAGCACTCGACTTGCAGCAATCCTGAATTTTCGAACAACTCGCGCCACCAGCCCGGCGTGTGCTGCTTCTTAAAGTCGCCTTCGAACACGTCCACGTGCTCGTTGGGCGGCGGCATCCTGAAGGCGTACACGTAGGGTGGATGCTCGAGTTGCTCCGCGGTGAATCCGGCCGTCAGCACTTCCGAGCCGATGCACAATTGCCCACCCGGTTTCACGTGCTTGAGCAGGTGGCGCAGAAACTCGACGCTGCCGCCGTAAAAGTTGAACGAGTTCATGCAAAAGACCGCGTCAAAGTACTCTTCGGCGAACGGCAACTCGTGCGTCACGTCCATGTGCAGCGGCACGATGCGGTCGCGGTAGCCGCGCGCGGTGAACTTACGATCGAGGAAGGTGGCCGGCGTCCACAGGTCGAGCGCGATCACCTGCACGCCCAGGTGCCCGGCCAGAAAGAGCGAGGCCGCGCCTTTGCCACAGCCCAGGTCGAGCACGACGTCGCCCGCGCGCAGGCGCAGTGTGCGCAGCATGCGCGCGGCAAGGTACAATCCGCCGCCGCCGGAGCAATCTTCGTACAGTTCGTCGCGCGTGAACCCGTCCAGTTCCGGATATTGGCTGCGCTCGGGCGCACGAAACGTGGCGATGGCGTCGCGAATGTAGTCTGGGGTAAAGTCAGTTCTCCCTGGTTCCCGCCCCAACTCTTTGTCGGCCTCCTTGATGGGAACTGTAAGCCCGATCAGCTTTCTTCTAATTCCGTGAGCATACGTTGGATTGTCCGACCAAGTTCCTCGATTTGGTTTTCACAGACCGAGTACACAATTTCGGCATCAAGCTGGTGGAGGATTTCCTTGACCAGTTCGGTGTCATACATAGACCGCTTCCTGTTCAATCCGCCGTTTGAGGTAAGCGTTCATTCTTTCTCGATAGCGCACGACATCAACCGGTCGGTGCAACAACTCCTCCAGCTCCTGCTTGACGCCAACCAGCACAAGCAGATCGGGCCGGCCAAGCTCAACCACGACGTCCACGTCGCTGGCCTCGATATTTTCTTCCCTGGCAACGGAGCCAAACACACCGATACGGATGATACCAAACTCATCCTGTCTAAGGTCCCGAAATCTGGCCAGGACACGCAAGACATCATCTCGTCTCATTGGAGTTTCCTCAGCCAAGCATTTCTCCCTATTTTGGTCGGCAAACCGATTGGGGCGCGCTTTGCGGTAATCAAAACGGTATTCTGGGCGCATATCGTCCGATGTCACCAGGCGAGAAGGTCAGGCTACAGCCCTTATCGGTTGTGCTTCCACGTAGGTAAAGGGTATCTGCCTGGTGGGCGAGGCCTGAAAATAGGACATTTTCAAGAACTGATTGACGGGCATCGAGGTAATGACGTGGAGTACCAGTTCCCGCAGGTCTTCTGATACTTCACTCAGTTTATCCAAGGGATAACTGCGCGGCCCATATTCGGTGTGTTCCGTCAGAATAGAAAAATGAAGCAGCATCAGACTGACCGCCCGGCGTGTCTGCTTGTTGAGGCGCAGTACGATGGCATCGGTTAGTTCGACGCCCGTAGCAGGTTCGTTCTCGCCGAAAAAGAGCTCCAAAATGTCCGCTTCCTGGTCGTAGACGAAACGCACCGGTGTTCCATCTCGGTCTTGAACTGTCCATTTTTGTCTCATAAAGACTTCTGCTTTTGCCCTGCGTACAGGACGCCATTATAAACGCGATGCCTTGCGTGGTCAACCCCTCGCTTCGATCATTAGACCTGCCAGGTTTCCAAAACCTGGCAGGTCTGATGACTCCTGCCCGATGCCTGATGCGGCGCCGGTGATGACGGATGTCACGGTTCAGTCACTGTGAGGGTACACGTCTTTAAGTCGTGCAGCCACAGCGAGGACACATCATACACGCCCGGAGCCAATTGGATTTCTATGCTGGCGCTAAAGCCCCAACCAGGCGCAGGATCATCAGGCCCGTTGGTATGCCACTCTGCATCGGAGCGCTCCAGGACTGTGACGACGAGGGCTTGGCCGTTGGCAGTGATGGGCGGCCCAGAATCACCCACGGCTGCCCGTGCCTCCTCTGGAGTTGGCCAGCGGCCAATAGCCCTCCGGACCACAACGCGCCCGGCCCGAATTGTGTCTGGCTCACACCACCTGTTGCCTTTACCATCATCCGCCATGTACACATGACTGACGACAGGCGCGGGGGTGTGGGTTGGGGTGGATGTTGGCATTGGAGTGAGGGTAGGAGTAGGAGTCTGGGTAAAAGTGCTGGTAGGTGTCGGCGTCCTGGTAGGCGTGTGAGTGGGGGTTGGTGTCTCTGAAGGCGTGGAAGTAGGCGAGAGTGTCTGAGTGGGTGTACTGGTCCCTGTAGGTGTAGACGTGGGATGGGCAAACAAGTACTCCTGCCCCCTGCATGACAGCAGAAAAACGGCGAGAGTGCCACCGATGGCAACGATTGCGATCATCAGCGTCTTGGCATCGCTGCCTCTGAATCTCTTTGCCATGTCTCACCTCCTGGCCGCTTCTCTATGTACGAAGCTCCGCCCTGTACAGCCAGTTGATCAGGAACAGGACGCCCACCAGGAACAGCGGCCCGGATATCACCAGGTAAGCGGACCAATGAAGCCGCCCCCAGGCCAGAACTAGGTACAACACCCCCAGCGCGATGAACAGGACTCCTCCCACCCATTCCCAGCGCCAGGAGATGGCCAGTACGATCAGAATGACGCCCGTTGGGATTAGATGCATCAGCAGGGCTAGAATCGTCCCCCAGAACCCATAGTCTTCACCAAACACGTCGAGGGCGAACAGGCTCACAAAGACGGCGAACAGGATGCACAGAATCCTGGGCGCCCAGAACAGCAAGCGCTTCACAGGCCTTTTCATAGGGGTTACCTCCTCCTTCGCTGCGAGATGCTTTGTGGCTCTTAATCGTAGCGCTCCAGGTGCCTATCGAACTTCATGGGTTCCAGGTCAATCGTAACGTAGGTCAACGGCGTAAGTTGGCCTGGCTGAATACAAACCGTACGCCCAAGCCTGGCATACCATCTACCACTGATTTCAGGCGCTTCGTGAATGTGCCCATGAAGCGCCAGTAGGGGTTGGTTCTCCAGTAAGAAATCGTAGACCGCTTTCGATCCTACTTCCCGGCCATCCGCACACTTGTCCAGTCCGAGCCTGTATGGAGGCATGTGGATCACGTATATCGCCCGCTCCATGTCCGCCGGGCGCACCAGGCGGGCCAATTCATCCTCCAGGGTGGGCAACGTCCTGGCGTAAGCAAACCAGTCGTCCAACTCCCTCCAGCCGTGCCGCGTAGATAGCAACCCCGACCCCAGTTGTTCCTGGAACACGTAGTCTTGGGTATCCATCCTGCACCAGTCTTTGAGGCGGAACGGATAATCGGCCACCCAATTCATGCCCACGAATTCATAGTCCCCGATCCTGAAGCTCCGTTGTGCCAGATTGACGACGTGTGAGTACTTGCCACAAGTCTCGTCGAACAAATCGCTAAAGATTCTGAGGTCATCGTTTCCAAGGTAGCACAGATAGTAAATACCGGCGGCCTCGAACTGTGCAAAGTGATGGTCGAGGTAGTGCACGATAAACTCGTCTTGGTGAAAGAGATCCCCGCTCTTGGGCAACATGTCTCCGCCAGAAATAACTGCCTCTATGCGCAGGGCCTGGGCAATGCGCAACAGACGCTCGTACTTCCAGGTCGTCCCGTGCAAATCCGTGACGAACAGCACTTTCATCCTGACTCAACGTACTCACGCCTCCACCAGGATCGCCTTGGTGTAGGCCAGCCGGAACCCTGCCCGCTCCATATTCCGTTGTGAATCACTGCCCGGCGCGGTGATGGTCAGCGCCAGATCGCACCCCTGTTCTCGGGCGGCCACCAACTGCGCCTGGAGCAGCGCCGTCTGTACCCCCCGTCGCCGAAAGGCCGGGCGGGTGCTGGTGCTCCCCACCTCGGCCACCCCCTCGTGGATATAGATCGCCCCGCCGCCAGCGGGCTGCCCATCGAGCCAGGCGAAAAAGCAGGTCCCATTCGCGCCATGGAAATTCGGAGCCAGCAGATCGAGCGTCTCCCGGGCCGGGACCTCCGCGTCGCCAAAGCCCTGCGCTACTGTGGTGATCCATAGTTCCGCTTCTGTTGGACCGGCCTGGCTGATCCGTACCTCTGACGGCAGAGGTCCAGGTGCGGCACCCTCGGCCAAAGCGCGCACCAACACGCTGAAAAACTGCTCCAGGCGATAGCCACCCACTTTGAGCAGGTGGAGCAAAGATGGATCGGCCAGGGGACAGACATCCACCCGCGGCGGAGCGCCACAACCGGCATAGAACTGCTCGACGAACTCGAGGTTCGTCCTGGTCACCGGCTCGGACAGGCCCAGGCAGACGGCCCGGTTGAGAGGCGAGCCCGCCCCGGCATAGATTGCATAGCCTCCTGCCACTGGTTCGATCCTGACTGGAACGTCAGGGTGCAACCTGCCCTGGGCGCGGGCATATTCCACTCCCCGCCAGGCGTGAGCCAGTTCTAACCGGCGGGCAAGAGCAAGATCAACAAAAAGCATAACCTGGCTACCCCGTTCCGTGTGTTCATTTTGCGTGACCTTGGGGTGGTACTTTACGCCGGGCCTCATCTGGGTGGTTGCCTCATACTCCGCGTATGCCAGCCTTGCTTTGGTCAATCTGACCTTCGCCCGTCACCGGCTAACCCTTTCTATCCTTCCTGAGCGTTCGCCTCTTGGAGGTCGGTCTCCCCCTCACGACTCGCTCATGTCCCCTGGAAGATGACCAGCCCAGAGCGGCTTAGCGCTGTAAATGATAACCGAAAACATCATCATTTACAACTTGCCCCTGGGTTGAGCGTTTCATACGCGTCATCTCCTTCCTGGCGCAGGCGGACTTTGCGTGCCTGCGCCACCTTCAGCGGGCGGCCGGATTCCTCGGAGGGTCAAGGGCGACGAGTCTCGCGCAGCGAGACTGAAAACCCTTGACCCGAGAAGGTGGCTGACACAATGAGACAGCAGGCAAGCGAGAGCCCGAAGATGGGATAGAGGAAGCCTGTGCTCCCATAAGGTCGGACGTTACGGATAGCTACGCAGCACCATTGGCAAGTAAATGCTATGGGGCCGGAGAGCTGTGAAAGCGGACTCAAGGGAACCTTGCTGAGTATCTGGATTGATGATCGTGAGAGTATAGACGCCGGAGCTAAGGCCAGAGGGTACAGCTACAGTGAGAGTGGTAGAATCAACAAACGTTACAGCCAGCTCGCCGATGCCAAGGCGGGCAGATGGCACTGGCAGGAAGCCAGTCCCTTCTATTGCTACCTCTGTATCCACATGGCTGTACCCACTGTTGGGGCTGACGGACGTTATGGTGGGAACACCATTTAGAGGCTCCCCAAGAAGGGCAAATAGGCTGAGGTGATCGACGGTGGCTGTAGCAGTGTTGTTGTCCAAGTCCAGAATGGTAGGGAGGGCCTGCCAAGCCTGTGCACCGCTATCCCAGAAGTGTAGGCTCAAGCTAGCCTCAAGCATGTAGTTCACGATGTTCTCCGCATAGTTGATCACAATGGTCAACGGCTGCAAGAAGGTCTCTACAGCTTTTCCGTACATGTCTTGAGCAGAGAGGTCGAAAGAATACCCAGCGGGCACGACGCTGGACTTGGTTATTGGATCGGGGGTGAGAGTTAGCTTGAGCAGAGTTGTGCCGGTAACGGCACCTGCAGGTACCGAGACGGCGATACTCCCGTCCGGTGAAGTCAGACTGGCACTGCTTGTAGGCGTGGCCCAGGTCGGCGTACTGCAAGCAAAGCTCCACAGACAATGACTCTCCGGTCCACCATAGTCGGCAACCCAAGGATCCTCAAAACGCCCCGTCCAACCGAAAGGATCAACCTGTTTTCCGTCAAAATAGACAGCGAAATGAAGGTGTGCCCCAGTCCCGGCCGTACCGCTGTAACCGATGACGCGCTTGCTCTCGACGTCAGCTTGCGTTATCTGGACTCCAGTGTAGATCCCCTCTGCCACACGACTCAGATGCCAATAAGCCGATTTGTAGCCATTGCCGTGGTCGATCTCAATAACGAGGCCTCCCCAAAGATGACTGGGTATCACCGTCACAGTACCAGGTGCGTCTGCAAGAAGCGGCGATCCAAACTGAAGTCGAAAATCGCAGGCGTCATGCCCGCTGTATCCGTAGTCCGAAGCACTAGGGAGTGTACAACCAGTGTAGTGCTTGTCGCCAGTGAAGATCATTATCGTATCACCGATTCCTGGTGTGATCGGCTCGCTTCCCCCTAGCGATGGCGGCAGAAGGGGATACTCGTGGTCAAACAGGCTCGAGATGCAATCAAGTGCGTTGGGCGAAAACGCGCATGGCCCGGCTTGGTCTGCAGGGCTGAAGGGCAATTGCAAGGACGGCCCCACACCTCCTCGGTCGTGGACGAAGACGTCCCACGTGCCATTGGTGTCGCCGCTGACCAGATTGCTGGCGACTGAGTGGAAAGCCACATAGTGGCCGTCGGCGGAGATGGAGGATTGGTGGGAGCCATAATTCCCCTCGGTGCCGTCGGAGGCGACAGAGACACGGGTGGTCTGCCCCGTCTGCCGGTCGCGGACGAACATGTCATATGCACCGTTGGTATCTCCACTGACCAGGTTGCTCGCCGCCGAGCCAAACGCCACATAGCGACCGTCGGCGGAGATGGAGGCATCCTCGGACCTCTCATTCCCCTGGCTGCCGTCGGAGGCAACAGAAACACGGATGGTCTCCCTCGTCTCCCGATCGTGGACGAACATATCCCCGTAACCATTGGTATCACCGCTGACGAGGTTGCTGGCCCAGGATTCGAAGGCCACATAGCGACCATCGACGGAAATGGAGGGATACCATGAACCACGATTCCCCTGGGTGCCGTCTGAGGCGACGGAGACGCGGGTAGTCTGCCCCGTCTGCCGGTCGTGGACGAAGATGTCCTTATCGCCATTGGTGTCGCCGCTGACCAGGTTGCTGGCATAGGACTCAAAGGCCGCGTGCCAACCGTTAGGGGAGATGGATAGATGCTCGGGTCTCCCATTTCCCTGGGTACCGGCGGAAGCGACGGAGACACGAGTCGTCTGCCCCGTCTGCCGGTCGTGGACGAAGACATCCCGCTCGCTATTGGTGTCGCCGCTGACCAGATTGCTGGCGCTGGAATTGAAGGCCACATAGCGACCGTCGGCGGAGATGGACGCCTGCGCGGAATCACTATTCCCCTGGGTGCCGTCGGAGGCGACGGAGACGCGGGTGGTCTGCCCCATCTGCCGATCGTGGACGAATACATCAAACTTGTTGTTGCTGTCGCCGCTGACCAGATTGCTGGCGCCGGATTCGAAGGCCACATAGCGACCGTCGGCGGAGATAGAGGGCCTGGAAGAAGTATCATTCCCCTGGGTGCCGTCGGAGGCGACGGAGACGCGGGTGGTCTGCCCCATCTGCCGATCGTGGATGAAGATGTCCATCGCCCCGTTGGTGTCGCCGCTGACCAGGTTGCTGGCGACTGAGTGGAAAGCCACATAGCAGCCGTCGGCGGAAATGGAGGGCCAGTCGGAACGGGCATTTCCCTCGGTACCGTCAGAGGCGATGGAGACGCGGGTGGTAGTGCTGGCGGTGGGGGCCAGCGGGTCGGTAGAGCCTGGCGGCGCGGCAGTGGTAGGTACGTCGGGCACCAGAGTCAGAACCAGCAACGGTACCACTGTCAAACTGAATACCTTTGCGCGTGTCAACATCTTCTGCTCCTCCTGTGGCTCAATAATGGCTCTGCCGCACCTTGGCGGTGTATTTGACCTGCAATGGGTGAACGTCGACCATCAAGATGCTGTAAATGGCCCACTCTCATCTCTCGACTTGAGTCTGTTTCGCGACACAGATGTAACACTCGGTATGGGTGGGTGGTTAGCCCTTACCCAGAGGGGACTCTCACCTCTCAAGAAACGCCCAGCGAAGATTGGCGCACCAACGGCGCGGTGGACAAGCCGCGAGCACTCCGCATAAATGCCGATCAGAGCAAGGCTATTTATGCAGAAGCGCAGCCTAATATCATGTGGAAGGCCGTTCGCACAAACACCCAATGCCCCGCAAGATCTACGATATCGTCTGTAACTCTTGTTTGCGTGTTGGATTGCGCGTCCTGATCTCTTTAATGCGCTCAACTGCCGCTTCACTAAGGTGCAGAGAAGCGACATTCCCTTCGGTGAGAGATTGTATAGCCGTTTCGGCATACGCGAATGCCGATTGAGCGAGTCCAGCCGCAAAGTCATCGTCTGAGTCCGTCTGACCGATATGCAAATCAGTTATGCGGACAGCATCTTCCCGCGGAATCTTGAGCCTCACTAGATAGCAGGCAAGCTTACCAGGGACACCGTACTTCACCAGCGAAGGCAGGAATTCGAGATCCTTTGTCAGGTGTAGATTATTGTCCTGGGCGAAGTCGCTGAGGAAATTACAAAGGGCACTAAGTCCCCAGGCCAGATTACGTTCGAACATCTCTTCACGATATTCATCAAGATCAGCGTCTGGCACCAACTGCCTGAGTTTGGAAGCAACAGCCTGAGCATCTTCACCCAGAATCCAGCTCTTGAACAAAGCACTTCTACGAACAGTGTCTACATCAGGTACAGTCAGACCAAACAGCGGTAGAGGTTCAGGTTGCTGACTACGCCATTTCCTGGGGCAGATAGATAGGGTTGATACAAAGTTTAGAAGGTGTACCAGCGTATCTATCCCGGAATCCAATCTACGGGCAAAGATGTCAGTACATCCTTGATACCAACTAAGCAAGCTGTCTTGGTTCGCTCTTATTGCTTCGCAGTCCTCAAGTGGCAGGCCAAGCGCATAATCTTGCCGCCTCAGCCGTTTCGGCATGTTTCTAGCAACGAATGTCGCACGTGCCAACACGGCCTCCCTTATGAAGTCAAGATCCTCTGGCTCGATACTCGTGGCCCCGATAAGTAGATCAACTACCTCTGCAGATCTGGCCTGTAGCCAGTCGTCTGCATTCTCATCTGTGCCTGATTCTTCAATGAGCGCAATCATCTGTTCATCTAGCAATCTGAGAAGTGTCGTGAGCTCCTTTCTCGCCTTGAGATCGGTTATCCATTGTAGATCTGGCCTCTCTGCAAGGCCCTCCACTAGCTCCGCTATGGGGCGTCCTGTGTCTTGCATCCATTCTTTCCTTACGTTGTTCAGGAACTGTAGGAAAGGGCTGGCGACTCGATATTGCTTTTCTCGCTTAATCAGGGATTCACCTATATAACGATCATGCTTGTCTTCCTTCGTCGCTTCAGGGGATTTATTGACTAAGAACACTACTCGCGGCGGGTGCATACTGCTGGAACTGTGAGTACTCGCAGCAATAGGCCTTCCTACTCTACCAACGACGTTCCAGAAAGTTGCAGGCTGGATCGCATTGCCCATATGATGCTGTAGCCGATAGACAAGAACGGTATCGAACGGTATATTCACTCCTTGAGCAAGCGTCGGTGATGCGAATAGCAACCTTACGCGGCCATCGTATATTCGCGCCTCGGTTTCGCTCTTGAGGTCAATAGGTAAATCGCTGTGATGAATAGCAACACCACGCTCCAGCAGCGAATAGTACTTCTCAAACGAACTCCGCCTGACGAATCCCGATGGTAGTGGGTCGTTCGTGAGCGGCTGTTGATCTGATAAGCATTCTAGTAGCTCAAGCAACGTGTCACTTTCAATTACCCTTTTGCTTGCAGAAAAGACCATTGTATGCGAATACATCGCGCACGTAAACGCGGTGCGCGCAACAATTTCCTCGAACTTTTTGGGGCTGCTGCATCCAAACAAAGGAAAAGGAACAGGCGAGGGCAGTATTTCATTTGATCCCGTTAATTGTATGCCGTCCCATTCCCACTTGCCTTTCAAGGGTTCATCTAGTGGACGCCAGTCAACGCATACAGTGTTTGACCGGTCACCAGTTATTAACTCTGCGAACTCAGCCACATTCGGTAGGACCCCAGAGATGAACAGCAGTCGAGACCCCCTCGTCTCTGTCAAGGCACGCTTGAGTCTCAGCGAATATACCAATCGCTCCAATAGCATACGATACCTGTAACCCCTAGGACTGTCGTCACCAATCATATGCCCTTCATCGGCTATGACTAGTCGTATCTGGGGGAGTAGATCGCGATTGTGTCTTAGCATTCCATCCAGCTTCTCAGGAGTCACAATGAGAACCCGTGCGGAGTCTAGTTCATACTGGTCTAGTGGATCGACCTCCCATCCACCATAAAATGAGGACACTACCCTCGAATTTGAGGTAGCGGCAGAAAATGCAGCTGAGAATGTTTGCTCGATCTCATTTGCAAGCTTACGGAGTGGGGCAATATAAACGCACTTTGACTTCAGATCATCGCGATAGTCCATTAGGAAACGAAGAATTGCGAGTTCTGCCACCCGCGTCTTCCCACCACTTGTTGGGACCGCCAGGCAGAAACTGCGACGCTCAGGATCGTTCACCTTATCTAGAGACTCAACTTGGGTTCGCCACAGTTCAACAACAGGGTCGTTTCGTTCATAGTTAGCAGTGATGTATTTGGACACAATCTGATCCGCATTGAGCTCCTGTCTCATTGACTTCAATTGCGTCCACAAGCAGTTTGCAGCAAACTCGTTGATCACGAGCCTTATACATTCGGCCCACCACCACCATTGCCATTCATTTGCCCTACATGCCACGCGCTGACACATCGCTAGAATTGAGCAAATTGTGCCGAGTTTCGCTTCATCACCACAACTTACAAACTCCAGGAATACGCTGAGAACATCAGCGATCTTGCGTACCAATATCCGATCTAGGACTTCGAGATCGGCAAGCCCACAGGCAGTTACTTCTTTCTGGATGCGTGAATCAGAGTATCTATCATCCGTGGCAATGCTCTGAACCTGATCCTGAATGGTAGCAAAGTGCTTTAACAAGAACAGCGCAAGCCAGCGTTGAGCCGGATGAATTTGACCGCCAACCTCCATTTGCAGGACCAAACGCGAGGCATGGACGTAATAGCCGGCGATGTAATAGGCGAAAGCGGCGTCGAGGTGATAATCATCACGTGGGTCGTCCCGCAGTTGAGTCGCGACGATTTTGATGCTGTCCTTTATAGAATTGAGGTGGACTGGCAGAACAGCTTGCTCTTTATCCTGGAGCAGGATAACCAGTTCAAGGTATGGGTCGTGCATGTTCCTATCGGTTCACGGAGCGAAGAGCTTGGAAAGCCAACTCTCGCTTTCTTCCAACTTCCCCTTGGTTGTTCTACCCTTGAGATCACAGATCTGAATATGAACTGCCACTAGAAACGGCAATTGTACTTGCGCGAACTGTTGTGCTATTATGTCGAAAGGGGCTACTGGTGCAGATTGGGTTATCGACACAATAAGATAGTGCCTCGGAACACTTTGTGCCATATGGCGATCTACATTTGCACGCTGTTGTTTCTTCTCCTGCAGGTGCAGAGCCTCCTTCATAAATCGGAGCATCCTGGAGGCAGCCCTAGTCTGAAGATCAACTAGGTAGTTGTAGGCTTCCTCAATCGAATGCTTATCAAATTGCTTATATGACTTTGCTTCACCGATAAGCAATTCCGCAGGCCTGTTATTATCGCGTAATCCAATAATATCCGCACCTTTCATCGGTTGGTCTATGTTGGCATTTAGTCTTTTTGGAAAAGCCAACGTTGTTTCGAACTCAAGAAAGGCTCTAGCGAATTCCGTACCGATCACTTCGCCAAGATTGCCCATTTGCGTCCTGTCATCTGCCGGGGTACCTGAATTGCGTTGACGCATAGCTTGGGCAGTCAGCGGATAGCCCACCTCAATGATCTCATCGGAAAAGTCGAACGAACTGTGGTGAGAGTAGATCGAGTCCCTCAGCAGTCGCTCATACTTTGCGAGCGAGGCACCTGAAACCACAAAGCGTTGCTCTATCCCCCAGACGTGATTCCTGTAGCAAGTGGGCTGACCGAGAAATTGGCGGAAGGTCTGAGGGTCAAATATCTGCATGTCAGTTCACCCATTTGCTCTATGGCTATGAATCGTAATGCGTGCTCTCCATAATAGTGGCCGGAGCTTCATCCGCTTGCCGGGCGGAGGCGAGCGTCAGCCCAATAAGACACCCGCCACACCACGTAATGGCGGGCGGGTTATTGGATCCTGCTCTATCTACCTCCCCAACATTCCTGCTGCCCGGGTCCACGCCCCAGGCTCGCTCCGGGTGCCGGGCACCCCCTTGGCTACACACTCACATTATATTGCGCCTTCCCACAAATGTCAAGTCCTAAATTCACACATTCGCACAGCCTGCAACTTCCTGCGCCCTTCTCGTGCTCCACCCCCCTTTTCCCTCACCGCACCCTCCCCCCCAGACCAACTCCCCCACGTTTCACGCACCACGCAACACGGGTTACGAATTACGGATTACGCATTACGAATTACGCATCACGTTTCACGTTTCACGTTTCACCACGGCCTCCCGCACAGGTCAATCACCCCCGCGGGCCATTCCCTCCCCCCACACGGCAGCACCATGGCCACCGCCGGCCACGTCGCCTTGCCCCCCGACTGGTCGAACGTCAGCGGCCCCTCCACCACCTGCCAGCCCAGCCGCTCGTAAAAAGCCACCACGTCCTCCTCACACACCAGCAGCCCAAACTCCACGCCCAATTCCTGGCACATAAATTCCGCCGCCCGCCTCATCGCTGCGCTGGTGAACCCCCGCCCGCGCCAGGGCGGCAGCGCGATGACGCCTCCAACCCCGCCCAATCTCACCGGCTGCCCGGCCACCCGGCCCACACGCTCGACGATCGCCACCTGGCTGACCACCTGGCCCTCCGCCCACACTAACACGCGCCAGTCCGACTCGGACCATTCGAACTCCCGCTCAGGTCCTTCCCACGGCCAACTCAATCCCCTGCGCTCCTCCTCCGTCAAATCCCCCTCTGCCCGCACCTCGATTCTCATCTCCATAGCATCTGCGCCACCCGCGAAGACATTGGGACACGGAAAAACACGGATCATACGGATTCACACGGATCTTTTTTTGTACGATCCGTGTTGATCCGTCGCATCCGTGTCATCCGTGTGCTATAATTCCACCGGCTGGCCGGTTTCGGCTGATTTGAGCGCGGCGCACACGATGGCCGTGTTGATCAGGCCATCCTGCCCGCTGAGCATTGGCTCCTTGTCGTGGATGATGCAGTCGGCAAAGTGCTTGATGCTTTCCACCGCAAACCCCTGCTGCTGGCCAAAGATCTTGGGTAACCCCAGCACGTCGGGGAAGGCCACGCGCCCGGTGTAGCATTCCAGCGTGCGGCTGTGGGTGGTGTCCACCGTTGCCGACCCCTTCGTCCCCACCAGCCGCATCTTGAAATCCACCACGCTCGGCTCGCTGTTGGGCAGGATCCAGCAGTTCTCCACGAACGCCACCGCCCCGCTGGCAAACTCGAGCGTCGTCTCGAAAAAGTCGGGCGTGGAGATGCCGCGGGCGACCAGCACTTTCGAGCGCGACACGCTGTACACGCGCGACACGCTGCTCCCGACCAGCCAGCACACCAGGTCAATCAGGTGGCTGCCGGTGAACCAGATGGTGGCCGAGCGGCCCGCCCAGCGCAGCATCTCGGTCGGCACAAAGATCGTGTTGTTCAGGCGCGCGTTGACCAGCAGCGGGTCGCCCAGTTCCCCGGCCTCGAGCCTCTGCTTGAGCATATTGAAGGGTGGGTTCCAGCGGTTGTGGAAATCCACCATCAGTTTGACGCCGGCCTCGTCGGCCGCGGCGATGATGGCCCGGCAATCCTCCACCGTCAGCGCCAGCGGCTTTTCCATCAGGATGTCCTTGCCCGCCTGGGCCGCCGCGATGCCGACTTCCGTGTGCAGGTAGTCGGGCGTGGCCACCGTCACCGCGTCCACCTCGGGGTCGGCCAGCAATTCCGGGTAGGCGGTGTACCAGCGCTTGGCCCCGTATTTCCTGGCCATCTCCGTCGCCCGTTCTGCGTTCACGTCACATACAGCGACCAGGTCCGCTCCCGGATAGGTCGCATAGGTCAGGGCGTGGTATTCGCCCCACAAGCCCGTCCCGATCACTCCAAAGCCTTTAGCCACGGTGTTTCCTCCTCTGATGATAGTCTCCCCATCGAGTGTTGCTGGGAGTTTTTCACCGCAAAGACGCCAAGTCTCTGTTTGCTTTCTTCGCGTTCTTGGCGTCTTGGCGGTTCAATCTGGACGATGTCTACTAACAACACCCAAGAGGGGGCTACCCCTCCTCCAAATCTAACGAAACTGGGGCAGGTAGTCCGCGTGCGCCTCCAGCAACTCATCGAGCAGCGCCGCCGTCTCCTCCGGCCCCAGCCTGGCCGCGATCTGCGGGTCCTGTAAGAAGGCCTGCAGCGCCACGTGCCGGTCGCCGCTCAGCGCCGCCTCCACCGTCAGCTCCTGTGCAGTGATGTGTTGGCGCAAGGTTGCCGCCACCGGCTCCGGCAACGGGCCGACGTGCACCGGCCGGATGCCATAGCCACCCACCAGCGAGGAGACTTCGACGATGGCCTCGCGCGGCAGGTTCTCGATCGCCCCCTGGTTGGGGAGGTTCACCACGTGGATCTCGTTGCGGTCCTCGACCAGCGCTTCGATCAGTTCCACCACCTGCACCGACTCGTCGGCGGGCAAGTCGGCCAACGCCACGCGCTCCCCATCGCCCCGCGCCCACTGTTCCACCAGTTGTTCCCACCCCCGCACGCGGGCCCGCTCGTGCTCCATGTCGTGCACCGGAACCCCATACTTCATCCACAGCCCCTGCAGTCTCCCCCGATATTCCGCCTCCAGCCGGCATAGCGCGGGATAGAACTCGGTCCAGTGCACCCAGGAATACAGCAGAATGTTATAGTTTTCCAGCCCCCACTGGAGCACCGGGTGAATCACCCGTTCCTTGATCAGCGGGAAAGCGTCGCGGCCATCCTTGAGCCGCAGTGCCAGGATCGCTGCGCAGTGGTTGAGGCCCCCCGCCGGGGCCGGGCAGGCCACCTCGTCAGGCTCCACTCCAGCCCAGTCGGCCAGGAATTTGGCATCGCGGGGCACGGTGGTGCCGGTGCACAGGCTCACCACCTGCATCCTGCTGGCCCTGCGCATGGCGATGCAGTTGGCCGTGGCGGGGTTGGTATAGTTAAAGACCCACGCGTTGGGCGCTACCTCTTCCAGGTCCTTGCACACGGCCACCAGCGGTGGGATGTGCCGGAAGGCGCGCATGATGCCGCCTGGGCCAACGCTGTCGGCGATCGGCATGTAGATCCCGTAGCGGGCAGGGATCTCGATGTCTTGTTCCCAGGCGTCCATGCCGCCGACGGAGATGGCGGTGATGACGAAATCGGTCCCCGTCAGCGACTCGCGCCGGTCGGTCGTGCTCTTGATGACGAGATCTGCTCCCTCCCATTGCACCAACTGCTGGCACAGCCTGTCCATCACCTCCAACCGGTGGGCATCCACGTCCATGAGCATAATTGTGCTGCCCTGTAACACCTTCGACTCGAGAAATAGGCGCATGAGTTGGGGAGTAAACGTGCTACTTCCTCCTCCGATGACGGTAATCTTGAAAGCCATTTGCCCCTCCAGGAAAGCGTTGTCCTTTTACGCCGGCCAGATCTTGCGGCCGCCGCCCGGCGGCGTAATGGCGTCTATGCGCGCCATCTCCTCGCCGCTCAGCGGCGGCAGGAGCACCGCCCCCACGTTGTCCTGCAACTGTCGCGCGGTCTTGGCTCCTGGGATCGTCACCGTGACCGCCGGATGGGCCATCACAAACTGGAGGGCCAACTGGGCTAACGTACAGCCCTTGGCCAGCGTACGGCCCTGGGCCAGGGGGCGCAGCCGCTCCACCTTCGCCAGGTCCTCCAGGTACGTGCGGTGCTGGTCCGCGTCCTCCTGCCAGTTCCGCCTAAAGTCCCCTTGCGGGAACTGGCTGCCGGGACCGAACTTGCCCGTCAGGATGCCCATCGCCAGCGGCCCCCGCACGATCACGCCGACGTCGTGCGCCCGGCAGTACGGGAAGACGGCGGCCTCCGCCGTGCGGTTGAGCATGCTATAGTCAATCTGCAAGGTAGCGCAGCCGCCGTCGGCGTTGAACGCCTGCAGGTACGTCAAGTCGCTGGTACTGACGCCGTAGGCCCGCACCTTGCCCGCCCGTTGGAGCCGCTGAAAGCCCTCCAGGAAAACCTCCATGTGGGGCTCGCGAAAACTGATGTGGTCCTGGATGACGTCCACGTAGTCGGTCTGCAACCGGCGCAGGTTGCTCTCCACCCCGGCGATCAGCACCTCGACCGTGCTGTAGGCGCTCTGCCGGCGCTCGCCGTCGAAACCTCGCCAGCCGATCTTGGTGGCGACGATAAATTTGTCCCGCCGCCCCTTCATCGCCTGCCCCAGCAGTTCCTCGCTGTGGCCGTCGCCGTATACGTCGGAGGTGTCGAAGAAGGTGATGCCCGCCTCCAGCGCGGCCCCGATCGCCTCCAGCGAGTCCCGGTCGTCCGTCGGGCCCCACTCGCTACCGCCGACGGCCCACAGGCCGATGCCCATCCGGGTCACTTGGATGCCACTTTTGCCCAACACGCGCGTTTCGATGGCCTGCTTTGCCATGCTCTCCCTCCTGTCCCTACATCTCTTCCCAATTCCGCCCCACCTTGATGTCGACCTTGAGGGGGGCTATGAGGTCGAAGGCGTTCTCCATGACCTCACGCACCAGCCGGGCCACGGCGGCCACTTCCCCGTCCGGCGCCTCGAGCACCAGTTCGTCGTGCACCTGTAAGGTCATGCGCGCCCGCAGCCGCCGCTCCTGCAGTGCCCGGTGCAGCCGGATCATGGCGATCTTGATGACGTCGGCCGCCGTGCCCTGGATCGGGGCGTTGATCGCCATCCGTTCGGCGGACTGGCGCACGTTCTGGGTGGCCTGGCTGCCCGGCTGTAACTCGGGAAAGTAGCGCCGCCGTCCCAGGAGCGTCTCCACGTACCCCTGCCGCGTGGCCAGCGCCTTCGTCAGGTCAATGTACTCCCGCACCTTCGGGAAGCGCTCAAAGTACGCCTTGATAAAGTTCTCCGCCTCGGGCTGCGTCAGCCCGGTCGCCTGGGCCAACCCGTAGGCGGTCTGGCCGTACGAGAGCCCGAAATTTACCGTCTTGGCCAGCCGCCGCATGTCGGAAGTGACCTCCGCCAGCGGGACGCCCAGGATGGCCGCGGCGGTGCTGGCGTGGATGTCCTCCCCGCGGGCGAAGGCGCTCAGCAGCCCCTCGTCGCCGGAGATGTGGGCCATGATGCGCAGCTCGACCTGCGAGTAGTCGGCGGCCACCAGTTGGCAGCCCGGCGCGGCGATGAACGCCCGCCGTACCTGCCGCCCCACCGGCGTGCGGATGGGGATGTTTTGGAGGTTTGGGTCGCTCGAACTGATGCGCCCGGTCACCGTCCCGGTCTGGTTGTACGAGGTGTGCAGCCGGCCGGTGTGGGGGTTGACCAGCCGGGGCAACGCATCCACGTAGGTGGATTTCAACTTGGCCAGTTCCCGTTGTTCCAGGATCAGGTCAATCACGGGATGCTTGCCCCGCAGCCGCTCCAGCACGTCGGCCGCCGTCGAGAAATGGCCGGAGGCCGTCTTGCGCAACCCCTGCGTGGGTAACCCCAGCCTCTTGAACAGGGCGTCGGAGAGTTGTTGGGTCGAGTTGACGTTGAAGGCGTGGCCCACCATCTCCTGGATCTGCGCCTCCAGTTCCCCCAGCCGGGCGGCCAACTCCTTCGACATAGTCCCCAGCAGCGCCACGTCGAGTTGCACGCCCGCCATTTCCATCGCCATGAGCACCGGGATCAACGGCATCTCCACCTCGGCGAACAGCGAGCGCAGGTGCTTGTCCTGCAACTCCGCCTCCAGCACGGCCACCAGGCGGTGGGTCATATCCACGTCGGCGCAGGCGTAGGGCGCAACCTGGGCCACCGGCACCTGATTCATGCTCGCCCGCCCGGTCTTCTTGCCGATCAGGTCGCTGATGGGCGTCATCCTTTCCTTGAGCCGCGCCCAGGCCAGGTTCTTGAGTCCCAGGTTCTTGGACTCGGGGTTGACCAGCCATTCGGCAACCATGGTGTCGAACGCCAGGCCCTCGAGCCGCATCCCGGCCCGCTCCAACACCGCCTGGTCATACTTGAGGTTGTGGCCGTACTTGGCGCGCCCGGGATCGCTCAACAGCGGGCCTACGACCTCGCGCACCGTGCTCAGCGGCAGTTGTGGGTCGCCGGGTGGGGCCATGACCGGGATGTAGGCGCCTTGTCCTGGCGCGCCGGTGAGGGCCAGCCCGACCAGTTCGGCCCTCATCGGATCGGTGTGGGTGGTCTCGGTGTCGAGCGTCAAGGCAGGCTGGCGCTCCAGCCGCGCCACCAACTGGCGCAAGGCTTCCTCGTCGGCGATCACGCGGCTGGTTCCGGCAGCCCCGGCTGTTCCGGCAGCCGCAGGTGCGTCCGTGGCCCCTGGCCCTGCGCCGAACAGGCTAAGTTGGTGGGGCGCCCCCGCCGGCTGGGCCCGCGCTGGCTCCGGCAGCCGTTCGAGCAGCGAGCGGAACTCCAAGTCCCGAAAGAGGTCCATCACCTGCTCGCGCTCGAAGGACCGTACCCGGCAGGCGTCCAGGTCGAGTTGGATCGGCGCATCGCGTACGATGGTCGCCAGGCGGCGGCTCAGGAAAGCCAGGTCCCGCCCGGTCTCGAGTTGCCTGCGAAAGCGGCCCTGGACTTGGTCCAGGTGTTCGTAGATGCCCTCCAGCGAGCCGTACTCTTGCAGCAACTTGACGGCCGTTTTCTCGCCCACGCCGGACACGCCCGGGATGTTGTCCGATTTGTCCCCCTCCAGCGCCTTGAGCTCCACCAGTTGGGCCGGGGGCAGCCCGTACCGCTGGCGTACCCCTTCTGTGTCGTAGGTCACCGTGTCGGAGAAGCGCCAGCGGGAGGTCAAGACCCGCGTGTGCTCGTCCACCAGTTGCAGGATGTCCGTATCGCCGGTGACGATCAGCGTGCTGACCCCCTGCTCGCCCGCCTGGCGGGCCAGCGTGCCCAGCAAGTCGTCCGCCTCGTACCCCTCCAGTTCAAAGACCGGGATGCCCAACGTATCCACCACCTGGCGCACGCGCTCCATCTGGGAGCGCATATCTTCGGGCATCTTGGCGCGGTGAGCCTTGTACTCGGCATACATCTCGTGGCGGAAGGTGAGCCCCTTATCGAAGGTGACGGCGACGTGGGTGGGCCGCTCTTCGCGCAGGACGTTGAGCAACATGGAGGTGAAGCCATAGACGGCGTTGGTCAACTCCCCCTGCGAGGTCTTCATGTCTGCTGGCAGGGCGTGGAAGGCGCGATAGGCCAGCGCATGGCCGTCAATCAGGACCAGTTTTCTTTCTTGGGACATGGTGCTCCTTATTCACCCTTGCGAAGGTTACGAGAACCTTCGCAAGGGTTACTGGGTGGGGCTGATCAGGGCGCGCAGCGTTTCCGCCGTGGCCTTGGTCCCGTGGCGGATCATGCCGAGTGGAACGCTGACGCGCAGCGCGACTGAGAGGATGATGTCGTCGGCGACGGCCAGCGAGTAAAACATGTGCTCGCCGCCCTCGACGCTCTGCTCGAAGCGCAGTTGCTCCCGGCCCAGGATCTTGGCCACGCGGACCGAGGTGCGCCAACTTTCGCCGACGACCTGCGCCAGGTCGGCCGCCTCCTCGGCCGGCAGCCGCCCGGTGTGGGCGATCAGGTTCCCCCCACAGGTCAGAATCACCGCTTCGGCGTTGATTTCCTGGAACAGCCTGGTCATGGCCTGGACGATTTCTGGCAACCGTTCGGGCGGCACGCTGAGCCGGCCGGAGGCCCTGTCGGGCTCCGCGGCTGCCGCCCCGGCCACGGCCTGGCTGCTGGCGATAGGCTGCGCCAGCGCGTCCGCGATGCGGCCCGGCAATTCAGGGAGGAAGAAGGGCTTGGGCAAGATACCCTGTACCGGCAGGTCGCCCAGTTCAGGCGGTACCTCCTCACCCATCAGCGGGATCAACATCAGGCGCAGGGTGGGCTTTTGTTGCCGCAGCATGCGAGCCAGCGTGGCGCCATCCGGATCTTCTACCCCCAGGTCCACGATGGCCAGGTCGAACTCGCTGCTGGCCAGTGCCTGCAAGGTCTCGTCTCCGTTGGACGCCGTGGTGACGGAATAGCCGCCGTTTTGCTCCAGACCCTCCCGCAGCATGGTCGAGAACGCCACGTTACTATCTACGACCAGGACAGAATGCTCTTGGCTCATCAATTACTCCACGACTGAGGATTGCGGAATGCGGAATGCGGAATGCGGAATGCGGATTTGGGGTTTGGAATTTCATATCTGCTCCATTCTACTGGGGAGGCGAGGAAAAGTCAATATCCCGTGGGCTCAGGGTGCATTTCAATTTGGGGGCGAGTTTCGCATGGGCCGCACCGGCCTGTAAGAGCCGGTGCTGGAAACCGCTCCAGCACCGCCTGTTTCACGGCGGTGCGGCCCACTGTGATGGCTGTTACCCCAGAAGCGAAATACACCCTGGGCTCATTTGACCAAAGGCGGAAACGGACGACAATATGGCTTAAGATGGCCAGACTGACCGACATCACCCACCTGATCGTGGACATGGACGGCGTCCTCTATCGGGGAGAGATCCCCCTGCCCGGCCTGCGCGAGTTCTTCGCCTTCCTGCGGGAGCGGCGACTGCCCTTCATCCTGGCCACCAACAACTCGTCCCGCACCCCCCAGGAGTACGTGGAGCGACTGGCGCGCATGGGCGTGCAGGTGTCCCCCCAGGAAGTGCTGACTTCCGGGCAGGCGGCCGCCCGGACCCTGGCGTGCCAGCATCCGCCGGGGACGCGCGTCCACGTCTTTGGCTCGCCCGCCTTGCGGGCGGCGATGCTGGAGGAAGGCTTCGTCCTGGCCGACGAGGACGTCCAGGTGGTAGTGGCCAGCCTGGACCGGGACGTGACCTACGACAAACTCAAGCGGGCCACGCTGCTGATCCGTGGCGGGGCCGCTTTCGTCGCCACCAACCTGGATCCCACCCTGCCCACCGACGAGGGGCTGGTGCCGGGTACGGGTTCGCTCATCGCTGCGCTGCAGACGGCCTCCGGCGTCAAGCCGCTGGCCATCGGCAAGCCGGAACCGACCATGTTCCACCTGGCCCTGGCCCACATGGGGGCCAGCCCCGAGACCACGGCCACCATCGGCGACCGGGTGGATACCGACGTCCTGGGCGGGCAGCGGGCGGGCCTGATCACCATCTGCGTGCTCTCCGGCTCCTCCAGCCGCGCCGAAGCCGAGGCCTGTGGCTCAGATTTCATCTTCGAGGGCCTGGTGGACCTGCTGGCCGCCTGGCAGTGTGAGACGACATGTGCCGCCGGGTGCTAACTTGCTTGACATACCGCATATCTTCATCCTCACCAGATATGTCGGCCCGGCTGGGGCGCACACCCCGGCTCCCCGGCGGGGCGTACTTCACTTCTGGGGCAACAGCCATCGCAGCAGGCCGCACCGCCGTGAAACAGGCGGTGCGGCCTATGCGAAACTCGCCCCCAACTTGAAATGCACCCCCCCAGCGGGCCGGTTTGCCGTCGTAAGCCAAACCGGGTATAATTATCATTACTGAGGGCATGTGGGCGAGAAAGAGTATATCTACTACTTCACGTCCGAACGCAAAGATCGCTTCCGCTACTACCATTACCTGGTGCAGGGGCGTATTGTACGTTTTCGTATCCAATACGAGGCCCGCATTGGCGAGAGATGGCACGCTATCGTGCGATATGACACTGCTCATGGACGTCCCCATAAGGACATTCTTCATCCAGACGGCTCTCAGAGCAAGGTGAAGTTCTATAGTTACTCCGAGGCAGAAGTGTTGACATTGGGTGAGCGGGACATCAAGACGAATTGGCAGCACTACCGGGCTGACTACGAGCGGGAGATGGAACCCTAATGTATAATCAAGAGACAATTGTGGAGAAGAATATCACGCTTTCTTTCGAGTTTGAGCGATATATCCTGGAGCATCCTGAGTTGCTAGAGCAGATTCCACAAGGAACGGAGGTCGTCTTGCTCCCCAAGGACGATCCTGAATTGTATCGTATCAACCTGGAAGCCGCACGACGAGCACAACGAGAAGAGGGCACCTGTTCCGTAGTCTATGTGGAAATCGAAGCCCTGGCTCCTCCTCGTTCCCGATTGGTCAATCCTCACCTGACTCCCCAGCCTATGTCCCTGCCCGCCATCGCGTGAGCGTCGTCCAACCTTCTGTACCAGACCTGGCAGGTCTCCCGGGTGTACACACCCGCGACCTGCCAGGTCTACGCCATCGCTGTTTTGCTTCTATACCCGGTAGTGGTATAATCCGCCCGTGTAACCTGAACGATCAGGGAGAACCCGACTATTGGACGAAACCCGTGTTCGCCAAATGGTACGCCGCGTGGTCTACCGCACGTTGGGGCTGCCCCAGGGCTCCCGGCCGGCCCCAGCCCGTCCCCTGGTCACAGAGGCGGACGTCCAGCAAGTGCCGGTCGGGGGACAATTTTCTGTACCGCCAGGGGCTTTGATCACCCCCCTGGCCCGCCAGGTAGCCCTGGAGCGGCACGTGACGCTGGTCGAGGCAGGAGACGCGGCGTCTGCACCGTCGCCGGTTGGCACACTGCATACTGGCCCTGCGCCGCAGGGCCAGCAGGCTGTGGCCATCGGCGCCGACCACGGCGGGTACGAGTTAAAGGAGGCCCTGAAGGGGTACGTGGGCGAGTTGGGGTATGCCGTCGTAGATTGTGGGACCAACAGCACCACTGCGGTGGACTATCCGGACTTTGCCCTGGCGGTGGCGCAGTTGGTGGCCCAGGGGCGCGCCTGGCGTGGCATCGTCGTAGATGGCGCCGGTATCGGCTCCTGCATGGCGGCCAACAAGGTGCCCGGTGTGCGCGCTTCCATGTGCTACGACCAGGCTACGGCGGTCAACAGCCGCGAGCACAACGACGCCAACGTGTTGACGCTGGGGGCCGGGCTGATCGGCCCCAGCCTGGCCCGCCAGATCGTCAAAGCCTGGCTCGAGACCCCCTTCGGCGGCGGGCGGCACGCGCGGCGCGTGGACAAGATCATGCAAATCGAACGGCGCTTTCTTAAAGAAGGCGCCGGGGTGAACCATGAAAAGTCTGGATGAGGCCTCGTTAGAGCGTATCATCGAACAAATCACCCGCCAGGTGTTGATCCTGGTGCAGGAAGAGCAGGAGAAGGCGGAGGCTGGCGGTGCCAGTGCCCCCTCTATTTCGGCCCACAACTACGTGGAGCACGTACAGCCCGTGGTCAACGCCGGCGCGGACCGCGTTGCCGCCACGCTGGGCGTCGCGCCCACCGACGGCCGGCTGGCCCCCATGATTGATCACACGTTGCTCAAGCCGGACGCCACGCAGGACCAGATCGCACAGTTGTGCTACGAGGCGCGCAAATTCCATTTCGCGTCGGTGTGCATCAATCCCGCCAACGTCAAGATGTGCGCGGAACTGCTGAAGGACAGCGGCGTCCCCGTCTGCGTCGTCGTCGGCTTTCCGCTGGGTGCCACGTCTACCGAGGCCAAGGTCTTCGAGACCCAGCAGGCCATTCGCGACGGCGCCGGCGAAGTGGACATGGTGATCAACATCGGCGCGCTCAAGTCGCGGGACTATGAACTGGTAGAGCGCGACATCGCCTCCGTGGCCCGCGCCTGCCACGCCAACAATACTATCCTCAAGGTGATCATCGAGGCCGCGCTGTTGACCGACGAGGAGAAAGTGATCGCCTGCCAACTGGCCAAGGTGGCCAGCGCCGACTTTGTCAAGACCTCCACCGGGTTCGGGCCGGGTGGGGCGACCGCCGAGGACGTGGCGCTGATGCGGCGCGTGGTCGGCCCCACCATGGGGGTGAAGGCGGCCGGCGGCATCCGCACCTACGCCGACGCGCAAAAGATGATCGCGGCAGGCGCCAGCCGGATCGGCGCCAGTGCCAGCGTCAAGATCATGCAAGAAGCCGAAAAGCAGACCTTCCCGTGAACCTTCCCGAAGGCTTGATGTTAGGCAGACCTTCCCGAAGGCTTGATGTTAAGTCGAACTGTAGTGGGTCGAGCCTTCGGGAAGGTAGGAGAGCCTTCGGGAAGGTAGAGGAAGGTAGAACAGGAGCAGTGCATGGCAGTAGACTTGCGTACCTACGTTTTCCTGGACAGCCTGCAACCGCAGCACGCGGCGTTCCTCGGCACGGTGGCACAGGGTTTCCTGCCGCTGCCGCACGACGCATCGCTGTGGGTCGAGATCTCGCCGGGCATCGAGATCAACCGCATCACCGACATCGCCCTCAAGGCCACCAAGGTCCGCCCAGGGATGCAGATCGTCGAGCGGCTGTTTGGCCTGCTGGAGGTGCACCACGAGGAACAGGCCGAGGTGCGGGCGGCCGGTGCGGCGATCCTGGGCGCGCTGGGACTGCAGGAGGCGGACCGCATCAAGCCCAAGTTGGTCTCGAGCCAGATCATCCGCCACGTAGATGCCCACCAGGTGCAGCTCGTCAACCGTCTGCGCCACGGTCACATGTTGCTGGCCGGGCAGACGCTGTACGTGCTGGAGGTGGAGCCGGCGGGCTATGCGGCGCTGGCGGCCAACGAGGCAGAAAAGGCCGCCTACATCAACATTCTGGAAGTGCGCGCCTTTGGCAGTTTTGGGCGCGTCTACCTGGGCGGCGAGGAACGCGACATCATGGCGGGCTACGGCGCAGCCGTGGCCGCCATTGAAGGAGTCGGCGGGCGCACGCCCCAGGCCGAGCGCCGGACATGATAAGAAACCAGGTTTTTCCATAAGCGCAGCGACAACCTGGTTTCTCTCCCATCTATTATCCCATCAGGAGGATACGATGACCGAAGCATTGGGTATGATCGAAACGAAGAGCTTTCCGGCGATGGTCGAGGCGGCCGATGCCATGGTCAAGGCCGCCAAGGTCGAGCTGGTGAGTTACGAAAAGACCGGCGGCGGCCAGGTCACGGCTATCGTACGCGGTGACGTGGCAGCGGTCAAGGCGGCCGTCGAAGCCGGCGCACGCGGGGCCGAGAGAGTCGGCGAGGTCGTCGCCGTCCACGTCATCCCGCGCCCGCATCCCAACGTGGATCGCACCCTGCCCCTGGGCCGCCAGCCAGCAGAAAGCGAATAGAATCGTAATTCGTAATTCGTGATGCGTAATCCGTAATTACGTTTTACGCATTACGCATTACGCATTACGCATTACGCATTACGTTTCACGTGCACGGAGTTTCCTATGCTACTAGGCAAAGTAGTGGGCACGCTGGTTGCCACGCGCAAGGAGCCGACCCTGGAGGGGCTCAAGTTCCTGGTGCTCAGGCAACTCGACATTGAGGGCCGGGAGACCGGGGGCTACCGCGTCGCAGCCGACGCCGTCGGTGCCGGGTTGGGCGAGGTGGTGCTCTACGCCACCGGCAGTTCCGCGCGCCAGACCAAGGTGACCGACCGGCGCCCGTGTGACGCCGTCATCATGGCGATCGTGGACCTGCTCGAGGTGGACGGCGTCGTCAAGTACGACAAGGCGCAGGCCGGCGGATGATTGACGAAGCCCGCATTGACGCCATCATCCAGCAGGTGATGGCCGAGTTGCGCCAGGGAGAGCGGGTGCGCCATGGCCCCGAGCCAGAGCCGCCCGTCGTGGCGCGCCCTCCCGCGCCGGCTCCCCCGTTGCGCCACGGCGACAATCTCTTCCCCGACGTGGACAGCGCGGTGGCGGCTGCGCGCCGGGCGTACTTGCAACTGGGCGGCATGCCACTGGCGGTGCGCGAGCAGATGGTGGCCCACGTCCGCCGTGTGGTGCGGGAGAACGCCCAGGTCCTGGCCTACGAGGCCTGGCAAGAGACAGGGATGGGCCGCTACGAGGACAAGATCGAAAAGCACCTGCTCAACGCCAACAAGGTGCCCGGGACCGAATTCCTCGCCCCGACCGCCTGGAGCGGCGACAACGGCCTGACGCTGGTCGAGTATGCCCCCTACGGTGTGATCGGGGCCATCATCCCCAGCACCAATCCCACCTCCACCGTCGTCTGCAATGCCATCGCCATGGTCGCGGCGGGCAACAGCGTGGTCTTCAACGCGCACCCTGGCGCGCGGGCCTGCTCCAATCACGCCGTGCAGTTGATCAACGAGGCCATCGTCGAGGCCGGCGGGCCGCCCAACCTGGTCTGCGCGGTCGCCGAGCCCACCATCGAGACGGCCCAACAGGTCATGCGCCATCCCGATGTGCGGCTGCTGACCGTCACCGGCGGTGAGGCGGTGGTGCACGCCGCCATGCAGAGCGGCAAGCGGGCCATCTGCGCCGGCCCGGGCAACCCGCCGGTCGTGGTGGACGAGACGGCCGACCTGGAACAGGCCGGGCGCGACGTCGTGCGCGGCGCCTCCTTCGACAATAATATCATCTGCATTGACGAGAAGGAAGTTTTCGCCGTCGCATCCATCGCCGACGACCTCAAGCGCGCGATGGTGGCCCACGGCGCGTACGAGATCAACTCCTGGCAACTGAACCGCTTGATGAAAGTGATCTTTGCCCAGGTTCCGCCAACCGGCCAGCCCGGCACGATGAACAAAGCCTTCATTGGCAAGAGCGCCAACGTGCTGCTCAAGGAGATCGGCGTGGACGTGGGCGACGAAATTCGCCTGGTGTTGGCCGAGGTCGAGCGCGACCACCCGCTGGTCCTCACGGAACAGATGATGCCCATTATGCCGCTGGTGCGTGTGCAGAACGCCGACGAGGGGATAGACCTGGCCAAAGTGGCCGAACGCGGCTTCCGGCACACGGCGGTGATGCATTCCAAAGACCTGGACCACCTGAGCCGCATGGCGCGCGAGATAGACTGCAGCATCTTTGTCAAGAACGGCCCTTCGTCGGCCGGCCTCGGCTACGGCGGTGAAGGCTTCTGCTCGTTCACCATCGCCAGCCCCACCGGCGAAGGCATCACCAACCCAATCAGTTTCAGCCGCATCCGCCGCTGCGTATTAAAAGACTCTTTCCGCATTGTGTAAAGTTGACGTGCTGCGTGTTCCGTGTTCCGTTACATAATACGCACCACGCCTTACGCCTTACGCATTACGAATTACGAATTACGCATTACGCATTAAGTCATGATCCAACCCGCCCTGGCTTTAGTGGAGTTTAGTAGCATCGCCGCCGGCATCCAGTCTGCCGACGCCATGGTCAAGCGCGCCCCGATTGAGGTGCTCAAAACGGGTACCGTGCAGCCCGGCAAGTACCTGGTGTTGATCGGGGGGCGGGTGGCCGACGTGGAGGAATCGCTGGCGGCCGGGCGCGACGTGGGCGGCGCGGCGGTCGTAGATTTCGTCTACCTGCCACAGGTCCATCCCGAGGTGGTCGAGGCCATCGGCGGGGGGCGCGTGCCGGAGGCCACCGACGCCCTGGGCGTGGTGGAAACGACCACGGTCGCCGCTGCCATCCACGCCGCCGATGCGGGCATCAAGGGGGCCGAGGTGCGGCTGGTCGAGGTGCGGCTGGCCGACGGGCTGGGTGGCAAAGGCATCGTGCTCTTCTCCGGCCTGGTCGCCGACGTGCAAGCCGCCGTCGAGATCGGGGTAGGCGTGCTGGAGCGGCCCGACCTGTTGGTGCGCCAGGTCGTCATCCCCCAACTGCACCCCGAGATGTGGGAGAACGTCGCCGAAGCCACGCGCTTCCGCACCCGGGTGGGGGGCAAACTATGAAATTCGCTGGGAGCGCGGCTCGTAGCACGACTCGTAGTAACGACTTCAGTCGTTCAGGGTGATGGGCAAGTTATGAAGTTTGCACGTGTGATCGGTACGGTGGTCGCCACCCGCAAATACGAGGGGCTTGAGGGGATCAAGTTCCTCGTCGTGCAGCCCCTGGACAGGGACCTGCACCCGCACGGCCGTCCCGTCATCGCCGCCGACGCCACCGCCCAGGCCGGGCCGGGGGAGTTGGTCTTCGTCGTGGGCAGCCGCGAGGCCGCCCAGGCCCTGCCGGAGGTTTTCGTGCCGGTGGACCTGGCGATCACGGGCATCGTGGACGAGGTCCAGGTCGAGCGCGGGCCGCGTCGTGACCAGCCCACCGCCGCTTGGCACCACCTGCCGGAGGGCGACTGACGATGTACATCGGCAAGGTCATCGGCACGGTGGTCGCCACGATCAAGATCTCGCACCTGGACGGGCGCAAGTTGCTGCTGGTGGATCAACTCGACCTGCACGGGCAAGAGACGGGCGAATACGACGTCGCGGTGGACGTGGTGCAGGCCGGCCCCGGCGACACGGTGCTGGTGATAGACGAGGGGAACGGGGCGCGCCAGATTCTGGGGCTCGACCCCGGCGCCATCCGCGCAGTCATCGTCGGTGTAGTAGATGAAGTAGCGCTGAGTTGATTCCAGAAACCGAGTAGGCTTGCTCCCTCTCCCTGCCAGGGAGAGGGTTGGGGTGAGGGTGAGAAGCCTGTGAACGAGGGAGACCCGGGCGCCCCCCCCCCCCCCCCCCCCGGGGGGGGGGGTTTTTTTTAAATTGGGGGCGCGGGGGCGGGGGCCCCAAGGAGAACAAGCAC
>Ga0307377_10000965_pt1 | contig 38223 bp, 26 predicted proteins | sample TR3MG_FD_202535 | JGI IMG/M metagenome (GOLD analysis project Ga0307377, IMG submission 202535) | Soil microbial communities from Risofladan, Vaasa, Finland - TR-3 | ecosystem: Environmental > Terrestrial > Soil > Coastal area > Acid sulfate soil | place: Finland: Risofladan, Vaasa | collected... | reverse complement strand
ATTCGCGGCCGAACCCCAGGCCAGCAGGGATAGCACCAAAGCAATCGTCGAGATTCTACGAGCAAGGTTCACGCTTATGAGGAGATGCTTCGCCGTGAAGGAACGCAGTGACTGGAGTCACAGGCGCATGGAATCTGGCTTTCCGGTTCCCTGTCACGGCTTGCGACGCTATCATACGTTCCGATTTGAGATGTCTTTCCATTGGTGGAGGGATAGGATTTTCCTCCACAGGGCCGCAATAAAATGCCGGGAGCCCATATCTCGTTTCCGAAATATGGGCTCGTGCGGCATTCGACCGCTCGAATGAAAAGTATGTATGAAGTTTTAGCTAAAATAAGCGGTCAAAGTAAGCACCAGCAGCGTGAGGCCGATGACGATGGCGATGGTTCCGACTACGCGGGAGAAAGTAACGAGCCAAGTCTGCGGGGCCTCTGCCTGTCTTGCTTCCAGCTTGCCTTGGCGAACCAGCCGCTCGTATTCGAGCGGGCGTTTGTGCTTGAACTCTTCCTCACTCTCGACGCCGGTGAACACGACCATGTCCATGGGGAAGCTGTCGGGGCGCAGGTGCGTATTGACGAAGTGAATGGAGAAAATGAACAGAATGGCGAGCAGCCCCTCTTCACTGTGGATGACCAGCACGGCGTTCAATGCCCAGCCGGGCAGAAAGTGCGCGAAGAACGGCGCGAACCACATGGCGTATCCGGAAAAGCCGATGACGATCATGCCCCAGAAGACAGCCCAGTAGTCGAACTTCTCCCAATAGGCGTAGCGGCCAAACTTCGGCTTGGGCCCGAGGCCCACCATCCAGCGCAGGTGCCCGAACAGGTCTTTTGCATCTTTCCAGTTGGCAACCATCGAGGTCGATCCCCAGAAGATGCCCGTTTCGCGATGCAGAATTCCGCGCGTGAAGATCTCCTTGACGTGAATCAGAAACGCGAGCGTGAGCACCACGGCAAAGAATTTGTGAAAGAAGAGAATGGCTCCGAATCCACCCACGGCTTTGGCCAGTCCGCGTGCCCATATGCTCTCGCTGAAGCGAATGGGCAATCCGGTGGCGGCGAGTCCGAGGAACGTGGTGAACAGGACGGCATGCATGTACCTCTGTTCGCGCGTGAAGCGCATGAAAAACCGCTCCGCACCGCCGTGGCGCCTGCTTTCTGCAGCCTCTTGCTCGAGATCACGCATTCTTTCCTCCATTTGTCGATTTCTTCTTGATCTGCTCGTAGCGCGCGCGGATGAGCCACAGCAGGGTGTGAAGCACGAAGAACGTGAGCGTGCCGATGAGCAAAATGTTCATAAACAACCGGACAAAGTAGAGCGCCGGATTGAGCTTGCGATCGTGTGCGTTGGCATGCGGCTGATACTGGACGAAGCTGAGGTTTGCGCCCTGGTGGCATTTGCCGCAGGTCTGGACCAGGTTGGCCTTGTTGATGGGCGAACGCGGGTCGGAGGCCGGCAGAACGTCGTGAGCACCGTGGCAGTCCCAGCAACGCGCGGTTTCAACGTAGCCGCCGAGCGAGCCCAACTGCGAGTGGAAGGTATCGCGGTAGGTGGACAGCTTGTCCTGGTGACAGGAGCCGCAGATGGGCGTGGACTGCATGCGGAAGGAGGCCTCGGTGGGCTGCAGAATGGCATGCGCTGTGTGGCAGTCTGTGCAGACCGGCGCCTTCAGATCCCCGGCTGCGACTGCTTTTCCATGAATGCCCATCTGGTATTCGTCGTTGATTTTGGCGTGGCAGGATCCGCAGGTTTTGGGGATGTTGGTCTTGTAGGTTGAACTCAGCGGATTGTTATGGCTGAGGATGTGGTGGGATCCATGGCAGCTCTGGCAGTTGGCCGCCACCAGCAAGCCTTCCTTGCTGAGCGCGAAGCCGTGGATTGAGTCCATATACGCGGGATATACGCTAGGCAGGCCGTGCTTCTTCGCCATGCCATCGGTGCTGTGGCAGGCACCGCATGTCCTGGGAATGTTGAGCGGATAGACGGCGGAGCGCGAGTCGGTCTTCGGAAAAATTGTGTGGGCGTTGCCATGGCAACTGGTGCAGGGATGTTCCTTCGAGTCCGCGTGCACGCTTCCGACCAGTCCCGCAGCCTCATCGGCGTGACACTTCTTGCAATCGACCGGGGCCAACTTTTCCGGATGCGGATATTCCTTGATGTCGGCGTGACAATCGTTGCACTTCAGGCTGCCATGGATGCTCTGGGCGAAGGTCTTGCCGTTCACGGCGATGCTGTGCCCGCTGGCGTCCTGCATGGATGCGTCACCGTGGCAGGCGAGGCAATCAGTTTGCGCGTTGAGCCTGGCGGAAGCCACCGCCAGCAGCGCAGCCAGGCAGACAGCCCAACAACTGCCCCGCAGAAACGCCTGCGCCCAGCCCCTAACCCGAGGTGGCGCCGATCCAATTGAGAACCGTCCTGACTGTGCGGCTTCGCGCATGCTGCCGTCTTCCTTCTCCGCGAGATAGGGCCTGCGCCCGACCTGGCCGGCTTGCCTGTTACGAACTCTGGCACTGCTTTTAGAGGTGGCTTGATTTTTCTGAGTTCGTACCTTAGAGATGATGCTTTCGCGGAAAAACTCGCAGTGATAGGAATCACAACGCGAAAACCGCGGATTGGCAGTTTCCTTTTTCGGCACGGAATCGCGGCGGTCCCATTGCATTGAAGGACAATCGATTTTGGTGCGGATTGCGCAGGAGAACGCGCTCGACCCCGTTTCATCCTGGTTCTGGAACTCTCCGTCGAGTGCGGATGACGGTGATTTGAGACACGTGCCGCGTGAGGCTAATCACGGCAGAAATGTGCCCTCGCTGGTCTCAAATCACAGGCCTCGGGCCTGCGGGCTCGATCGCCGAAGTGAACGCACTGCCGCGACGAAGAAGGCCTGAAGCAGAACAAAGGGTATCGGCGATTGCCGGTACCCTTTTCTCAATGAGATGTGCTGGCTCAGGCGCTCAGATTTTCAGCTCGAGCGGAATCGAGAGAGTCGCCATCATCCGCTCCATCGCGCCGTCGTCGCTGGCGATGACGGAAAGCAGCTTTTCTTTGAGTGCATCGCGTTTGCCGTAGAGACGAAGCGGCTGGGGCGGATTGTGAAGCAGATCCTTGCCGACAAGGGCCCGCACGACAAATGGCATGTAGGACGAGTAGTCGCCCTGCATGCTGACCGTTTGCGTCCTGTACGTCGCTGGATTGATCTTGCCCCAGGAGACGGCTTCAGATGGCTCGCAGGAAGACAAACTGCCGTCGGTTACGGGAGAGGAAACAATCTGCGCGTCGTAGTCGTAGCCGCGAATGTTGTCGAGGAAGAAGATTTGCGAGAGCGCTGGCTCCGGCTGCAGAGAGTAATTCTTGGGAACGCCACCGCCGAGGATCAGAATGGCAAGGGATTTCGGCTCAGAGTCGAACAGGCCCCAATGATGGTAGGCGCAGGACTCAAAAACGTCTTCGTGGAGATCGTAATCGAAGCCGTATTTTATTTTGCCGAGCCGCTCAAGCGCCCACAGTTTGACGGAGTTGAGGAACATGCTGCCATCGGCGGGGGCTCCGATGAAAACCGGCAGCTCGATATCGGCGCATGTGCTGAGAAGGCCGGGGGCAACGCCGAGCGCTTTTTCCCGCACTCCAAATTCCTTGCCGAGCAGGTAATTCCGTTCCGTCGTGGTCATGCGCTTCTGGAACTCGGGCCGCTGAAGTATCTCGGTGGCGACGGCGTCCTGGTCAAAGAGAATCTGCTCGTCGAAGCCGGTATCGGCAACACGAATCACGCCTTGTTCACGCAGCTCTGCGTCGTCGCCGAACAAGGCCACCTCGCGGATGGGGCGCGTGTCGGTCTTGCGGAGACAGTCGTGGCCATCGTGATAGCAGATGGCATCGGTGACCGTGATGTAAGCGGTGTTTGCGGCCTTGATGAGCGGAATGAGCCACGCGCGGTGCTGATCGGAAACCGTGATGGGTCCGGCGCAGGTGACGACGAGCGGAATGCGCTTTTCGATGACCTGCTTCATCGCGTCATAGACGCGACGCAGGTAGGCGCCGCCGAAGGCCGGCAGAGCGGACTCAAATACCTCGCCCAGATTCTGACATTCTGTGACCGGCTTTCCGGTGACCGGCGCGCCCATCAGTCCGTTCGTCGTGGAACACTTGCCCATGCTGAAAAACCTCCCAATGCTGTACCTCCAGTATCTAACATCGGCGACCGGCTTGTTCAAAGGGTCATGTCTTCGATAAGGAATTGCATGCAAAATTTATGATTCGTCGGTTGCGCCAATTGTTGTGCCGCTGATTTGCATCTTTGGCGAGTACAAACAGATGTGTCCCAGATTCCGATTCTGGAATCTGGGACACATTCACCCCATGCGCATTTATACGAAGCGGGCGATCTGGGTTGCTCTTCAGTTCTTCGGCAGCACCACGAACGGACCCTGCCCGTCGCCGCCTTCGAAAGCTGCCTGGCTTAACGAGGGAATTCCGATCTCCCACTTCGGCCCTTGCAGCTCCGGCATCGGCTTGGCACGGAAGAGCTTCTTGCACTGGTGCGCCGTCCACCGCGCCCAGCGCTTTGACTTCTTGCGCCGCGCGCTATCGGTGGAGATGCCGGTGCCTGCATACATCTGGCGGTAGAGCTTGGAAAGGAACATGAATGCGATTCTGGATTTAAGAGTCGGCGTGCATGCCGAGCGCTCCCAGATCGAACTCCAGTTATAGAACCGGTCCCACACCTTTTGCGTGCGTTCGCGGATTTCGTCGGAACTCATTGTGGGGTGCGGGGTAAACATCTTGGGGCGCACCTCGGTGGGAATGAGCCAGTATCGTGTGATGGGGACATCGCCCACCATGGTGGGGTTCTGCGACTGCTCCTTCTCCCAGCGGCCGAAGTCGACTGTGCCGGGAAACGGCGTCATCATGACGAACTGCGCAAAGGTGACGCCCGCCTTGATGGCCATCTCGACGGTCGCATCGAAGGTCGCGGCGCGGTCGGTCGGCAGGCCGAAGATGAAGGAGCCGAGCACATGCACTCCGTGCGCCTTGAATGTCTGGAGTTGTTTGGCCAGCGCCTCGCCGGAGTAGTTCCAGTCCTTGTAGACGGCCTTCAGACCCTCAGGAGTGACAGCTTCTACGCCCACCAGCGCGCCCTTGATGTTGGCCTTCTTCATGGCGTCGAGAAAGACGCCATCTTCGCCGGCTTCCATCGTCATCTGCGTGTAGAACACCATGTCTTTGGGCAGCTTAGCCAGTTCTTCCATCAGTTGGAAACGCTCGTTGCGAATCGCGGTCAGCTCTTCCACCTTGGCGGTGTTGTTCTGCTCGCGCGCCAGGCGCAAATCGGTAAACGTGACCGGATAAAAGTTGTCGTCGGCGAGAGCGATGAAGCGGAAGCCGAGCCGGCGCAGCGCGATGATCTCGTCAACCACGCTTTGAAACTTCCTCTGCCGGGGCTTCTGTCCATCGGTGCGCCACACGGAACAAAAGGAGCAGTGCTTGGGGCAGCCGCGAATGGTCTGCACCGAGGCCCACATATATTTCTCGGGATCCATCAGGTCCCAGCGCGCGGCCAGAAACTCGTTGCCTTCAATCCGGCCACCGGCATAAACCTTTTCGGGCTTGCCAGCCAGGCAATCGGTGACTGCCTTGCCCCAGGCAATGTCGCCATCGCCGGTGACCACGGCGTGCGCCTGGCCCTGCTCAAATACTTCTTCGGGAAACAGGGTGGCGTGAATGCCGCCATAGACGACCCACGCGCCGCGGCTGCGCGCCATGCGGCCCACGGAGTATCCGCGCAGGGCATTGCCGGTGTGCACGCTGATGCCAACGATGTCTCCGGGCTGAATGGTCTCGGGCACAATCTGCTCCAGAGACTCGTCGACGAGGATAGGATCGCCAGCGATTTGCGGCGTGGCCGCAGCCAGCACAAACAGCCATCTCGGCGTGATGACAGCGGTACCGAATGAATTGTCGCTTGGATTGACTAGATGAACGCTCAACGATTCCAACCTTTCCTGGTGCAGGTGCGGTTGGCTTCACAGCAAGTACAGAGTTGCCGGAATGCGAAGGTTAGGGACCCAAGTGGTCTCTCGATAAAATAGACCACGCTTAACTTCGACTAAGGCAAGTTGACCCAGAAACCGATTGAGCAAGCCTATCTGCCAGGAACGCCAAGCGAGAATATCCGGCTCCGCATGACCGCGGATGACGGCGCTTCCCAGGCGGAAAACCCTCCTGGACAGTAGTGCCAATCCTACAAGATTTACGTGATGTTGTGCAGCCAAAATCGACAAAGACCCGCAATTTTGGGCTGTTTTTACCGCAAAATGACAAAAAATGCTTGAACCGATGTGAGTTAACTCACCTGACTGCACTCGGTTTTGACTACGCGGCTTGCAAGCGGAATGGCCACCTGCTCGACGATTTCCAGGCCAAAGCCTTCCAGAGCCGGAATGTGCATGGGGGTGTTCGAGAGCAGGCGGATGCGATGGATGCCAAGGTCGGAGAGGATCTGGCCGCCCAGGCCGATGGCGCGCAGAATGCGGCCGCTGCGGTCCTGCGAACCTTCGCGCGCGCGCAGTTCCTGGTGCAGAACAATCCGGCCGGACTGCGATACCAGTTCGCCGGCAGGCACCGCCTTCCCTCCCGGTCCAAAGGCCGCAACCTGCGTGTGGTCGATCTCGAAGCCGCGCGAGGTGTTGTGCAGGTAGAGCACTACGCCGCAACCCTCCTCGGCAATCATGCGCATGGACTGGTCGAGCGTGTCGCGGCAGCGGCAATCGGCGGAGAACACATCGCCAGCGGTACAGCGGGTATGCACGCGTACGAGAACCGGATGCTCACAGGGAGGCCGCAACTCGATTTGAACGGGCAAATCGCCTTGTGTCTGCGCACTGCCAATGGCCGGGCCCGCGTTGAAGGCGGCACATTCCTTGCACAGGTCGCCGCGCACCAGCGCGATGTGGCTCTCACCTCCAGTCACTTCGCTCTCGTAGGCGATCATGCGGAACTCGCCGTATTTGGTCTGGATGCGGGTTTCGCCGGCGCGGACGATGTAGCGCTCGTTGCGCAGCCGGTAACGGATCAACTCGGCCACGGTAAGAATCTTGAGGCCGTGTTCGTTGCAGAACGGAATCAGGTCGGGAATGCGCGCCATTTCGCCGTCGTCGCGCATGACCTCGCAGATGACGCCGGAGGGATTGAGGCCGGCGAGGCGGGCCAGATCGACCGATGCCTCGGTTTGGCCGGCACGCACCAGCACGCCGCCCCTGCGTGCGCGCAGCGGAAAAACATGGCCGGGACGAGCCAGGTCAGTGTAATTCGAGCGTGGGTCGATGGCGGTGCGGATGGTGTGCGCCCGGTCGGCGGCGGAGATGCCGGTCGTAACGCCCTCGCGTGCCTCAATGGTCTCGGTAAAGGCAGTCCCAAATCTTGACGAGTTCTGCTGCGTCATGGGAAAGAGGCGCAGATGGTCGGCGCGTTCCTCGGTGAGCGTGAGGCAGATGAGGCCGCGCCCTTGCCTGGCCATAAAGTTGATTGCCTCCGGCGTCACGTGCTCGGCCGCCAGGGTCAGGTCGCCTTCGTTCTCGCGATCCTCGTCATCGACCACTACCACCATGCGGCCAGCGCGAATGTCTGCGACTGCGCCGGGGACGTCGGTGAAGGGGGGCTCGAAGCTGCGCTGCGTATCTGCCATGGCTACCCCTTCATTCTCGCCGATGGCGGCGGGAAAGGGCAAAAAGCGGCGACCAATGCCAATTGGGCCGTGTTCCTCTTCCCCACCTCTTGTGCACTTGCGAGGTTTACGCTCCCAGGCCGTAATGCTGCTGCAGCGCGCACATGCTCACCAACAGCATCAATATCTGGTCGTTTGCTGTTCGCGCGCCAACATCCATGCCCGGCAACTCGTCCAGAAGCGCCACTACCCTCTTCTGATCGAAGAACGGCAGCGCCTTCAGCACCGGTCCGCGCAGCATGTCCTGCACATAGGTGTTGAATGTGTCCTCCGGATTCAGCGTTGCTGGCGGACTCAGGAACGGATGCTTCTGCCGCCGATATACGGTATCCGTGATCACGTCCTTCACTGCCTCGCGCAACACAAATTTTTCTGTCATGCCCCGCACCTTCTGGCTCACGGGCTGCCGCACAATCGCCTCCACCACCTTGTGATCGAGAAACGGCACGCGCCCTTCAATCGAGTGCGCCATCTCCATGCGGTCGCCCAGCATGGTCAGAATGTAGCCCGCCATCGCGGTCTTCGACCACAGATAGAGCGACTGATTCAGCTCGTCGCGGCCTGTCAATTGCCCGCGCACGTCCACTTCGTCCAGGATTCCGTAGCTGCCTTCCGTGGGTCCATACTTTGCCTGGAGTCCTGCGTCCAGCAACGGCCGCATCTTGACCTGCCTGCTCGAGAACGTCTCGATCCAGCTCGGCGCATAGCCCAGAATCCGCTTCACCTGCTCCATGGATCCTATCTCGCCGTCCGGTAACAGCAGCCCGCGAGAGACGGTATTTTGCTGGTCCAGCCATTGCAGCAACTCAGCAATCGCGGCCTCGTCCTGCCCTTCCCGGTTATAGAGCAGCATGTCGCGCCGGAAGTGCGGGTAGCCGCCCAGAATCTCGTCCGATCCCTCGCCCGTAATCACAACCTTGTAGCCCGCGTCCCGCACCGCGCGGCTCAGCAGGTACTTGGCCACACCGTGCGCATTCACGCACAGAGTCTCCGCCTGAACGATCGCATCCGCAAAGTTATCCGCCAGGTCTCGCTGCCCAATCGGAATCGGGTGGAACTCCGCTCCAGCTCGCGCCGCCATCTCCCTGGCAATTGGCCCCTCGTCATAGGCTGCCTGCTCAAATGTGAGGGTGAACGCCTTGACTGCGCCCGGATGGTGTTTAGCTGCCAGACCCAGCACTGCGCACGAGTCCAGCCCGCCGCTCAGGTACACGCCCACTGGCACATCCGCGCGAAGCCTGATTTTAACTGCCTCTTCCAGCACCGCGCGGAACTCCTCCGCATATTCACCATCGCTCCGCGATGCCTGGTTGTTCTCCTTCAACGGGTAGTCGAAGTCCCAGTACTGATTCACCTGCACATGCTTCTCTGTCGCCAGCAGAAAATGTCCCGGCGGAATCTGGAAAACTCCGTTGTACAGCGTCCGCCCCATGTGCCCAGCCATCGACACCGAGTTGTACACGCCCTGCTCGTCCCAGCGCGCCGGCAGTCCTGCCGCCCACAGCGCCTTCACTTCACTCGCCAGAAGGAGCTTTCCCTCGTGCCATGCATAAAACAGCGGCTTGATCCCGAACCTGTCCCGCGCCGCCATCAGTTGGCGCCGCGTTTGGTCCCAAAGCACCATCGCAAACTCACCGCGAAGATGATGCAGGCACTGCGTCCCAAAGTCCTCATACAGGTGAAGAGCTATTTCACTGTCGGATTTGGTGCGCAGCTTATGCCCACGACCTTCCAGATCCTTCTGAATCGCCTCAAACCCGTAGAACTCGCCGTTCACAATGATCCGCGTCCGCTCATCCTCGCTGGCGATCGGCTGGTCTCCCGTTGAAAGGTCAATGATGCTCAGCCGCGCATGTCCGAGGCCCACATTCCGGTCGGCGGAAATCCATTGCCGTTGACCGTCGGGCCCGCGATGATAAAGGCTCTTGGTTGCCCGTTCGAGCGTCGCCGGTTGCACGTCGCCGCGGCGCGAGAAGATTCCTACAATTCCGCACATGCGCTTGTCGTCCTTGCTTGGATTTTTGAAATTGGCCCGTAAGGCGAGGTCTGATTAAGGGAGAAGCCGCCGACCCTCAGGACTTATAGCACCCCAAATACAGGACCCGCAATCAAATTCACCCGGAGGTACGGTCCTCGTCGTCGACCACCACCTTGCGTCCCGCTCGAATGCCGGCTGCGCGGGAAGAATTATTCCTGGGGTGATTACGGTCCTCCGGCGGGTCTGCTATCGTCGCACAAAATGGAATTCACCCGGTCTTGTCCGGATCACCCCGATCGGGGTAAGGGAATCGGGCTAGCGATACGGGCTATGAAGGAGACAAGCCATGCCATGCGATCCTGACGAGTTACGACACGTTCCCCTTTTCGAACTTCTTGACGACGATGAAGCGCGGGTTCTGGCAGCGCAGGTCGAGATCAAGCGATTTTCGCCGCAGCAGCGCATCTTTAAAGCAGGCACGCCAGCCGAACATGGCTACGTGGTGATGTCGGGCAAAGCGCAGGTGTCAGCTGTAGACGAGGACCAGCAGGAAGTCGTTGTGGACGAGCCGACGCACGGAGACTTTTTTGGTTTTGCGTCCATGCTGCAACAGATCGAACACCAGACAACCGCTGTTGCCCTGGAAGAGACGGTCTGCCTGGAAGTGGGGCGCGACGACCTTGCCGAGCTGTTGATGCGCCGGCCGATGGCAGGCATGGACATGCTGACCGTGCAGGCGCGCCAGTTCCACGCCGCGCAGAAGCTGGTCCAGAACCGGATGGCCCGCAACGCCAACGATTTGATCGAAGAGCGGTTGACGTTCGGCGAGCGGCTTGCGGATTCCGTTGCGCGCTTCGGAGGCTCGTGGTCGTTCATCATCTCGTTTGGCATTGCTCTTGTGGCGTATGCGGGAGTGAACACCGCGCTGCATAATCGTGCGTGGGATCCGTATCCATTCATTCTGCTGAATCTGTTTTTGTCCATGCTGGCGTCCATTCAGGCGCCGGTGATCATGATGAGCCAGAACCGTCAGGACATCAAAGATCGCGTGCGAAGCGAGTTGGATTTCGATGTCAATCGGCGCGCGGAGGCGGGGATAAAATCGGTGTCGCACCAACTGAGAATCCTGATGGACAAGGTGGAGGATGTGGAAGATCTGGCGCGAGAGGTGGCCAACCGGAAAGGGACAACAGAACCCGGCGGAGCGAGCCAGGCGACGACCTGATGGATCGTGAACTGACGCCCGCATCAGCATGGGCTGAGGAATATCAGCATTTCTACCAGCCCGGGGGGTGTTTTCCGATTGCAATAGTCCAATACTTCAACGGGCCACCAGCGCCTTTCCAATGTAGGTGAAGATATGAGATCCATACTCGCTTCCATCGCTTGCGCGTCGTTGGCAATTGTGGTCAAGATCCTTCCCGAATGCCGGTGGGCGATTGGGTGGCGTGTTGATGCATTCACCCATAGGGCAGTATCTTTAAATGCGGCAGTATTTTGGATACTAATCGTTCTTGCCCTCGTATTGCTGCTGGCAAACGGGATGCATTATCTGGCCACTCACAGATTTCGATAGTCCACTAACGCGTCACCCAGGTTTCCCATGTCTCGATTTTTAGACCTGGGAAACAGCGAACCTCAATCGCCCAACTTGGCTCGCCTCCGTCCTTAAACAGCAAAAGCGCTGCCCGAGGGCAGCGCTTTTGGGAAAAACGTCAGAAAGCGGCCTACAACGTCGATTCGATCTCGAAACCCCAGGCCTCGAGGAGCGCCTCAGGGATATACTTGGAATTCTTGTTGCGCCGCGCCCACTCCCGAAGACGGGTGGACCGGATGTACTGGTCCGGGGGCAGCTTGAACTCCTTCACGATCTGCTCGAAGGAGGTAACAGTGGGCACAACGGGGCCGATGGGCTCCGGTTTGCCCCAATTAGGATTTCCACGACGCTTTGCCATTGATTTTTTGTCCTTAAGTGAGGAGTAAAGTTGCCCGCACATCCTTGGACGGGGGATGGGGAGTCCTGTGTGTCCAGAGGGATAAATACCTTTCTATTTTAAGGATATTTTCTTCAAAAATCAATAGAAAAATGCGTTTAACTCCAAAAAAATGCCGCCGTAAGACAAATCAATAAAATCACTCAACTTATTCATTTTAAATATATTAAATGTATTACATTCTCAAAGATGCCCTAATTTGTTGCAGTTTTGCACACTAGACTAGCGAGGACAAGGCCGCCAATGACAGGATACTACTATGACAACACTCCTGCGCATCTTTCCTCTCAGCCTGGCGGTTTTGGCGAGCGTCGTGCTTCTGGGTAGTCCAGCCCCGTCCGGGGCCGTGGAAATGAGGGTAAGCCGCGACGCCATGGAGCGGACCCTGAAACAGCAGCTTTTTGCTGGACCCGACGGCCGCTATTACCTGAAGGGCAGCCCGCGATCGGCCTGCTCGACCTATGCTGAAGACCCCAGGCTCACCTTTGTCGAGGACCGGATCGTGGTGCGGGTGAAGACCCATGCGCTCCTGGGCAAGTCCGTGAGAGGAGCTTGCCTGGGGCTGCCGCTGTCGGTTCCGGCCGAGGTGTCGCTCTCTCCGGAGGCCGAAGGCGAAACGATCGGCTTTCGCGATGCGCGCCTGGACCGGGTCTCGGACCAGAAGGAGCTGAATTTTCTGCTGAGCCCATTCCTGAGCCACCAGATTCCCGCGAGCATGAAGGTGAATGCAGCCGACTTGCTGCGCAAGGCTCTGGCAGGGTCGACGGCGACCTCCGGTTACAAGGTGACACTGGACCGGTTAAAGATTCACTCTGTTCAGATCGAAGGCGACACGCTGGTTGTGGACGTGGATGGGGCCCTGAGCGTAAAGTGACTCGGGCGTACTGCTGAAAGAAAATGCGAGCGCTGAGCCGTTGCGGCCTTGATGGAGAGAACGATGATTACGCGGCGCGAGTATCTGAAACAAACGGCGCTGGCCGGCTGCGGCCTTGCGCTTACTCGTGCCACGGCGGCAGAGCCAAACGCACAAATTGAGGGACGCGGCTCGTTGAAAGCTCACGCCCATAAGCGCGGTCTGCTGGCCGGATGCGCCGTGAGCGCCGCAAATCTGCACGAGGACGCCTTTACGCGGGTGCTGGCCGAGCAGTACGACCTGGTGGTGGCCGAGAACGCCATGAAGTTCGGTCCGATCCAGCCCAAGCCAGACAGCTACTTTTTTGATGACGCCGACGCGCTGGTGGCCTTTGCCGAGCGGCACAAGATGAAGGTGCGCGGGCACAACTTTGTTTGGCATGAGCAACTGCCGGCGTGGTTCGCCGGGACCGCGACAAAAGAGAATGCCAGGAAGATTCTCACGGATCACATCATGACGGTCGCCAGCCGCTACAAAGGCAAAATTCAGAGCTGGGACGTGGTGAATGAAGCCATCAACGTGAGCGACGGCAGATCCGACAGCCTGCGCAAGAGCCCGTGGCTGGAGCTGATGGGGCCGGAGTATCTTGCAGTGGCATACCGCACGGCGCGGCAGGCCGACCCCAAAGCCAAGCTAACCTACAACGAGTACGGGATCGAGAACGAGAGCGAAGACGACGCCCGCAAACGCGCGGCCACGCTGGAACTGCTGAAGCGCCTGAAGGCCGCCGGCGTGCCGCTGGATGCGCTGGGGATTCAATCGCACATCTCCGCCGGCAAGGGCCAGACCTTTGGCAAGGGGCTGCGCGAACTGATCGACGGAGCGCAGTCGCTGGGCCTTGAGGTTTATCTGACCGAACTCGACGTGAACGACGACGCCGTCGAGAACAACGACATTGCCGCCTGCGACCAGATCGTGGCCGGCATGTACCGCGATTACCTTTCTGTTGCCCTGGAGAACAAAGCAGTGAAGGCCGTTCTGACTTGGGGCATGACCGACGCACACACCTGGCTTAACGGAATCAAAAGCCACAAGGAGAAGCAGCCCAACCGCCCGCAAAGGCCGCTGCCTTTCGACGCAGAGTACAAGCCCGCGCCCGCATTTTTCGCCCTGCGCGACGCACTTGACCATGCGCCGCGCCGATAAAGCATCTCAACAGCAGCGCTGATTTCCCCGCGCCGATTTTCGTCGCACAATCCATCACGAGAGGAAACATCCATCGCCATGACACTCACACGCAGAGATTTCACACGCCTCAGTGCCCTTGGACTGGCTGCACACTTTGTCCCCGCTCTCAACGCGCAAAGCGCCCAACGCAAAATCGGCTACGCCGTCATCGGCCTGGGCCGCATTGCCGACCATTTCATGCGCGGCGTACTCTCGACCAACAACTCTCGGATCACTGGGCTGGTAAGCGGCCATCGCGACAAAGCCGACAGAATCGCCGCGCAATACGGCGTCCCGCAAGGCTCCATCTACAGCTACGAAAACTTCGACGAAATTATCCGCAACCCGGCCATCGACGCGGTCTATGTCGCGCTGCCAAACTCCATGCATGCCGAGTACACCATTCGCGCGGCCAAGGCCGGCAAGCATGTGCTCTGCGAAAAGCCGATGTGCATCAGCGTGGCCGAAGCTGAGGCGATGATTGCGGCGTGCAAAAAGGCGAACGTCAAGTTGATGATCGCCTACCGGTGCCACTACGAGCCCATCCATCTAAAAGCGATCAAGCTGATCCGCGACGGCGCGCTGGGCCAGGTGCAGGCAATCGAGAGCGCGTTCGGCTTCAACATCGGGCAGGGCGAGTGGCGGACCAACAAGAAGCTCTCCGGCGGCGGACCTCTTTTTGACGTGGGCATCTACTCTCTCAACGCCTGCCGCTACCTTACGGGCGAAGAGCCCGTCGACATCGCTGCCTTTGCCTCAACGATCGACCACGATGGCCGCTTTGACACAGTAGAAGAGAACGACTCCTGGACAATGAAGTTCCCGTCGGGTATCGTGGCCAGTTGCGCCACGACCTATGGCGCTCAGATGGATGGCTACTTCCGCGTCTACGGCTCGAAGGGCTCGATTGAAGTTGACCCCGCGTTCAATTACGACGGAGTCCATCTTCGCGGCGAGTTGTCGGGAGTAAAGATCGATGACCTGAACACCTCTCGCGATCCGTACCAGTTCCAGGCCGAAGCCGATCACTTTTCCAACTGCGTGATCAATAATCTGGAGCCGCAGAGCCCCGGCGAAGAGGGCCTCCGCGATATGCGCTATATCACCCAAATCTACCGTTCCGCCGGCATATCAATTTAGATCGCCGCGCCGCATACTGGTCAGACCACTGAGATATAATCACAGAAGTGCAGCCATCAGCGGTGATAAAATTCGTTTTTTGGAGAGCATATGTCAGAACCAGTGTGTGATATCGGCCTTATCGGCCTTGCAGTCATGGGACAAAACCTTGTCCTCAACATGAACGACCACGGATTCAAAGTTGCGGTCTACAACCGCACGGTTTCAAAAGTCGACGATTTTATCGCCAATGAAGCCAAAGGAACGCAGGTTGTGGGCGCGCATTCGATTGAGGAGTTCGTGAGCCTTCTGAAACGCCCGCGGCGCGTCATGCTTATGGTCAAGGCTGGCGACGTTGTTGACAAGATGATCGATCACGTACTTCCGCATCTTGAAGCAGGCGACATCATCATCGACGGCGGCAACTCACTGTTTACCGACTCGAACCGCCGCACCAAAGATCTGGCCGCCAAGGGCATTTTGTTCATCGGCACAGGCGTTTCGGGCGGAGAAGAGGGCGCGCGGAACGGCCCCTCGATCATGCCCGGCGGCAATCCGGCCGCGTGGCCGCACGTCAAGCCAATCTTCCAGGCTATTGCCGCCAAGGTCGAGGACGGAACCCCCTGCTGCGACTGGGTGGGCGAGAATGGCGCGGGCCACTACGTGAAGATGGTCCACAACGGCATCGAGTACGGAGACATGCAGTTGATCTGCGAGGCCTACGACCTGCTGCAACGCGGACTGGGGCTTACCCCCGATGAGCTGCACGACGTCTTCGCCGAGTGGAACAAGGGCGAGCTGGACAGCTACCTGATTGAAATTTCGCGCGACATCTTCGCCAAGAAAGACGAAGACGGACAGCCCCTCGTCGACAAGATTCTGGACACCGCCGGCCAGAAGGGCACGGGCAAGTGGACCGTCATCAGCGCGCTCGACACCGGCCAGCCCGTTACGTTGATTGGCGAGTCAGTCTTCGCGCGGTGCCTCTCCGCGCTCAAAGATGAGCGCGTGGTCGCTTCCAAGACGCTCAAGGGACCCAAGGCAAAGCCTTCCGTGGGCGACCGGGCAGCCTTCATTGAGAATGTGCGCCGCGCGCTCTACTGTTCGAAGATCATCTCTTACGCGCAGGGCTACATGCTGCTGAAAGCTGCCGCCAAGGAAAACGGCTGGAACTTGAACATGGGCGGCATTGCGCTGATGTGGCGCGGCGGCTGCATCATTCGCAGCATCTTTCTGGCCAACATCAAGGCGGCCTTCGACAAAAAGAAGAAGCTCGACAATCTGCTGCTCGACAAGTTCTTCTCGCGCGCGGTGAACAAGTATCAGGCGTCGTGGCGCAAGGCTGTGATGGCTGCAGTGAAGCTGGGCGTGCCCACACCGGCGTTCTCAACCGCGCTGGCATTTTTCGACGGCTACCGCACCGAGCGCCTGCCGCAGAATCTTCTGCAGGCACAGCGCGACTACTTCGGCGCTCATACCTACGAGCGCATCGACCAGCCGCGCGGCCAGTTCTTCCACACCAACTGGACCGGCCACGGCGGCCGCGTCTCGTCCTCCACCTACACCGTCTAATTCAAAACGGATTCGCACCAAAGGCCAGGCCCCCCCTCGAAGGGGAACCTGGCCTTTGGTGCGTTTGTAGCGAACGGCTGTTACGACTCCCTGATTTTGGCCACCAAAGACTTGTAAACAGTTCCGGGCGGGAGCAGGATCTGGTGCGGCACTCCTGCTGGCACGATCACCACATCGCCTACGCCAATCTCCTTCGACGTTCCGCCCTGCACGCTGGTTCCTCGGATCTCCCCATTAGCTCCCGTCTTCGGGTCCACGAGCGAACCGCCCGTCACCAGGGTCGCGCTTCCCTCCTCCACAACCATCAGATCGTCAAAATGCTGATGCAGTTCTCCCACGCCGCTGGTCGTGCGCACTGAAAGCATCAGCCCCAGCTTTCCGTAACTCGCAATGATCGGTCCCGCGCTCCCCGTTGGCTTCGCCTGCGGAACCAATTCCGCCAGTTGGGTCTTGAGATCTTGCGCAGAAATCACCAGCGCCTTATCCCCGCTCAACGTCACTGCCGGAGCCCCCAGCGCCAGTGCCGCAACAATTGCCATGGCTATCTTCATCGCACTGCTCCTCTATCCGTCTCTACCGAATTTTTGCTGATTGAGTGTGAACGCCAGAGGCGGCAATTCTTTAAAAAAATTGCCGCCTCTAATCTCACATGAAATATTACATCCGCAATGGAGCAACCCTATCGCAGGGTCTGCACCGGTGCGGGGTCCATGTCGGCGTAATCCTGATTCTCGCCGCCCATGCCCCAGCAGAAACTGTAGGCCCGTGTGCCCACACCGGCATGAATCGACCAGCCGGGCGAAACCACGACCTCCTTATCGGCCATCACTATGTGGCGCGTCTCGTCCGGCGGCCCCATCAGGTGCACAACGCGCGCGTCTTCTGCCACGTTGAAGTACATGTAGACCTCCGAGCGGCGCATGTGCGTGTGGGGCGGCATGGTGTTCCAGTTGCTGCCCGCGGCCATGTGCGTCACACCCATCACCAGTTGGCAACTGCGCGCCCCCTGCATAAAGATGTACTTGTAGATCGTGCGCTTGTTGCATGTTTCCACGCTGCCCAGCTCGGTCGGATTCGCCTCTTCCTTCCTGACCAGCGTGACCGGAAACTCAGCGTGCGCCGGATAGCTCAACAGGTAGAAGACCGCCGGTTTCGTCTTGTCCTTGGTCGCAAAGCTCACTTGCTTTGAACCTTTGGGAATGTACAGCACGTCGATGTTGTTCAGCTCGTAACTCTTGCCCTCGACGGTCACCGCGCCAGCTCCACCAATGTTCAACACGCCCAACTCGCGCCGCTCCAGAAAATACTCGGCGCGCAGTTCCGGATATGTCGGCAGCGTCAGCGCGCTGTCGGTGGGAGCAGCAAAACCCACCACGGCGCGATCCAGGTCCACATAGTTCACAAGCAGCTTGCCCGGCTCGCAGAGCCCGTCCAATAGAAATGTCTCGCGAATTTCACTCGTCGTCATGCGCGGATACCGCACCGGATCGGCCATCATTACCGTCTTCATCGTTCCTCCAATTCAGTGGCTTCGCTCGGTGCGCGGCTTGCAGCGCAAAACGCTGTTCACACCGTCGTCACGGACGAAGCCCTCACTCCCATTTTACTGCGCAAGCAGACCGGCTCTACTTCTTGCTCGATTCGGTCGGGTCCCAGTTGTCTGCGCCGCGGAGAAAGACCGCGGGCTCATATTGCTTTGCTTCTTCTGGAGTCAGGAAATGCGTATGCGGATCGCGCTCCTTGGGATGCGCTCCGGGGCCGGTGGAATCGAACTCCGCAAAGAAGGCCGTCTCCAGAGAATGCGTCTCGCCGAGATGCCACTCGCGCCAGCCCGCCGGGGCGATCTTGTCTCCCATCTCCGTGTGCAGATAGACCACCGTCGCATACGGCCGCCACGGCCGGCCCAGATACACATTGCCGGTTACGCCTGGATCCTGGGTCAGCGTGCAGTGATCGATAACAAATCCAGAATCCTGGCCGGGATAGTGCTTCGACTGAGCGGTGATAAAGCCGCCGTCATGCGGAGTTGAATGAATCTCGCAATGATCGAAGACTGCCTTGCCGTCTCCGAATATGAAGTCAACGTTGCCTGCGATGTAGCAGTCGGAAAAATACTGCCGCGCGGGTCTGCAATTCTTTTCGCCCGCTTCGCAGCCGCGGCTGCCGGCATACACAGTATCCTGATTGCCGAGCAGGCGTACATTGTGAAAGATAGCCCGGTCACCCGTGACCAGCAGAGCCAGAGCCTGCGAGCCGGCGGGAAGCTGCGGGTGGGTCTTGTTGAAGTCATTCTCAAACGTAATGTTCTCCGCCGTGAAGTTGTCCGCCTTCACGTTTACCGTGGCCGAGTGCAGCGTGCCTCCGTTCTGGCCGGCGCTGTGATCGTCGACCACTACGGTTTTACTCGCATCGGGATTGTGGCTGCGGATGGTGATGTTCGGCTTCGTGACGGTCAGCACCTCGCGATACTCGCCAGGCGAGACCATCAGCACCTGTCCCTCCTTCGCCACATCGAGTGCTCGCTGAATGGAGTAGAAATCTCCCGTACCATCGGCGGCGATATAGAGATTCTGGTCCTCCGGCGGAACCTTCCCTGCCATCTCGGGCGCCGTCGTCAGCGAGGGAAAGGGCACAAAGCGCGCATCGCAATCGAGCGGCTTTCCAACTGCGGAGTTGGGCGCCTGCGTAATCGTCACATCATCTCCCGTGGGCCTCAGATTCCCGAGCCTCGGCCCGATGGTGATCTCCGCGTCTTTGTCATAAAAAAGCGAGTGCTGCTGATCGTCCGCAAACACATTGTCGAGCGTAATTCCGAGTTTGTGTTCGGCATCCAATCCAAGGAACGTGAACGCGCCCGGCATCAGCACATGCACATTCTCAAGCGTGATGTCGCGATAGATGGGCAGCCGGTCGCCTTTGAATGTGGTGTAGTGCGGCGTAAAAACCAGCGGGTTCATCACATTGCGAATGCAAACATCGCGATAGGTCACGTTCTGCACCAGTCCGCCGCGGCTGGGGTCGCTCTTGATGCGCAGCCCGTTATCGGCGCCGTCGATCGTCAGGTCGTCGACCAACAAATGATTCACGCCGCCAGCAGTGCCGCTGCCGATCGACATTCCATGACCGGAGTAAAAGTGATTATGGAGAACCGACATGTTCTCGACTCCGGCTGCGGGCGTTGGCTTGAGGCAGACGTCATCGTCGCCGGTGTTGATGCTGGAGTAAGCAATGGTGATGTTGCGTGAGGAACCGGGATCGATGCCGTCGGTATTACGCGCCGTCTTCGGGGTCCAGATCTTCACGCCCCAGGCGGTAAAACCATCCGTCATGCCGACTGAAACGTGAAAGCCAGGCGAATTGCGCAGCGTGATCTTGTACATGATGAAGCCGTCGGCATGGCGCAGAACAATCATTGCAGGCACGCTTTGCGATAAGTCCTTGACCTTCGCCTCGTGCGCCAGATCCCACCAGGTCACATCCTGCCCGAGCAGTTTGGCGCCGCCACGCGCGTCGATGGATCCCTCACCCATGATGCCGCCGTTTTTTACGCCATCGCCAAAGATAAACGGCTTGCACCCACGCCCTCTCTGCGCCACGATGCCGCAGCTTCCCGGAGCAAGATCGTAGAGGCGCGGATCGCGCGAAGCCACCAGCGCCGTGCTCTTGTCGACTACCAGCGTGACACCGGGGCGCAGGGTAAGCGGGCCGCTGATGAACACATCCTTGTTGCCCTTCGCGCGCAACACAACGGACCTACCTTGCGCGCAGCTGTCCATCGCGCTCTGGATGCGCGCAGTGTCCAGCGCTTTCTCGTCCTGCTCGGCAATCACACCGTTCGGCGCGGCAATGGCCGCGTCCAGAGTCACGCAGGCAGCGGGGATGTGCGGCTCGGTTACCTGGCGGGTGTCCTGCGCTGACAAAGAACAGGCAAACAGCAACGGCAGCGCAACGGAAAGCGGGCGCAACAGGAAAGAACGCATGGAAGTCTCCGATTGGCGCGGCTCCAGGCCGCACCCGCTGGACAGAAATAGCGCAGTCAAGAGGACTGACCACCAGCAGCATCCAATGTACAGGAGATGAGGCATCCATCGTCAAGGCTCGCGCCTTGATTTCCGCTTATTGGCCACATTCTCCGCTTTCCGGCGACAATTTCATGGATGCGGGTTGGCATGCTTGCTGGTCCGACCTCAGGAAGGATAGAATCGACAGCGCGTCCAAGGCGCATCCCCGGCAGACACATTGCCTCAATGCAGATTGCACAGGAGCCTTAATTCCATGATGAAGCCGCTCTCGCTCGTTCTCTTATCAAGCATTCTCTCCTCTGGCTGCCTCGGCTACGCGCAGCAAGCTCCGCATCCGGAGGCAAAGATCAGAATTGCGCTGATTGGCGACTCCACGCAGACCAGAAACGCCGGCTACGGCCTGGGTTTCTGCGCGAATCTGACTGATGACGTGATATGCATCAACGATGCCAAGGGCGGGGCCAGCACCAAGACTTATTACCAGGAGGGCTACTGGGAGAAGGCTCTGGCCGACAAGCCGAACTACATGCTCATTCAGTTCGGCCACAACGATGAGGAGACCAAGGAGCACCTGCCGCGCCAAACCAACCTGGTAACCGAATACCCCGCCAACCTCAAGCGGTTTGTGGATGAGGCGCGCGCGCATGGCATCGTTCCAATTCTCGTGACGCCGCTGACCCGCCGCTACTATGAAGCCGACGGCAAGATTCACTCGGATTTGCTGGCACACTCCGAGGCGATGAAGAAGGTGGCTGCCGAAGAGCACACGCCGCTGATCGACCTGCAGGCCGACAGCATCGCCTATCTCGATACGCTGACCGAAGCGCAAGGCCAGGCGCTCGGCATCACCAAAAAGGACGAACAAGGCAACACCATCCCCGACAAGACTCACCTGAACTACGAAGGCTCGTATATTTTTGGCCGCATGGTTGCGGTTGATATGGGCAAAGCCGAACCCGTGCTGGCCAGGTACGTGAAACCAACGCCCGCGCCGCTTCCGCCGGAGGGTGTTCGCAGTATGGCGATTCTGCACGGCGCACCGGTGCGCATTGTGCTGGTGGGCGACTCGACGGTGAACAACGGCGGAGGATGGGGACCGGGCTTCTGTCCGCTGATGACCCAGAACGTCACATGCATCAACGAAGCGGCCAATGGGCGCAGTTCAAAGAGCTACTACGACGAGGGACTCTGGCAGAAGGCGCTGGCTCAGCACGCCGATTACATGCTGATCCAGTTCGGACACAACGACCAGCCCGGCAAAGGTCCCGCGAGAGAGACCGACCCCGACACTACTTATGCCGCAAACATGCGCCGCTATATTGAACAGGCGCGCGCGGCGGGGGTGAGACCTGTTATCGTCACTTCCCTCTCCCGGCGCAACTATAAAGACGGCAAGCTGGTGCAGGATCTGACCGCATACGCCAACGCAGCCAAGCGCGTAGCGATTGAGGAAGACGTTCCTGTGATCGATCTGAACGCGGCTAGTACCAAACTGCTGGAAACCATGACCAAGCAGCAGGCAGACCAATTCGATGCAGCCGCGCATCCCGATGCCACAGGCAAAGGGCCCGACCGCACACACCTGAATCCGACCGGACAGGCCGTTTTTGGGCGCATGGTAGCCGACGCGCTGGCCAGAACCTGCGTGGAGCTTGGCCCCGACGTAAAAGGCGAGCCGGCGCCAAAGCCCACGACCGCAGTGAAGCCCTAGCGCGGAACCTGCCGCAAGAGCCAGCGCGCAAACTCGACACCGGCTGCGTAGTTGTCGTATGTGGCGGGCAGCTTGCGGCCGTCGGTGTACTCGTTGTAAAGCCACGGATCGACAAATGCGAAGACGGTTCCCTTGCCGTACTTCGCCGTGGCCATAAAGATGTCATCGCCTTCCTTGAGCACTGAAACTGCCGGCGGCTTCAAGGAAATTGTGCAGACATCTTTGACGTAGATTGTGTGTGGATGATGGAAGATAGGCCCGCTGCCGTCAAGCTGGATCTTGCCCTGCTCCCAGTTAGTGCCGACAACATGCTTGCGCAGCACGCTGTTGAAGTGGATACCGAACTTCTCCGAGATCGCATTGAAGTGATCGAGATCGGCAAAGGAAGTATCGTTCTCCATGATCGCGAGCACGCCGCCTGCCTTCACCCACGCGGCAATCTGCGTTGCATCCTCCGCTGTCGCGAAGTGCGGATGCGGATTCTTGTCCAGATTATCCGGCGATACGATCATGTAAACCTGCGCGTCGCGCAAATTTTTAAGCGTAGGCTCCGCATCGAGTTCCTTTGTCTGCGCACCGAAGTTGCGGAAGATGTGACCCAGCAGTGAGTAGCCAGGATTATCCTGCGTATCCCACTTGTAATGGAAAATTACTTCCTTGCCGAATGCATCGGGGCGATTCTGCGAGTTGAACCAGCCGTCCATGAGCACTGTATCGCCGCGCCCCAGCTTTGCATTCTGCGCATTGTCCATTTCGCTGGCCGCCATGATGAACGCCCCAACGCCCTTGGGATCGTTCGCAACCACTTTCTCGCTGAGGTAGTAGGCGTAGCTGCCGTCGCGGTAGGGTTCGCCGCCTAATCCGCCTACTCTCACCGTGCCAGTGAGGGACACGTCGCCGTCAGGGCCCACCTTGATGAAGTGCGTGAGAATCCCCTTGTAGCCACGCTCCGCATTGGCCAGGTAATGTTCAGGCAGATAGCCGCGGCGCACGCCCTTCGCGAGCGCATACACAAACATGCACGAGGCCGATGACTCCAGGTAGTTGCCCTTTGCGCCGCCCTTGTCGAGCACCTCGTACCAGAGGCCCGATTGCGCATCCTGCACGCGCACCAGCGCGGCCGCCTCCTCGTTAAGGATGGCGATCAGTTGCTTCTTTCCTGGATCGCCGTCAGAATAGTACGGAATTGTGTCCACAAGCGCCATCATGTACCAGCCCATGGCGCGGCCCCAGAACTCGGGCGAGTTGCCAGTCGTCTTGTTGGCCCAGCGCTGCTGTTTCGACTCATCCCACCCGTGGTAAAGCAGGCCCGTCTTCGGGTCGCGCATGTGTTCGGCAACCAGCACAAACTGATGCGTAATGTCGCTGAACTCCTCGGGATGATGCGAGATGGAAGCGTACTCGGCGCGGAACGGCTCGGCCATATAGAGCCCGTCGAGCCACATCTGATTTGGATAGCGTTCCTTGTGCCAGTAGCCACCGGAGGCATTGCGCGGCTGGTGCGCAAGTTGATCAACAAGCAGTTTTGCAGCGGTCAGATAGCGTTTATCGCGCGTCATCCCAAAGAGCTGCAGCAACTGCCGTCCCAAAAGAATGCTGTCGAGCTCATACTCGTTCGACTTGTAGGTCGGAATCGCTCCGTCGGCCGTCACAAGCTCGTCGACCGCGCTCTTGATGTAGTTGTAGTAGCGCGGATCGGCGGTATTCAGGTAAACATCGTCGATGCCCTGGAGCAGCGTGCCCAGTTCATATTTGAACGCCGGCTTGGCGTTCGGCCCATCGATATGGCCCTGCGGCCAGCGCGCCATCGCGGAATCCGCCACGCGTTGCGACCACGGATACTCATCTGTATTGGCCGCTGCAAAGGCACTGCCCACCGTCGCGGCAAGCAAAAAAACAAAAGCAAAAGTGCGGAGAATTTTCATTCGGACTCCGGATGTTGCTGGGCCCACTTGTCATAGAGGTCCAGTGCGCGCTGCGGTGCAACGCCGAACCAAGCATACCCATTGCGGCGTTCCCTCGACAAATCGTTGACGTTATCGTGGATGGTCTTGTCGCGGTCGCCAAAGATCGGAATTTCCGTATCAATCTGGTAGTACCGCGCCCAGATTGGCCCTGCGCCTGGCATGGCCGTAAGGCCGCGTCCGTCGCCGGTGCGCCCGTACTTCTCGCCATAGATTGCGGTCTTCTTGAACCACGCTGCCGCGGCGCGAATCGAGCGTTGCTGCTGCGCGGTGGGATGCGGCAGATCGTCCATGAGCATCATCAGCAGGTCGGCGCTTTCGCCGCTCGACTCAGCCGGCATCTCGTAGTTGCGTCCCGAGACGGGCTTCAGTGTCAGCGCATCGTCCTGCTGCGGCCACACGGTCAACTTGCCTCCGCTCACAATCTGCGCGGCAAAAATGCAATGCAATCCCCGCGCGAAGCTGGCTGCGGCGCGCACGCGAACGTTCTTCGGCACAAAGGCATACTCGTCTTTGCCGCCCGCAACATGGTGCAGAATGTCCATCACCTGCGTCATGGCGCTGTCGTTGTAGGTGATGGCGTCATGATAGCTGCCCTCGAGCGGCCACACCTGCGGCCAGCCGCCGTTGGGAAACTGCGCCGCCAGCAGGTAGTCGATGCCGCGCAGAAAGGCAGCGCGATACACGACGCCGTCCTTGACGCCCGCGGCCGAAGTCACCCTGGCCAGAAACTCGATCTGCGTAATCGTGGCATCGTTGTCGATGGTGCCGATGTAATTCCAGTCTGGCTCTTTGGGGGTGTCAAAGTCGCCCGGGGCCAGGAATCTGGACTCATTGTTCGGTCCATAGCGCTCGCCGGAGCGGCGCACGTCCTTGCTCATGTCGAGGTTCTTGCTCCAGCCGCCGGCCGGAGTCTGAAATGAAACAACCACATCCGCAATGTGACGAGCTTCCGCGCTGGCATACCATGAGGGGTCGCGATCGAGAGGGATGCTGCGTGCCGAATATCCATGCGGCGGTTCAGTCGGCGTCGTGATGCCGTCGCGCTTCAACTCCGCCTGGAATGCGTTCTTGTCGGCCTGGCGCTGCCGCTCGGAGCGATCAAGATACTTGAGCCATGCTCCGCGCTGGGCCTGCGGAAGCTCGACAATACGAGCGCGCGTGATCGACTCAGCCGGCGGGTTGGTTCCGATGGTTGAACCTGCGGCAATGGACACGCCTGCGAGCAGGCACACGGCGACGGCTGGCATTGCCAGCCGACTGATACTTTTTGCATTCATTGAGAAAATTCCCCACTAAGAAATTGAAAAAGGTTAACTAGCGCGCGCTCCGGGCCGGAATCCAGCCATTCAGCCGCAGCCAGTTCTCCAGCAGCCCCGGCCATGCAGAAAGTGCTGGATAGCTTTGCGCAAGTCCGGTGCCATGCGGCCCCTCCTGAAAGATGTGCATCTCCGCCGGAACGCCTGCGCGTACCAACGCCGTATAAAACACCACGGTACTCAGTACCGGAACCGACTGGTCCGGCGTGGTGGCATAGAGAAAGTACGGCGGCGTCCGCGCGGTTACATGCTTGTCCGGGGACAGCTCGTCCTTCAGCTCAGGCGTGGGATTTGGGCCCATCAGCGATGCCATTGCGGTTGGCTTTGCAATGCCCGGCTGCAGAGAAAGACCGCCATAGGAGCTGATGACAAAGTCGGGACGGTCGCTCACCCGTTCGATCGGGTCGGCGGATTGTGCGTCGCCATCGTCGAAGTGCGTGCCCATCATGCCAACGAGGTGCCCTCCGGCGGAAAAGCCCCACATGCCGATGCGATCGGGCGCAATGTTGAACAGCTGCGCGTGGCTGCGTACCCAACGAACGGACCTGTGCCCGTCCAGAATCGGCGCGGGATAGTGGTAGCGCGGCGCCAGCCGGTAGGTGAGCACAAAGGCCGTGATCCCGCGCAGATTGAGCCACTCGGCGATGCGCGTTCCTTCCTTGTCGTAGGCCAAGTGCGTATAGCCGCCGCCAGGACAAACGATCACAGCCGTATGCGGCCCAGAGCCCGGCGCGCCGAAAATCTCGAGATGCGGCTTGTCCTGCTCTTCCGTGCCCACCGCACCGGGCGCTCCATTGGGCCAGAGATATTCAATCTGTCCATGGGGTATGGCGATGTCTGGAGCGGGAGATGCAGCGGCGGCCTGAGTGATGGATGGAGTCTGCGCAGCGCTGGCCAGGCACAGGCCGATTGCTGCGATCGCAAACGAAAGGAAAAACTTTTCTCCGTTCCGGGCAAACCGTGCAGATGGGCAGAGCGGACGGCAGCATGCATTTCGCAGTTCTGTAGAAATCATCGTGTGATCCTCAAGAGTGGAGTCAGCGCGCGGAAGCAGTGGTTGGCTCCCTGTTGCTATGGACGTATCCGTTCCGCAGCAAGTTGATATAAATCGAACGATCCATCAAAAGAAGAGGCTGCCGTTTCAAACCGGCAGCCTCTTTGGTTAAAGCATTTGTTCACTCAGCCTAGAAGTCGATACGGGCCGAGAGTTGCGCACCCTTGCGGGTGTAGATGCTGCTTTGGGTTACCTGTCCGAAGCTGCCATTGCCCACGGCGGTGCTGGCAATGCCAAACAGGGTGTGATTGGTGACGTTGTACCACTCGGCGCGGAAGTTCAGCTTGGTCGCCTCCGTGATGTGCAGCGGGAAGCTGCGCACCAGGGCGAGATCGAGCTGATAGTTGCTCGGGCCGTAGAGGTTGTAAGGTGCAGTGCGGGGCGCATCGCTGAGCTGGTAGGCATACGAGCTCAGAACGCCCGACACCGGGTTCATGAAAGGACCGGATGCGGTTGCGACCGTGGTGCCCGTGCTGGGTGCGATGTAGGAAACCGAGTTCGGATAGCGCGGGTCGCCACTGGCGCCGTGGCCCCATTTCCCATTCACGCGCACAGCGCCCGTAAAGTTAGGGTTCATGATGGGCTGGTTTGTCACCTGCGCCGGGTTGGTCTGTGAGCTGGATTCAGTAAGCGTCAACGGCGAACCGGAGTACGCCTGAAAGACGCCCGAGAGCTTGAATCCGCCCATGATTGCCCGCTCCATTGGACTCTCCGCGAGGATCGTCTTGCCGAAGGGCCAATCCCAAACAGTCGTGGCCACAAAGTGGTTCGGCTGGTTGGATGTGGATACGGTCCGCTCGATGCGATCCGCCGCATACGAGGCTGTGGGGTGATTGGCGAGGGTGCCGGCGGGAATTGCATAGCCGGTGCGGAATGTTCCGCCATCGTCGATCGAACGCGCATGGGTGAAGTTGGTGCTGACCGTAAGCCCATGCCAGGCGCGCATGCTGAGCACGGCCTGCAGTGCGTGATAGTTCGAGTTAGACACGTTACCGAACGTATCGCTCACCGAATGGAAGGGGAACGGCTTGAGAGCCGTACTCAATGGCTGGCTGGTGTTGAAGTTGGCGGGACAAGTAAGACCATTTGCGGTGCAAGCCGTGGCGATATTTGCGCCCGTGTTCGCCAGCGTCGTGCCCAGGGCCAGATACTTGGGATCGAGCGTGTTTGCCCAGTAGCCGCGGGTATTGCTGCCGTCGGATATTTCGAAGTGGCCTTCGGAACCTACATAGGTCACGTTCAGGGTCATTGCATTGGTCAGCTGGCGTTGAATGCCGAAGGTCCAGTTGATGAATTCCGGTGCCCGGCCGCCGAGGTAGGGATCCGCGTAGCCCATACCGGAAGGAGACCCGGTGTAGCCCGAAGTGGTGCTATAGCCGGTGCCATATGCGGGGCCGGAAGCAACGCCCAATGCGGTGGCTCCGGCGGGAATTACGCCGTTGGTGCCCGTCAGAGGAGCAGTACTCAGCAATTGGCTCGATGAGAACGAAGGCGCCAGGGAGAAGCCCAGAGTACCCAGGCTCGTGGTACCGCCGCCTACACCGCCGCCATGGGTAAACATCACCCCGTAGCTGGAGCGGATCACGGTCTTGGAATCAAGCGAGTATGCCAGGCCGATACGAGGACCGAAGTTCTTGTACCAGTTGTTCACCGGCGTGCGTGCGTTGATGGTACCGGCGCCTGTACCTGCGAATGCCAGTGCGCCGTTGATGCCGGTGACCGGGTTGGCAAGCGTGGGAACAAAGAAGCTCTGGGCGTTATGAACTTCCGTCAGGGTCGGGAAGAAATCGTAACGCAGGCCCAGGTTGACCGTCAGTTTCGGACTCACCTTCCAGTCGTCCTCGACATAGGGTGAAATGGCCCTGAAGCGCGTCCCAAGTTCGGTTTGCAGATACCTCGTATAGCTGACCTTGTCGATCTGGCCGACTAGGAAGCTGGCATAGGCCAGCCCGGTACCGGAAGTCGCGCTGTACTTCGGCGAACTGTTGCTGGAAGCAACGATCCCCGACGTCTCCGTGACCGTATTCGCCAGGGTAAGGGGGGTCGATCCGCCTTTTGACTGGAGGTTGTTGTAGAGCAGCCATGCAATCTGCCCACCGATGGTTAGCGAGTGCTTGCCAAAGTTCCACTGCACGTTATCCAACAACGTGTAGTTCAATGCGGTGGCCGTATTCTCGTTCGTGCCACCCCAATTGGTAGGCGAATTGGTGCCGGAGAATGTAGTGATCGGGAAGACACTCGTTGCTTGGCCCGTGGGCACGCCTGAAATCCCCATAGTGGCTGCAGAATACGCCGGCTGATCCGCGGGATTGACGGTCTTGCTGGAGTAGTAGGCATAGCCATATTTCAGCTGGTTGATCACGTTCGGCGAAAAGACGTGCGTCTCTTCCAGCGTCCAGACCTTCGTCTTGGGAGCGTAGGACTGGCCGTAGTTGTACGGCACCGGACCCACGTTGCGGCCCGATGAAGTTTGCCCGGCAGGAACCGAACTGGCTTGACGCCCGATGGCCCCGATCAGCGAAACCGTGTCATGCGGATTGACCACGTAATCGATGCGCGATGTTGTCGACCAGTTGATTAACCCGGTGAAATTCTGAGCTGTAAAGTTGTTTCCGGTGCTCGTGGAGGAGATCGAAGGAAGCATGGCTTGCAGATTGCTTGCGACCGTCGAAAATTCCGCCGCCGGAACGTGATTGATCGGAGCGCCGCTCAGCACGGGATTACCCGCGGGACCGGTACCAACGCCCGCCATGTAGCCGTACTGGTACCGGCAAGGGCCGTTGGTGCTGTTGGCTGTGCAAGCAGCCTGGGTCGCCGGGTCGTAGATCGCCGAGCCGTCCGCGCTGAAGTCGCCAGTCCGCTCTGCGTTGGTCGGGAACCGCATGGGCGTCGGATTGCTGCTGCTGTAGCGGAAACCGTTGTAGTTGGTGAAGTAGAAGAGCTTATCCTTCCACGAACCGAACGGAACCAGCGGCCCGCCCAGGTTGATGCCGTACTCGTTGCTATGCTCAACCGGCTTGACCAGCACGCTGGGGTTGGCGGGGTTGGCTGCCTTGAAGAATCCCCACGAATCCAGAGCCGTATTACGGAGAAATTCATATGCGGAGCCGTGTTGCTGGGCGGTCCCGTGTTTAATCGAATAGTTCATCACACCCTGGCCTTCGTAAATCGCCGAAGAGCCACTGGTTTGCACTTGGAACTGATCGACTGCGTCCACTGAGATTGCGGTCCATACGAAGCGCGGGTCGCCGTTGCCGGCAGCGCGAACAAATGGCAATCCATCGATATAGACCGTCGCAACCGCACCCCTGCTGCCCGAGCCATTGATGACGCCAGTATTCGTAGTGGCGTTGCCGTTGGTTTCATTGCCCTGAACGCCGGGCATCAAATAGATGAAGTCAGTTGCGCGCCGTTGGTCGGCCTGGCCAAAGGCGCCCATCTCGATCGGAAGAGCAGCGTAGGTCTCTTGCTCCATGGTGGAGCCCAGCGTCGCATTACTGGTTTCCAGTTGCGGAGGCGCCGCCGTTACGGTAATCACCTGATTGCTGGAGCTCACCGTCATGATAGGGCTGTAGGTTTTCGTCTCCATCGCATTCACTTGGATGTTTTCCTGCTTCTGCTGCGCAAAATCAGGAGCCGTGACTGTGACCGTGTAAACACCTGGGTCAAGGTTGGAGAAGGTGTAACTGCCTGCTCCTGTAGTCACGGTCGTCGTCGTAATTTTTGTGCCGTTGTTGGTGGCGGCAACAGACGCGCCAGGGATGACTGCGCCGGTCTTATCCATGACCGTCCCGGTGATTGCGCCCTTGCCTGAGAGCTGCGCCATTGCCGTACCGGCGCACATCAGAACAAATATGGCTGTTATGCATGCAAGCCACGAAACACTGCCCAGCGCTTTGCGGGCCATTTCATGCGCTTTACTGTTCTCTTTGCACAAGAACATGTTGTTCATTATCGAATTGCCTCCTAAAAAAAACCTCTTGAAACCTGCCCATTCATTGAGAACGTATGTCCTCATCTGTTTTTGAGCCTTTTGCTCATTGTGGTCAGACCACAATTCCGGGCCGCCTTAGTGTCGTACAACCACCTAACAATTGTCAACTGGGAATCTCGGCCATATTGTGCCCTGCATAAATATCCCGGCGAGGAACAGGCCGGGGGCCGGCACATCCCGACCCGCCTCACCCAGCCAGTGGGAGAAACAGGTCGCTCTTCCCGCGCACGCTGGCGGCGTTAACCACTTCGTGCGCTTCGAGTTGCGCTGGGCGCGATTCAAAATGCCGCATTGCGACAGCTTGATTCATGCACCACCTCAGTATATTTCCGGAAAGGATTCCTGGGGAAAAGTCCGCCTATATATCTCTGATTCAGCTTGTTTTATGGTTATCTCTGCAACTTTTTAGCCATCGATTGCGATCTCCGGTCCCTTGGATGGCCGCCGGTTTTTCAATGCGCCGGTAAGATTCCTCAATCCGGTCGGAGCACATCCAGAATGTCCGCCTCAGGAGTTCTCGGAAGGCGCAAATAACATCCTCAGCCAATCAATTGGATTGAAGATCTGGCTTGTACTATCTGACCGGGGCTTCGGCGCGCTCGTTCCTGCTGTCGGCGTGCAGCCGGTTTGCGCCCTGGTTGGCCTTGCGATCCGGGGGCCGTTCCATGCCCTGAGAGGTCTGAGCATTGCGCAGGTGCTGCTCCATGAGCTTGCGCGCCTCCAGAGGCTTGCGGGCACGAATCGCGCGATAGATTTCGCGGTGCATTTCGGCAGATTCGCGCATGTCGATCGAGCGCTCGGCCGTCTTGCGGCGCTTGTCGTAAAGCGCCGACGTAATGGTCTCGATGACTGATGCCAGAATCGGATTGCCTGAGGCCTGGGAAATGATGCGGTGGAAAAGCACATCGTGGATCAGAAAGTCCGACGGACTGTTCAAGGCCGCGAACATCTCTGCCACTTCTTCAGACATGGCGGTGTAGTGCTCATCCTTGCCACGCTCGGCGGCAAGCGCGGCAATGCTGCTTTCCAGAATGATCCTGGCCTCGAACATCTGCCAGGTCTGAAAGCCGTGCAGCGCCCCCATTAGACCCAGGGAGGCCTTGCCGAACTCCGGCGGGCCATCCGCCACAAAGGTCCCCACGCCGTGGCGGACCTTCATTACTCCCATGGCGGCCAGATATCCAATGCCGGTGCGAAGGCTTGCCCGGCTGATCTTCAGCGTGCGGGCAAATTCCCGCTCCGGGGGAATCTTGTCGCCGGGTTGCAGCGTTCCATGCTCGATCAGGGAGCGAATGTGGTTCACCACTTGCATGGTGCGGTGGGTATCGGGCTCATCCTGCTTTGTGCGCGGCATACGTCGCAAACCCCTTCTCAAGATTCTGCAAATCGAAGTGAAATAAGCCTAACATCACATGCGCACCGTTGGCCTAAAAACTTCGCCTTGCGAACGAATTCACGGCTCGCGCCTAGATGTGTATACTTCTGGTCTGACCTCCAAGAAGGCCAGATCGCACCACTACTATGCCGAGAGGTAGAATAGCTGCCATGCTGCTCCATGAAGATCGCCTGTTCCCAGTTGAGTCGAGCGCCCTTAGAATCGCCCGCGCACTGTACGCCCAAGTCAAAGGCCTGCCCATCATCAGCCCGCATGGGCATACGCAGGCCTCCTGGTTCGCCAATAACGGTCCGTTTTCAAATCCCTCCTCTCTGTTCGTCCAGCCCGACCACTACGCCTTCAGGATGCTTTACAGCCAGGGTGTTTCGATGGACGATCTGGAAATCGGCCAGCCCGAGATCAAGGACCCGCGCAAGGTCTGGCGCATCTTTGCCAAACACTACTACCTGTTCCGAGGCACGCCCACGCGCATGTGGCTGGACTTTGCCTTCCAGGAACTGTTCGGAATGACCGAGCGGCTCTCCGAGAAGACGGCCGATCTCTACTACGACACCATCGACGCCAGTCTGCGCACGCCCGAGTTCCTGCCCCGCGCCCTGTTTGAGCGGTTCAAGATTGAGGTTCTGTCCACCACCGACGCGCCCACTGACTCGCTTGACGATCACAAGAAGATTCGCGCCTCCGGCTGGAAGGCGCGGATTCTGCCCGCCTTCCGTCCCGACTCTGTGGTCGATCCGGAGTTCACAGGGTTTGCCGGCCTCATCGCAAAAATGGGGGAACAAACCGGCGAAGACACCTCCACCTGGCCCGGCTACCTGAAAGCGCTGCGCAAAGCGCGTGCCCGTTTCAAGGAGATGGGCTGCACTTCCACCGATCACGGTCATCCCACCGCGCAGACTGCCAATCTGCCTGCCGCCGAGGCAGCCGCCCTCTTCGGCAAGGTTCTCGCCGGCAACGGCAGCGCCGCAGAAAACGAGTTGTTCCGCGCCCAGATGCTCACTGAAATGGCGCAGATGAGCCTGGAAGATGGCCTGACCATGCAGATTCATCCCGGCAGCGTGCGCAACCACAATCGCAAGGTATTTGAGCGCTATGGCCGCGACATGGGAGCAGATATTCCCGGGCCGACCGACTACGTGCATGCCCTCCGGCCCCTGCTCGATCGCTTCGGCAACGAGACCAAACTGACCATCATCCTGTTCATGCTCGATGAGTCGACCGTCAGCCGCGAACTGGCTCCCCTGGCTGGCCATTATCCCTGCTTGCGCCTTGGGCCTCCATGGTGGTTCCATGACAGTCCTGAAGGCATGATGCGTTTCCGCCAGAATGCGACCGAGACAGCGGGCTTTTACAACACTGTTGGCTTCAATGACGACACCAGGGCCTTTCTTTCCATCCCGGCACGGCACGACGTGGCACGGCGCATCGACTGCGCTTTCCTCGCCAACCTCGTCGCCCAGCACCGCCTGGATGAAGACGAAGCGTTTGAATTGGCACACGAGCTGACCTACTCGCTGGTCAAGAAGGCCTACAAGCTGTAAGGAGCAAGACATGGGTGGCAGTAAGGATTCGGCTGTCGAAATCCAGCAGGATTTCCCGATCGGCGAACGGATAGGTCGCGTGCGCTGGTCGATCTGCGCCATGCTCTTCGCAGCCACGACCATCAATTACATGGATCGCCAGGTCATCGGCATCCTCAAGCCGACGCTTCAGGCCAGCATCGGCATGACGGAGCTGGACTACGGCTACGTCGTGGACGCATTTCAGGTTGCCTATGCGCTGGGCCTGCTAGCCGCAGGCCGCTTTGTCGACAGGATCGGCACGCGCATCGGCTACATGGTCATTATGGCCATGTGGAGCCTCTCGGCCATGGGCCACGCGCTGGCCAACACGGTCATGGAGTTCGGCATCGCGCGCTTCTGCCTCGGCCTGGGCGAGTCCGGCAACTTTCCCGCCGCCATCAAGACCACGGCCGAGTGGTTTCCGCAGACTGAGCGCTCGCTGGCCACCGGCATCTTCAACTCGGGGGCCAATGTCGGCGCAATCCTGGCTCCGCTTATCGTGCCCTGGGTAACCATTCACTACGGATGGCACGCTGCCTTTCTCGTTACAGGTTTCTTCAGCGCCTCCTGGATACTGCTCTGGTTCCTCAAGTACCACAAGCCCGCCGAACACCCCGCTCTCGGCGCAGCCGAACTGAATTACATCGAAAAAGGAATCACCGAAAAAGCCGGGCCTTCCACGCCGTGGATCAAACTCCTCGGCTTCCGCCAGACCTGGGCCTTCACCATCGGCAAATTCCTCACCGATCCCATCTGGTGGTTCTATCTGTTCTGGCTGCCTTCTTACTTCACCCAGAGATTTCACCTCGATCTCTCCCATCTCGGCCTGCCGCTCATCATCGTCTATAACTGCACCACCATCGGCAGCATCGGCGGAGGCTGGCTGCCGGCGCCCTTCGTCAGGTTGGGTATGTCGCCCACCAAGGCGCGCCTGTCTGCCATGACACTGTGCGCCTGCTGCGTGGTGCCCATCGTTGGCGTCAACTACATCCACTCCGAGTGGGTAGCAGTGGCCCTGCTCAGCCTGGCCGCGGCAGCGCATCAGGGCTGGTCGGCCAACCTCTTCACCACAACTTCGGATATGTTCCCGCGCAGCGCCGTCGGCTCAGTCACCGGCATCGGCGGCATGGCCGGATCGGTCGGCGGCATTCTGCTTGCCACCTATTCCGGCTTCATCCTGCAAATGACGCACAGCTATGCAACCCTGTTTGTCATCGCGGCCAGCGCATACCTCACGGCACTGGCGATCATCCTTCTGCTCGCTCCGGGGCTGAAGAAAGTCGAGTTAACAGCATGAGCCTCTATTGCTCCATCGGAAGCGTCGATACCGATCTAACTCCACAGCAGTTGAACGATCTGCTTGTGGAAGGCCTGGCCAAGCTCGGCAACCGCAAGAATGTACTGGCCGTGCCGCCGGATCAGAGCCGCGAGCACTCGCGCGCGGGCGCGCTCACCGGTTACGTCTACAAGCACTACGGCGACAAGCTCAAGGCCGTGCTTCCGGCCATCGGTACCCACACGCCCATGCGCCCGGACCAGATCGCACACATGTTTCCGGAAGTGCCGAAAGAACTCTTCAAAGTTCACAACTGGCGCACCGACGTCGAAACGCTCGGCGAGGTTCCCTCGGAGTTTATCCGCGAGCAATCCGAAGGCAAGCTCGACTACGCCTGGCCCGCGCAGACCAATAAGCTAATCTCGAGCGGAGGATTCGATCTCATCCTCTCCATCGGCCAGGTCGTGCCCCACGAAGTCATCGGCATGGCCAACTACACCAAGAACATTCTGATCGGCGCCGGAGGCCGCGAGGGCATCAACCGCAGCCACTACCTGGGCGCGGTCTACGGCATGGAGCGGATCATGGGCCGCGCCATGAATCCGGTGCGCGCTGTCCTCAATTACGCCTCCGAAAAATTCCTGAGCCATTTGCCCATCGTTTATGTGCTCACCGTCGTGGGACGCAAGCCAGACGGCGGACTCGCCGTGCGCGGCCTCTATATCGGTGACGATATTGAGTGCTTCCTGCTGGCCGCGGAACTCAGCCTCAAGGTCAACTTCGAGATCGTCGACAAGCAGATTCAGAAGGCCGTAGTCTTCCTCGATCCTGCCGAGTTTCACTCCACCTGGATCGGCAACAAGGCTGTTTACCGCACCCGCATGGCGTTGGCCGACGGCGCCGAGCTCATCGTTCTCGCCCCCGGCGTGCACGAGTTCGGCGAAGACAAGGGCATCGACGCGCTCATCCGTAAATACGGCTATTTCGGCACTCCCGCCACGCTGAAAGCAGTCAGCGAGAATGCGGACCTGGGCAGCGACTTGAGCGCCGCGGCACATCTCATTCACGGCTCCTCGGAAGGGCGCTTCACCATTACCTGGTGCCCCGCACATCTCAGCAAACAAGAGGTAGAGAGCGTTGGCTTCGGCTATTGCGACCTGAAGACAATGACCTCGCGCTACAATCCCGAAAAACTCCGCCACGGCTACAACACTGTCGATGGCGAAGAAGTGTTTTTCATCGCCAACCCCGGACTGGGGTTGTGGGCTCATCGCAGCCGTCTGTAGAAAAGGAAAAGGAAAATGGCAAATAAGGGTTTAATGCTGAACAAGTATTCGGTAGGCACAGGAGACAGATTCGCTCACCAGGCCAAGGCGCAGTTGCAGGCCTGTGTTCAGGCGCTTGCGAATGGCGTAGAGGTTGTGCCCGTGTGGAACAAGTCGAACCGCGAGCACCTGATCATCGGCTCCGAACCTCTCTCGGTGCGGCAGGCCGCCGATGCAGCCGTCAAGGCTCTCGGGTGGAAGCTGCCCTATTTTTGCGACGCTGACCACATCACCCTGGCCACCGTCGATCGCTTCATGGCCCCGTGCGACTTCTTCACCATCGATGTCGCCGACTTCATCGGTCAGCCTGCCCAGGCAGCGGATGTCGACGCTTTCGTCAAGCGCCATCCTGAACTGCTCGGCAGCATTCAACTGGCCGGCGTGGACGAGGCCTTCGAAATTACAGCCGAAGACCTGCGCCAGGCGGCAGGAAAATTCCTGAGCGCCATCAAGAAGGCCGGCGAGGTCTACCGTAAAATCGAGAGCGCCAAAGGTGCGGGCAACTTCATCCCCGAAATCTCGATGGACGAGACAGATCGCGCCCAGAGCCCCGTCGAATTGCTCATCATTCTCGCCGCCATCGCCGATGAAGGCGTTCCCATCCAGACCATTGCTCCCAAGTTCAGCGGCCGCTTCAACAAGGGCGTCGATTACGTGGGCGACGTGGTCCAGTTTGAGCGCGAGTTCTCGCTCGACATCGCCGCCATCTCCTACGCCGTGAAACAATTCGGCCTGCCGCAGAATCTCAAGCTCAGCGTGCACTCCGGCAGTGACAAGTTCTCCATCTACTCCGCCATTCACGCCTGCGCCAAGCGCGCCAACGCCGGCGTGCACCTCAAGACCGCCGGAACCACGTGGCTTGAAGAGCTGATCGGCCTGGCCGAAGCCGGCGGCGAAGGGCTGACGCTGGCCAAGGAGATTTACGGCGAGGCCTATGCCCATAGCGAAGAGCTCTGCGCGCCCTACGCCACTGTCATCGACATCGATACGGCCAAGCTGCCCACGCCGGAAGCGGTGCGCGGCTGGACCTCCGAGCAGTACACCTCCGCCTTGCGCCATGTGCAGGCCAACGCTGCCTACAACAGCAGCCTGCGCCAGTTGCTCCATGTCGGCTTCAAGGTCGCCGCAAAGATGGGCCGCCGCTATCTCGATTTGCTTGAGGCCAACGAGCCTATAATCGCAAAGAATGTAACGGAGAACCTTTACAATCGGCACATCGCGCCCGTCTTTCTGGGGCTTAACGGCTGAACCCGAATTCGACCGGCTTCTCCGGTCGAGCGGGCCTGTTTAATTTTTGAATGGAGAAATCATGAAAGCCAATCTTCTCAGCCTTGAAGGCAAAGTTGCGGTCGTTACCGGGGGGACCTCCGGGATCGGCCGCGCCCTCTCGCTCGGCCTCGCCGAAGCCGGAGCCGACGTCATCGCCACCGGCCGCCGCCAGCAGCAGGTCGACGAAACAGCCGCCGCCATTGAAGCCCTCGGCCGCAAGTCACTGCACCTGGCCGCGGACGTCTGCGATCGCGCCTCCCTCGAAGCGCTGCTTGCCGCAGCCCTTGCCGCCCTGGGCAAGGTTGATATTCTCGTCAACTGCGCGGGCATCATCAAGCGCAGGCCCACTCTCGACGTCACCGAAGAGGAATGGGGCAGCATCATCGACACCAACCTCACCGGAACGCTGCGCGCCTGCCAGGTCTTCGGCAAGCACATGATCGAGCGCGGCTACGGACGCATCGTCAACATCTCCTCGCTCAATGCTTTTGTGGCGCTCAGCGAAGTGACTGCCTACGCCGCCAGCAAGGCCGGCGTGGCCTCGCTCACCCGCTCGCTCGCAGTCGAGTGGTCCAAAAAGGGCGTCACCGTAAACGCCGTCGCACCCGGCGTCTTCCGCACCGACCTCAACGCCCAGCTTCTCGACTCAACGCCGCGCGGCCAGGAGCTGCTGATGCGCACGCCCATGGGCCGCTTCGGAAAAACCGAAGAGCTCATCGGCGCAACCGTCTACCTCGCCTCAGACAGCGCTTCGTTCGTCACAGGGCAGACGATCGTCGTCGACGGAGGCTTCCTCGCCAGCGGCGTCAACCAGTAACCACTTCTTCCAAAAAACAAGAAGCGGGGCTGCGCCAAACGGCGCACCCCCCCT